>PYIJ01115630.1_pt1 | contig 12050 bp, 11 predicted proteins | sample 3578051 | NCBI WGS metagenome assembly PYIJ01 (sample SAMN08408021, study PRJNA431606) | Marine metagenome isolate SA_KN192-05_S13_5m, whole genome shotgun... | biome: marine; feature: oceanic pelagic zone; material: water; isolation source: surface water sample, 0.2-0.8 um fraction ... | reverse complement strand
TTTTGTTTCAACACTTATGTAGCTCAAATTCTTGATTTGGAAATTGTAAACGGTAAACACAAAATCAAGAAAATATGGTGTGCGATCGATTGTGGTATAGTTATTAACCCTGAAGGTGCTATCAATCAAGCTGAGGGAGGTATAATTGACGGAATTGGTCATGCCATGTATAGTAGTTTAACTTTTGATAAAGGTAGTCCAATACAAAAAAACTTTGATACCTACAGCATGATAAGACTTCATCAATCACCTTCGGAAATAGAAGTCTTTTTTGTAAATAATGGTATTGATCCTTCTGGACTTGGAGAACCTACACTTCCTCCAATTTCTGGAGCCTTGGCGAATGCCATTTATAAAGCCAGTGGCAAAAGATTATATAAACAACCCTTCATTCAACAGGATATTAAATTGGGCTAATAACTTTTTACAAAATTATCGATAAAGAAACTAAAGATCTCTTTATAATGCCTCTTTTAGATCCTTTTCAAAATAACAAAACCATTTTTATACCAAAATTGAAAATGTATGAAGTTATTATACCTAATAACATCGTGTTACCTATTAAGTTACACAGCGCACACTCAACTCCGAAAGAATTCAGAAGTACCCAATTTTGATCGTATCAGCTATGATGGATCAAGGGTACAACTAAAATTCAATAAAAGTAGAGTTACTATTGTAAGTTTTTGGGCGAGCTGGTGCAGCCCCTGTTTAAAATCGTTAGAACATACCATAATGCCCCTTTATGACCAACATGATCGTTCGGAACTAAATGTTATTGGAATAAGTAATGACCTAGAAGAAGAAAAATGGCGCAAAACTATTGAAAAATATAATATCCCTTGGGTCAATATATGGGACGAGGATCGTAGCTTAGTAAAGGCCTTCCAGGTACCAGCCATACCCACCTATTTTTTAGTCAATCAAGAGGGCAACATTATAAATTCCAATGTAGATGCCAAAAAACTTAAAACAGTCGTTAGAAAAGCATTAAAAAATTAAACTTATTGTAAATAATTGGCAGGTAACAGTAAGTGGCCTTTTTTTTGGTTGCTCAAGGCATAGTTGAATCCTTTTTTTATACTGAAAGCACCTATGTTACCCCGTTTATCTAAAGCAATAAATCCAACCTGAAGATTTTCTACTGCTTTGTTCATTTTTAAAATTCTCAAAATTACATTTTCACAAGCATCTTGGGGAGTAGCCCCATTTCGCATAGCCTCTACAACCATTGCACTTCCTGAAGATTTTATTACCACTTCTCCCAAGCCAGTTGCTGCTGCTGCTCCAACGTTATTATCCAAAAACAATCCAGCACCTATTAATGGGGAATCTCCTACTCGACCATGCATTTTGTAAGCACTCCCACTTGTCGTGCAGGCACCTGCCAAACGTCCATCTCTTGATAATGCCAATGAACTTATTGTATCGTGATTTTCAATATTAATAATTGACTCATATTTCGAAGAGTTTTTCCAAGAATTCCATTCTTCTCTAGATAAATCAGTGAGTAAATTTGTCTCTTTAAACCCTTTCTTTAGAGCAAATTTTTTTGCCCCCTGACCCACCAACATTACATGAGGTGTTTCCTCCATCACTTTTCTTGCTACTGAAATTGGATTGACAATATCTGTCAAAAATGCTACTGAACCACAGTTACTTTCATAATTCATGATACAAGCATCAAGCGTAACTATACCATCTCTATCTGGATAACCCCCCATTCCAACAGTCCTTATATTGGGATCTGATTCAACCACTCTCACACCTTGTTCAACGGCATCAATTGAATTACCACCATCAGCTAGGATTTCCCAAGCTACTTTATTAGATAGTAAACCGTGATCCCAAGTAGAGATTACTATTGGGTCAGAATTGGGGGTATTAAAATCATTTAGATTACCTGACTTGGGGATTACATAAGCAGAACTAAAAAAAGTACTTTTTTTAATAAAATCACGTCTGTCCATTCTTATAAAAATTAAATTTTATTCCAAATTGATTAATCAAAAGTCACGCGCCATTGAAAACAACTTGTATAACATACTATTTAGAATTAAAGTAAGAGGAAGGACTATATAAAATTGAATAAATTACCATAGATCAGCAACAGTAATCAATTTTCATCTACCCAATCATAGCAAGCCAATTAACTTATTGAAAATTAATAATCATTTATTTTTAGCTTAAATATTCTTAGCAAGAATTAAAAAGCACTTTATCTTCTGGTAAGAGCTTTGCTCTAATTTACTAAGAGCAATTCAAACTTTGAAAATTCAAAAAATTATCCTCCAGCAAAAATATAGCCACAGCCATTCTCCTGAGCCCTACCCAAAGCCCATACGCCAGAGGGCACCAATTGAACACCTGGAAGCAGTCCGCTTACCCAATCATTGTATACTTCAGTTGGATCTAACTTCATACTTTTTGCCGCCATACCGCTAAATACTTTTGTAGCTAAATCACAAGCACAAAATAAAGCGCCTCTCTCTTGAAGTCTTTTCACACCATCAATACCGGGAAGAGGGAAATCCTTCTCCTTTGGCTCATAGACAGTATTTCTTAAGGAAGGTAATTCGGTATATGAATCGTTGATACCAACCATTTCCCCAAGTTTATATTTTTTCCAAATTTGATCTTTAAAAGCATACATTAATCCCGTGTGTCTAAAAACAGTCATAGCGGTAATTTCGGAATCCTTACTCCCTGTTGCATTATTACTGGTATAAAATGCCCAATTCCAAATTACGGGTAAGCCTCCGTGAGGGGTAGACCCATCATAAGCTATTCTATGTTTACCTTTAATATTTTTGAACCAATCGTCCGCTTCTTCAAACTTTAACTCGGCCAATTGATCAGATTCCGCATATGCCGGATTAGTCAAAAAAGGTAGAGAAGTGGCTGTAGCACCAAGCGCCATTGCACTAAAAAATTTACGCCTTGATTTAACATTAGTTTTTTTCATTGGATGATCATTTAAATTAGATTGTACAAGATTTATTAAAACATTTATCATAAAAGTATTGAAAAAATTTAAGACTTAAGTGGATTTTTCTACTTCTTCTTGACCAAATTGAACTTTTGCTTATAATAAGCGATGATTGGCTGGAAAGGCCCCAATTGGTGCTGTTTCAAACTGAATTCATCATTATATGGTGGATAAGGTGTGGAAACAGGTTTGCCATTTAAATCAGGAAAATCAAACTGCAAATTGATTTTTATAGGTCTTTCTTGTTGATTGATATAGCCCGCCACATCATAAGCATCCTCATCTGACAAAATTGGCGATTCATAAGTAACGCCATAAGGCATATTCCCCTTGATGAACTGGGCCGCAGTAATCACTCTGGACATACCTGCACCATTGTTATATGAATCAGGACCCCAAAGTGGTGGATATAAATATAAATTACTCTCCATTTCCTTTATCCCTTCACCTTTACTTCCGTGACACAGAACACATTGCACTTTATAAATTTCTCTCCCATTTTCTAAATTTACCGCTCTGTTAGGAAGATTGATTTTCATAAAGCCTTGACCGAATACTTCTCCTTCTTTGGGTGAATTACGTCCAATCCACTTTAGATAATTAACTAATGCTTTCATTTCATAACTATCTAGTGGCATCATACTGCCATTCATGCTGCGCTCCATACAACCATTAATTCGTTCCTTAATTGTTCCTAATTTATGCTCTCTGCTCCTATATTGAGGGAAACGTTTTACGACTCCTACCAAAGAGGCTGAAAAAGGTTTAGTACCCGCCCATAAATGACAATTACTACAGGCTAAATTATTACCTGAAAATATTTTGGTGGAATCATAAATATTGGGCCCAATATAATTAGGCGTATTTTGAAAAAGTTCAAAGCCGTATTTCACCAATTTACTTTTTGGTGATTCATCCAAAAGACTCACATCATATTCGCTTTTTATTTCATGTAAATCTACAGTTGGTAAAGAAGTAAAATTAATAGGAACAAGACCCGTATAAATCGAAAAGGTAATTATAATCAATAAGATAAGCGCTGAACAAATGACCTTTATTCCAATAAATATCTTTTGGATATCTTCCATAAAAGCAAGTTATGATAATATGACAAAAAAAGATACCCTTTCTTATTAACGAATTAAGGAATGATATTATTAGGCTGAAGAAGGTAATTGACAAGCTGACATCATAACCACTTCTGTTTAATCTAAAGTGGGAGGACCTGGTAATATTCTGGGATCATATTTATCATACTTTCTATTTTCTAAAAAATCACTTTTTACATTTTGTACAAGTAACGGTGACTTATACAAATCAGCCATTGTCATTGCTAAAGCCTTTGAGGCATAGATCATACCCTTATGCCCTATGGACATTCCTGTACACGCAACAACAGCCCAAGAATGCCAAGGACCTCCACTTGCAGCGGTAGTTGCTTTCATCCTGATTACAGGAACTACCTGACTAACATCTCCAACATCAGTGGAACCTCCTTGTGCAGGTAAAGTCACTTTCAAAGGATAAACTTTCCCGTCAATACCATTTTCAGGCTTCCCTGTCTCTCTTAAAATAGTATTTGCGTATTTTATCTCACTTTCAGTATATTTAATTTTTCCTAATGAATTTAAATTTTCTTGCATAATTTTTGCTCCTGTCCTATTTACCTGAATTTCATATATGCCGGAGATTAATTTTATTTCATAATTCGTATCTGTCATTAATGCAGCTCCCTTTGCTATATTTAATGCTCTTTCATAAAGGATATCAACATTTGCTCTATCATTTTCACGAAGTCGAGTCCAAATCTGCGCAAAATCTGGAACAACGTTTACAACATCTCCAGCCTTTTCAATCTGATAATGGATGCGTGAAGTTGGCTTAATGTGTTCTCGGTAATAATTTAATCCATTTGCATAAAGTTCCATTGCATCAACTGCACTTCTCCCATTCCATGGGTCAGATGATGCATGAGAAGAATTTCCATGAAATTTTATCCTAAAATCAACAAGTGCTTTTGAGCTTTGAGTACCTGATTCTATGTTGTCACCAGGATGCCAGTCCATACATATATCTAAGTCGTCAAACACGCCCTCTCTAACCATCCAAACCTTTGCAAAAATTGTTTCCTCAGCAGGTGTTCCAAAAAATACAACTGTACCTTTAATATTTCCTTTTTCAAGTTGCTCCTTTATCGCAACCGCAGCACCCAAACTAGCAGTTCCAAATAAATTATGTCCACATCCATGACCAGCAGCCCCGGGAATTCTTGCTTCTTTAATTGGTTTCAATTTTTGTGAGATACCTGCATTTGCGTCAAATTCTCCTAAAATACCTATGATGGGTCTACCTTGACCATATGAAGCTGTAAAAGCTGTTTCGATGCCAGCTACTCCTGATGAGACCTTAAAACCATTTTTACGAGCATAATCCATTAAAGTTTTAGATGATTCAAATTCTAATAATGATGTTTCAGCAAATTCCCATATTGCATCACTAGTTTTAATTAAGCTTACTTTTTGTCTTTCAATAGATTGCTTAATTTGTTTTTTTATGTCATCAATATTTTGAGCTGGGAGAACAAAATGGAATAAAAAAAATGATAGAATTGAGATAGTATATCTATTAGACATGGTAAAAAAGCTTATAATTTGCATGAATACGGATATCTTTCGATAAAAAGAGAAATTTGTTAAAAGTTAGAATAATTTTAATTGAAAAGATTTTATTAAATATTACTAAAAAAAGTCGTTAAAGAATAACGACTTTAAGAGCCTCCTGTCGGATTCGAACCAACGACCCGCGCATTACAAGTGCGCTGCTCTGGCCAACTGAGCTAAGGAGGCTTATTATTTAAAATTCAATTGCAAACTTAATCTAGCTAATTATTATTGCCAACTTGAGATTAATTTTTTTAGGTTTCTCTCAAAATCAATAATTGCTCTTTCAATACTTTAACTTCTTTCTCAGCTAATTGAATTTTCTGATTAAATTCTAATTTTAATTTTTCAGCATTCTTTGAAGAAGCAAAAAAATCAATATTCGTTTTCCATACATTTATATCACTCTCCAAAGATGAAATTTTCCTTTTTACTTGACCCTCTTTTTGATTCAACTTAAAAGGCGATTGAGATCTTTTCTTAAATTTCGACAGTTCAAGTTGAATTCTAATTTCATTCCGCTCCTCTTCAGATATACCGGCAGCATTTATCAATGACTTTATTGTTCGATCAAATAGATCGCTGATTTTTTTAATATCATTTTTAGGGACAAATCCAATGGCGAAGTAAGAATCTACCAAATTAAAAATCTCCTTTATATCAATTTTTGAAGTTTTCACTAAGGCTCCCAATTGTTCAATCAATTCACTTTTCTTTTTCAAATTTTTCTCAAAATCATCGCTTTGATATTTATATTCCAGCCTTTTTTTATCAAAAAAAGTATCACATATATCCTTAAATTGATCATAGACTTTGTTTCTGTATTTATTAGGGACAGGACCTATCTCACGCCAACTTTGTTGGAGTGATTTCAATCCTTCAGAAATTTTTGTAACATTTTCTTTAGAGTCAACTAAGAACTGCGCTCGCTCAATGAGGCCTCTTTTGATTACCAAATTTGCATCTTTTTCTGACTCAAATGCTTGAATAAAGGCACGTTTTTTCGAAAAAAAATTTTTAAATGGCCTCCAAAAAGACTTATTGATTTCCTTTGATTTTTCACGGGGTATCTCACCAATTCCTTCCCAATCCTTTTGAAAATTCATTAATACCTTTGCAGCCTCATTCCAATCTTTGATTTTTTCAGAATCAAAGTCTTTGTAATTCTGAATTTCTGCGATGATTCCCTTTTTCTTTTTTAAGTTTTCAAGTAGTATGCTCTTAAAGCTTTTTATAAACTCCTTCCTTTTTTCATAAATCCTATTTGAAGCCAACTTAAATCTTTGCCAAAGTTTTTCTTGTTCATCTCTAGGTACGGGCCCCACCTTCTTATATTGTTCGTGCAATTCATTGAGCTCTTTGATGGCAGTATTAGAATTATCTTCCGAGGAGAGTTTTTCCGCCTTCTCACATAACTTAGTTTTAACCATTAAATTTTTCTTTCGATCTAAATCTTTCAATTCAAAATAAATACTTCGAGAATCATAAAAACGATCGAGTAATGCATTGTAGTTGGCCCATAGAAGCTTATGCTGATTACCTGGAACTGGACCAATTTCTTGCCAGGACTGCTGCAACTCTTTGACAACTTTTATATCAACATCAAAATTATTTTTAATGATGTTCCTCAGTTGATCTAAAATCAGATTTTTCTTTTTAAAATTTTCTTCTCTTTGATTCTGGATTTGGGCATAATGCTGACTCTTCCTTTTATTTAAATCGTGATATATCGATTCGAATTTTTTATCGAGCTCATCACCTTTATAAAAAAAATCATCCGCATCTGCCCCTTCCTCTTGAAGAAAAATACCTAAAGCATTAGCTTTTGATTGCTCAAAAAGCTCATCAAACCTTGCTTTTAGGTTTCGAAGACTACTAGAAATATGTTTGAGATTTATATCTTTTCGAAGACTAGCTATGTGCGTAACTAAATCTCCTTTGGAAAATTGTGTGAAATCCTCAATGATAGGTATTTCAAGAGACTTAACATTTCCTTTTACTTCCTTATTTCTCTCTTCCCTTTTCAAAGATGGCTCATTTTCAACTCGATCAGTAGACTCAAGTATTAATTTTTTGTCACTCAATGTCTCAGGTAATGCTTTTTGCAGCACCTGAGAAGGCACAGTTGTTTCTGGACTTGAAAGTTTTTCATTTAACGATTTCAACACTTGGTCTTGATGACCTTTTTTTTTCTTATTAACTACTTTTTTAGGCGCTTGAACTTTAGGGATATCTGAAGCCTTTTCAAGCACTTTTTTATTTTTAGTATCCTTCATATCTTTCATGATAACTCAGCACCTCGCTGAACGCTTTTCAAAAACTAATTTTCACTTTGCTCTTCAGCAATGGTTTATACTTACTATATTCCTTCTAATTACAAACTAAATCTTACTTAAACTTAAAACATCTACTCTTAATTTAACCTTGGATCATTGGGATAATTAGAAATTAAACTATATTTTCCACCCATATCTCTTAAAACTTTCTTCCACAAATCTTTAGATGAAAAATCAAAAATGAGTTTTTCATCTTTATTCTGGTAAACAATCCAAGATTTAGTTTTCAATTCTTCCATTAATTGTCCGGGAAACCATCCGGAATAACCTACAAAAAATCGGTAATTATTTTTATCTAACTGATGGGTATCTATGCGGGTTAACAATCGATTAAAATCTCCACCCCATATCAATCTTTTTCCAAGAGATTGGCCTGATTCCATCTCACACATATCCTTATGTATGAAATGCAAAGTATCATGCTGAACTGGGCCACCAATATATAAAGGGGCATCAAAATGGGCTGCCTCAACAATCACATCACTGAAAACACTTTTAGATTTTCGGTTGAGTATAAATCCAACAGTACCATTCTCGTCATGCTCACAAATCAAAACAACCGTTCTATTGAAGTTTGGATCGGGTAAATAAGGTTCTGAGATTAATAAATCTCCAGGCTCTGGTTCAATCAAATTATCATTAACAAAAAAATCCATTTATTTAATGCAAAGCTGCCTTAATTGGTAAGGATTCCAAAATTTCAGCTTCAAATTCTATCATTTCACCTAGTCTTTTATAGACGCTCTTCTCATCAAAAAAATTTAAACACATTCGCACAAAAACTTCTCCATGACGTGCCTCTGATGCCCAAAGCTTATGGTAAAAAGATTTTAAATCTGGTTTATTTATATTTTCATATACTAATTTAAATCGCTCAGCCCCTCTAGTCTCTACCAAAGAAGCCAATAATAATCGATCCATAAATCGTTCTTCACGGCCACTTCTACATAATTCAATCAATCGGTTGATATATAAATCTTGACCAATCTCGTGCGGTAACATAATTCCCCGCGATTCCATAATTTGGTATACCTTTTTAAAATGCTCTAATTCTTCGATACCAATCTCTATCAATTCACCTAGAATTTCTTTCCTGTTTGGATACTTCGCAACAAAACTCATAGCCATAGCTGATGCCTTTCGTTCACAATTGGCATGATCCATTAAAAAAGTATCAAAATCAGCAATTACAGTATCGATCCAAGCATTACTACTAGATATCTTTAGGTCTATTCTGTACTTCAATTAACTTTACATTTTAGAAAACAAATAAAACATTTATTCTACTTATTAAAAACCCTTTTACCAAAATATGAAAGACATATCAAATTTAAGAAAAGAATATACCCAATCCCAACTAACAATAGATTCCCTAGAGAAATCACCTATTCGACAATTTCAAAAATGGTTTGATCAAGCATTAAAGTCGGCTATTTTAGAACCGAATGCCATGGTTTTAAGTACTGTAGACAACAATAATATTCCTTCACAACGTACGGTGTTGCTAAAGTATTATGATCATTTAGGGTTCGTTTTTTTTTTCGAACTATACTTCAAGAAAGGCACAACATTTAGATACAAACACCAATGCATCACTACTTTTTCCTTGGTATGCTCTTGAAAGACAAGTAATCATAATTGGAAAAGTTGATCGAATTACCGAAGAGGAGTCAAAAGCATATTTTTTTAATAGACCCTATGGTAGTCAACTAGGGGCATGGGTAAGCAAGCAAAGCAGTGTAATCAAATCAAGACAAGTTCTAGAGAATCGACTTTCTAAGCTTAAACAAAAATTTCCTAGAGGCAAAGTACCTTTCCCTAATTTTTGGGGAGGTTATCGGTTGATGCCAAAAAATATAGAATTTTGGCAAGGTGGAGTAAACAGATTACACGATCGAATCCTTTATAAGGAAGTTGAATCAGAATGGTCTAGAGTAAGACTTTCCCCTTGAAAAAAGATTATTATTTCAAACGATACGCTTGGAAATTCCCCTTGACCTCCCATTTCAAACCACCATCTGATCTGGAAATGGTTGTGGTCATTCCAGCATACAAGGAATCCCAACTCGGTTCTGCTATAAACTCTTTATTGGCTTCTAGGGATATTCCGTGTAAAGTAATCATACTTGTAGTAATAAATGCCCCTGAGCAAAGTTCCTCTGATAATTTTAATTTAAATGAAAAAGCTTTTGAAGAAATAAAAAAAATCAAGGATACCGATAAAATCAATATTCAAGTTCACAATGTCCTGTTACCTCAAAAAAAAGCAGGTGTGGGTTTAGCTAGAAAAATTGGATTAGACGAAGCTGCCAGTTGGTTCAAAAAACTAAACCGAGCGGGTATTCTAATCTGCTTTGATGGAGATTGTCAGTGTAATGATACTTATTTAGCTGCAATTTATAAAGCCTATAAAAATCAAAATATAAATGCGGGTATCGTATCTTACGAACATCCATTAGATCCAGAGAGCGGCATAATTCCTTACGAATTGAGTTTGAGGTACTATACTGATGGGCTACGCTATTCTGGCTATCCGAATATTCATCAAACATTAGGCAGCTGTATCACTATAAAATCAGATCATTATTGTAAGTACGGAGGTATGAATACTAAAAAAGCAGGTGAGGATTTTTATTTCCTTAACAAAATAGTTAGAAAACCCCACTTTGCTGAAATCCATGAGGCCTTAATTTATCCAGCTGCCAGAATTTCCGATAGGGTTCCTTTCGGTACAGGAAGAGCACTTATTGGTTATCAGATGCAAAAAGAGAAAATATTAAGCACCTATAATCCTTTGACTTTTGAGAATATTAAAACCTTTATATCTTGTTTACCTCTAATCATTCAAGGTCAATCGCCTGATCTGCCTGAAGCAATACAAGGCTTTTTTAACTCTATTAATTTTTATCAAAACCTTTCTAAGCTTTTAAAAAATAGCAAAAGTTTAACATCATTTTATAAACATTTTTATGATTGGTTTGATTATTTCATGATATTGAAATTAATTCATTTCACGAGAGATCACTTTCATCCAAATGTTCCTTTGGAAATTGGTCTTAGTAAGTTAAATAAGGATTATTGGAGGATAAAGGGGTTCAAAACTTTGTCACTTCATGATAAGCTCATCAAAATACGAGCATTGAACCGGACAACTCAATGATCTATTAAACCTCTAAAACATCAAAAAAACTTTTTAAGTATGACCGTTAATCAAACTTGATTTCACACATTCATAGCTATAATGAAGCAAAAACACATATCGAGGTTTCAATGAATCAAACCAAATTAAATAAATTATTGATTCCCAAAAATTGTCGATTGACAAAACCTTCACCATAAGAAACACCTATACGATGTCCCCATTCACGCGAGCGCGCTTCTATCAGTGTCAAAAATTCTGGATTTGAAATGTAAGTATCAGGAGCATTACTATTTGGATCAAAAAATTGAGATTTAAAAACTCTGATAGCAGCCATTTTCTGTTCCATATGGGCAGATATATCACATATAAAGTCAGGTTCCAAAGAAATACTTTGAATATAGTTATAAACCCTCCTGGGTGTCCATGGTGATTGGCTACCCTCATTATCCTCGGTCTCTATTTTGACCAAACCGGATTTAAAGACTGATTCTTCGATCAGCTTCGCTGCGCGTACATGATCAGGATGTCGATCATAAAGTGCATTTGCAAGTATTATTTCCGGTTGGAACCTCCGTAATATCTTTATCACTCGCAATTGATTCTCAAAGCTCACATCAAATTTAGCATCGGGTAAACCCAAATTCTCACGCATAGAAAGCCTCATAATTTTAGATGCTTCAGCAGACTCTTTTTTCCTTATCTCAGGTGTCCCCCGCGTGCTCATTTCACCTTCTGTCAAGTCTAATATACCTGTTTTATAGCCCATGGCCTCGTGAGCGATGAGTGTTCCACTACACGCGAGTTCAATATCATCGGGATGAGCAGATATGGCCAATATGTCTAATTTCATGACTTCATTTTTGCGGAACTTCTGCCAACTCTAACTCTTTTTCAGCCAGGAACCTTTCTGCATCTAAGGCACC
>PYIJ01398022.1_pt1 | contig 12072 bp, 9 predicted proteins | sample 3578051 | NCBI WGS metagenome assembly PYIJ01 (sample SAMN08408021, study PRJNA431606) | Marine metagenome isolate SA_KN192-05_S13_5m, whole genome shotgun... | biome: marine; feature: oceanic pelagic zone; material: water; isolation source: surface water sample, 0.2-0.8 um fraction ... | reverse complement strand
TAAAAAAAAATTAAATTAAGAACTGGTATCTTTTTAAATTATTACCATATATTTAAATTTATTAATATTTTTTATAGTAAAATGAAGAAATATATTATTGCGTTTATTGCAAGTTTTGTTGGTGTTGGGCTAGGAAGCATTGTACCGGGTCTTCTTTTTTATGGCCCTGAACAAATAAGACTAAGCAAATTGTTTCCAGGTGTAGTAAATGAAGTTCCAGATCCTGTTTTTATGCTAATTAGTGGTTTAGCATTAATTTTCTTAATGATAATCAGTTTTGATAAAATGGGAATAAATAATTTGAAAAATGGAGCTATTACTGGAACTTGGTTTGGAGCTTTAATTTTTACATTCTTTGGTTTTCAGTTTATGGGAATAACCAATATCGTTTCAGTTCAATTTGTACTAACTGATATTTTCATTTCTTCAATTATGGGGGCCTTTCAAGGTGCTATTATCGGTTGGTCATTGGGTAAATTTAGCTAAAGACTGAATTGTGAATTTAATTCCATAATTCACTACAATTTTTATCATATACATTCTAATTAAGGATTAACATATCCGTAGGATTATTTCAATCTATACTATTCTTATTAAAGACAATCCCTATTATATTCTTTTCATTGAGTTTAGATTCTTCTTTGTATCTTGAACTATTATTAATCATAAATCAAATAAAATGAATAAAAATATCTTTTTTTTAATGACAATTTTAATGTCATTAGGATTGAATGCACAATATTTACAGTCAAGATTATTAGAGGTAAATCAGGAAAATGTTGCAAAATTTGAATCAGCAGTTGCAGAAAAAACCAAAATTTATAATAATAAAGATGGACAGCCTCGTTACATAACTTTTAAAATTTTGAGCGGTCCTAATGCTCAAAACTATATTAGAATGCAGTATGCGGGGGAAGTTAGTGAATTTGATAAAGTAGATAAAGCTGGAAATGACTTTTGGTTTAAAACAACAGGAAAACTTCATACATCTAAAGGGAATACTATCCTTTCAAGAAATAAAGAGGCTAGTTATATGCCAGAAGAAAATAAAATGGTGAATCATAGAAGAATATTAATTTACAAAATAAAACCCGGTATGGAGAAAGATTTTTGGAGATATAGAACTAGACTTGTAAAAGCATTAGAAGCTACTAGTTGGCCAAACAGAGTGTCTGCTTTAAATTGCATGTCTGGTTGTGATGGGAATTGGGTAATGGTAAGATATCACCACGAAAATTTTGAAGCTGAGTATAATGAAAATTCAAAAATGTTTCCAATTGTTGTTGAAAAATATGATGAGCTTTTTGGAAAAGATTCTTATGAAGAGGATTCTCAAAAGTTGCAAATGTCCGTTGAAAGAAACATGACAAGACATCATCAAAGATTACCACAATTAAGCTCATCCTGGAATTAAATTTCCTAAGTCAAAAACCTCCCAAGTGGAGGTTTTTAAATTTATTCTTGATCTTAAAATCTATCATTTTTTTGACATTGATATAAAACCTACAGCTATTTTAAATAATTATGCAGATTAGTAAAGAAAATTAATTCTATTTTATCTAATAAAAGTTTATGACTGAAATTGATTACAATTTTTAGATAAACTATAAATATGGCCTAAGGAGATAGGTTCCCTCAAATTATCTATTTAAATTACAACATTATAAATCATAAATAATTTAAGATGAAAAAATTACTGCTTCTAATATTCCTTACAATTCCACTAATTTCATTTGCTCAAAAAAATAATAATGGAAAAGTATATGACAAACATCCTGCTATTGAAATTGTAAATCAATTTACAGAAGCATGGATAAATGGCGATACTGAAACTCTCAGAGAAATAACAGGTGAAGGATTTAAGATGGGAAGCTCGATGAATAATAGTCCGAACTATAAAGGTGGTGATATCAATAATTTGATAGCTCAGTCTAACTGGATGAGTAAAAACTTTGTGAATATCTCAGTAAAAGATAGAGGTCAGGCTTATTCTGATGCAATTGAATATAAAAGATCTGGTCTGTTTGTTCAAACTTTTCAAGAGTTTATTGCATGGGATAAAAATAATGGTTTTAAACTTCGAACTCCATTTAATGCTACATTTGTTTTTGATAAAAAAGGAGATAAAATTATTCGTTTTTGGTGGTCAGATAATCAGGCTGCATGGCAAAAATGGAATCTCTCAAGACAAACAATTAAAAATGGAACTATTTATAAAGACCATCCCAACTTAGGTAAAGTTAGATTAGTTTATTACAATGTCGAACAGGGAAACATTGAAGCTACATTTGAAAATTTTAGTGAAAATGCAAGGATTTATGACAGTAATCTGATTGATAAAGAATACAACTCATTAGAAGATCATATTGAAAATGTTAATAATATATTTAGCTTGTTTGAGGTAATTTCATTGGACGAAGTAGGTTATCCTGACTATATGGATTACGAAGGTGATGGAGGTGTAGCATACATATGGATGCAATTTACATTGAAGAATAAAAATACTAATAAGATTGTGAAACTACCTGTACATAGTCAGATGTGGTTTAATAATGAAGGAATGATTGTAAGAGAAGATGTTTATTATAATGCAAATATTCTAAACTAATAAATTAAACCCTTCTAAGTGAAGGGTTTTTTAATACTTGAGGAGTTAATTCAATATTATTGAATTAAGACACAAAGTCTAATTTTTCTTTAATTTAAATAATTCAATTTTTACTTTAAACCTAATGTCTCGTGAATAATAGAATTAAAAATGTTCTTTTTTTTATTTGTGTGATTCTCTTTACTTCATGTTCATTTGTGTCAAATACAATTACTATTGATAAAGAAAAGTATGAAGATAGCTTAAAAGGATTTTGGTTAGGAAGTTGCATAGGAAATTGGACTGGTCTTCCAACAGAAAATCAACGTACCGAATTTCCCTTTTTTACTGATTCAGATTTTGGTGCAAATAAATTTGATTATGTTCTTGATCAAGACCCATGGGGAGCAGATGATGATACAGACATTGAATACATTTATTTACATGCAATCGAAAAATTCAATAATAATAAACTCACTGGAGAAGAAATTAGTCTTGCTTGGCAAGATCATATCGGATTACCCAAACTTTGGGTTTCAAATTTAGCAGCATTAGGTCAAATGCAAAATGGAGCTATCCCCCCCGAAACTTCTTTACCAGAAAATAATCCAATGTGGGATATGATTGACGCCCAACTAACTACTGAAATCTTTGGTGTTTTAGCCCCAGGTCGTCCGGAAGTAGCACTTGATATGGCTCACCTTCCTATTAGAACTACTGCATATCTCCATTCGAAATGGGCTTCGGAGTTTTATGTAATTATGCATTCAATGGCTGCCTTAGTTGACCAATCCTTATCTCGTAGGGATCAGGTTTTTTGGTTAGCGGATCAAGCAAGAAAACGAATTCCAGATTGGTCATACATAGCCGATATGTATGATTTCGTAAAGGCAGAATATGAGGCTAATGTGGATAAGGAGTATTGGGAGCTTACCCGTGATAAGATTGCTCAACGCTACCAATATGAAATTAATGCTGGCTATAAATACCGTTATCCTTGGGACTCAGGAATTAATTTTGCTGCTTCTATGGTCAGTTTATTCTATGGTCAAGGGGACTTTAAAAAGACTATTCGAATAGGATGTATGAGTGGATGGGACTCTGATAATCCAACTTCTACATGGGGAGGGCTTTTAGGACTTCTCTATGGTCATAAAGAACTTCAAAAGCACTTCAATAAAACTAACTTCTCTAACCTATATAATATTCAGCGTTCCAGATATAAAATGCCTAAAGCAATAGATAATTTTACTGATATGGCAAAAAGAGGAATTAAAATTATTGACAAAGTTGTAATTGAAGATATGAATGGAAAAATTAGGGCAAATAATTGGATTATCCCCATAAAAAATAACCCTGTTAAAAAAGATAAAGTCCCTTTTATAAAAGTGCCATGGATAATTATTGAAGATGACGATCCCCGTTGGAAATACGATGGCTTTAAAATAAAAAAAGATCAATGGAATGCCTCAGGAGCATCACTTAGTTTTGGATACAAGGATTGTAAAGCAGAAATAAACTTTTACGGAAAAGCAGTACAGTATTATGCATATAGAAATTCTAAAGGTGGAAAGGTTACAATATTAGTAGATGGAAAAAATTATGGTGAATTTAGCCTAAAGAGTGATTCTAATAAATATGGACAATATTATGTTAAGATATTCGAGAAATTAAACCTAAATCCAGGAAAACATAATTTAAAAATAATTGGAGATAGTAGTCTTAAAGAAAAGACTATAGATATGCTATCTATAATTCCTTTTGAATGATATTTAAACGTCCTCTGAGGTTAATTTGATTAAAAATATTTGATATGCTGTCAATAAATGTGATAAAAGGGTTTGTGAGATTAGCTCAATATTTATACCTTGAGATTATTATTAATCATAAATCAATTAAAATGAAAAAAATATTTTTTGGCATATTCTTAATTTCAGTATTTAATATACTTAATGCCCAGGATTGGTCATCTGTTTATCGCCAAGTAGAGGAAGTAACTTTAAATGAGGGTTTGGATGAGGATTATGTTGATTTCGAAGGTTTTTGGAAAACAATTAAGGAAAAGCATGTTAAAGAAGGAATGCAAATAGGTTGGTTTGTTTGGAAAGTAGATCAATCTAGTAATAATAATAATGCTTGGTCTGACTACCTCATCTTTAATATTTTTGCCAACGAAGAACAAATGAAAGAAATGAACTCAAAAACTCCTGAATGGTGGCAAAATGAAATAAAGACTGCACATAAAGGTAAAACTAAACGTTCAATCATAAAAAAATATACGCAAGAAACACTAAACAATAGATATCGTAAAAATTCTGTTATTTACACCAACAAAGGATTGGATGGCTTTCTTGTTGAAGATACAGCACCATCGGTTGGTACTAAGGGAATATACCACGGAATCGAACAATTGAATGACGATTATGTTGATTTTGAAAGAAAATTATTTTTACCTTCTCATAAGGAATCAAAAACTAGACTTTATTGGGAACTTAACGAAATTATCGATCGAACTGACAATGCATACAAGCCCGTTACTCATTCGATTTTTGAGATACCAAATCCAAATGCTGCTCAAGATGAATGGAATCCATCTTTTGCTGAAGAAATGGCTGTAAAATATGGAATAGCAAGTAGGAAAATACATGGTACATTAAACGCCGAACTTGTTCATTTTGCGTGGTAAAAAAATATAGTATATAATAATTAACTCTTCTATTGGAGAGTTAATTATTATTAATAAACCGGAGAAAAAACTATCTCTCCCACAAATATGATTATTATAATACCTTGAAATTAAATTGAAGTAATTGAATCTTTTTCAGGTTTTATAAAATCTAAAATTATATCCAAGCTTTCAATTGGTTTTTCTTCCATAGGAATATGACCTGTTTCAGGCATTATTACAACTTTAGAATTTTCTATAGCATTTTTAAATTTAGAAGAATTACTAACTGGTATCCACTCATCGTTTTTACCCCAAAGAATTAATGTTGGTGTTTTAATTTTTTTCATTTCCATAGAATAATCCTCTCGTTTAATGTTTGCTCTATCAATAAATGCCTCCCTATTTCCTTCATATAATGTAAGATCATGATAGCGACTTATTATTTCAGTAGTTATAAGAGAATTATTATAATATACTTCCTTGAGGTTTTTTTCAATAAATACTCTTGGTGTAAAATATCTAAGAAATGAATTTATTAATGGTGTTTTAGCTAATTGAATAATAAATGGTGTTCTATCAGATGAAAAGCCGCTAGGATTTAAAAGTAATAGTTTATCCACTTTTTTATCATATTTAGAGGTATACAACCAGGCTACTAGGCCTCCTAATGAGTTCCCAGCTAAATGAAATTCTTTTACCCCTAATTTATTTAAAAAATCATTTAGTAAAAAAACATAATCCATAGCTGAATAACGTTTAAATGGGTCTTTGCCTGTTAAGCCAAAAGCAGGTAAATCAAGTCGAATTACACGATTTGTTTTTTCAAGCTCTTTAGTCCATGAATCCCAGGTATGAAGTGATGCACCAGTACCATGAATCAAAACAATAGGAAAGCCATTACCCTCATCACGAAAATGTATTTTTCTAGAATCTAATTCCATGAACTGTGAATTAGAATTATAATAAAGTGGTTTGAGTTCCTTAAATGTTTTGTCTTTTGAAATACTAACATTTGCTAAGAAAATTAAACTTAGAATTAAAAATGTAAGTGATAGTTTTTTTCTCATTCTTTAAAATTAATAACACATAAAAATTGATCTTAAATAAGATTTGATTCATCAGAATAATTTAAAATGAATCTTTATTCTTAATTATTTTTTCTTTGTTAGTTTTTTTATTGAGTTAAAATCATATCAGCTGCTTTTTCAGCTATCATAAAAACAGGGGCATTAGTATTTCCTGATATAATCTTTGGCATAATTGATGCATCGACAACTCTAAGATTTTTTACCCCATGAACTTTTAAAGAGGGATCAACTACAGCCATCGAATCGTTGCCCATTTTGCAGGTACCAACAGGATGGTATACAGTTTCTAAAGTTTTCTTGATATGTTCGATAAGTAAGTCGTCAGATGATCTATTAATTGGAATTCCATTCATTTTTATATGTTTTCTCATGGACTTTTGCTCCATTATTTTAAAAACTAATTTTCCTCCTTTCAATAATTGAATTAGGTCGTCTTCATTTTGTAAAAAATTTGGTTGAATTTTTGGTGGATCAGTTGGTTTTGATGAAGATAATGTAATTAAACCTCTGCTTTTGGGGTGTAATAGCGTAGGCAAAATGGTAAAGCCATCTTTTCTTGGGTAATCATAAAGGTCATAAGCATCATAGCCATATTCATTTCTTACAGATATTGGTGAAAAATGTAATTGAAAATTTACTTTTCCGCCTTTTTGGTTAAGGTCAAAAAATGACATTCCTTCAAGGGGACTATTACAAAAAACTCCTTTTTTATTTACAAAGTAATTCCAAGCAGCTCTAATTTGTTTTAGAGGTGGTATATAATGGTTAATTCCATCTTGAGTTTTTGATTGGGCACAAATTGGGTAAAATAAATGATCTTGCAAGTTTTTACCAACTCCATTTAAATCGTGAACACAATCAATACCAAACTTTTCTAATTGATTTTTCTCCCCAATGCCGGATAGCATTAATAACTGTGGTGACTTAAATGATCCAGCTGAAAGAATAATTTCATTGTGAGCTTTAACTTTAAAGGTTTTTCCTCTTCTATTATATTGTACTCCCACCGTTTTTTTACCTTCTAAAATGATTCTATCAACTCTTGCATGAGTAATTATTGTCAAATTTTGTCTATGTAAAACTGGTTTTAAAAAAGCAGTTGCACCACTTGCACGCTTCCCGTTTTTGATGGTACTTTGAACTAAACTAGCACCCTTTTGGGATAAGCCGTTATAATCTAAATTTCTTGGAATTCCGATTGCTTCACAAGCATCAATAAATCCATCTACGTAAGGAGTTTGAAATCTAGTTGGGATCGTAACCGCTAACTCTCCTGAGTTAGAGTGATAGCCAAAATCCATAATATCAATTTGTTCATGATTTTCTGAACGCTTAAAATACGGGAGTACCTCTTTAAAACTCCATCCTGTATTCCCTAATTCTGCCCAACCGTCATAGTCAGTTGGGTTTCCTCTAACATAAGCCATCGCATTGGTAGAGCTACTACCCCCAAGAGTTTTACCTCTTGGTAAATAAATTTTTCGATTTAAAACATTTACTTGCTTTTCAGTCCAAAAACCCCAATCATCCTTACTTTTATGAATCTTTAAATAAGCCCCAGGAATATGAATATTGATATTCGTATCTGGTCCACCTGCCTCTAACAATAAAACTGAATTTTTTGAGTTTTTTGACAATCGATTCGCCAGGACACAACCTGCAGAACCAGCTCCAATAATTATGTATTCAAAAGATTGACTCATCCATCTAAGCTAAAGAAAATTATTATATCAAGCGTCCAAATATATTATTACAATATAAGGTAACATTACTGTTCGGGAAATAGTTTTCAAATTATCTTCGAGTTAACATAAATCCCTATTTTCTAATCCAATATTAAAAATCAATCAACTGTTAAGGAACTATAAAAATCTAATAGGATAGCTTCTTTTTCAAAATGCTCCCAAATTTTAATTTTACGAGTATTATTTTTTTGTTCAACCCATTTACCATCTATCATAATTGGAGATGGAATATCTTTTGATTTAGCCCAAGAAGGATTTTTTAAAATCGCAACTGCTGCCATATCAAACAAAGATCTTGAGGGAGGATTGCCATAGTAAGAAATGTTTTCAAATAGGCTTTTAGCATACTCTCCAAAAGAATAAAATTTACCCCCATGCCTTCCTGAAACTGCTTTTTCTATATTTACTCCCAAACTTGCTATTTTATCTTCAACCTCATCTTTGGTTACTTTTACAAAATCCGTTCCTGATAATTTCCCATAACGAACTGTTACAATTTCAAATTCAACTTTTGTCTCAAGTAAATAGTTCATTGAAATAATATCATTATCAAGATTGTATTCACCGGGTTCTGGATAATTCGATCCAAGCCATACTATTCTAATATTTGGAATAATCAAAGGTTCTTTTTTTACCGCTAGAGCAACATTTGTAAGTTTCCCAACTGCCAAGACAATTAATTTTTCTTTTGAGCTGTATTCTAAGGCTTCTTTGATTATAAATTTAACTGCTTTATGTCCATCAAAATTATCTGATTTTATTCTTTTTTCAATTTTATTAAAATTCCCATTTGCACCTTTAATTAGTGGTGTTTTATTTTCCCATCCGCAAAGTTGCATTATTCTTTTTGCTTCTTCATAATGCTGTTCAATATCACCACCATTGACTGTCGAATTAACTGTAATTCCTTTAATATCGAATATGTCTGAGTTGAAAAATAAATATGCTAAAGCGTGTTGATCATCAATTTCGTTGTTAGCATCGGTGTCAAAAATCAAAGCTGATTTTTTATTTTTAGAACAACCAAGACTTAATATTACTATTGAAATAACTGTAAATAAAAGAAGATTGAATTTGTGCATTTAAAAATTATTTGTTTTTGTTTCACCAAAACCGGCCCTTATTAACAAATATAAAATGAATATTTATTTTTAGGGAAACAAGAATCTAATTATACATCATCTTGATCTTGATCTTGTATTATCTTCCTCCTTTTCCAGTAACGTTATTTTTTTATTGTTGAGAACTATTACAAAAGGGTTTGGGATTTAATAAAATAGAGCCTCAAAAAATATAATATTTTAAAATTAGAATGTTTTATGTTGGGTCCACTCACTTAAAGAAGTTTTGTATTTTGCCTATAAATTTTAAATAATATGAAAAAATTTATCATAATTATATCTTTTCTTTTATCAACCTATATTATTGGACAAGAAGAATTAAACTATCAGGTTCCTAAAAAAGAGTTATTGGACTTAATTGATGTTGATTTAGCTCCTTCAGTTTTAAGAAATACTAAAAATTCTATCTTAGTTCTTCTTTCGAGATCAACTTATAAAAGTATTGCTGAGCTTTCAAAAAGTGAACTTCGTATTGCAGGACTTCGAGTAGACCCAAAACGTTATATAGGAAGTAGAACTACTTATTACAATAGTGTAGAGCTAATTGATCTTGAAAAAGGGAAAAAATCCATACCAATTAAAGGACTTCCAAATAATCCTAAATTATCAAATTTTATATGGTCCCCAGATGAAAAAAAAATTGCGATGACTCATACCACAGATTCTGGTGTTGAACTCTGGTTATTAGATATTGATAAAAGACTAGCAAAAAAATTAACCTCATCACTTATAAATTCAACTATGGGGAATAGCATTAACTGGCTAAAAAATAGTAAAAAACTATTGGTTAAATATCTACCAAAAAATAGAGAGAAAATAATAGATGAATCCTTGATTATTCCAACAGGTCCAAAAGTCACCGAAAATAATGGAGAAAAAGCTCAAAATAGAACTTATCAGGACTTGATCAAGAATCCAACAGATGCTAAAAACTTTACTCAGCTTAGCAATTCCGAAATTTATCTTGTTGACCTTAATGGTAATAAACAGCATTTTCTGGATGCAAAAATGTACCGAACTATAAGTGTATCGCCAAATGGAAAATATGTTATGGTATCGTTTATAAAAAAACCTTTTTCATATCTAGTGCCCTATTATCGCTTCCCAACAGAAACAAGTGTTTATGATTTAAATGCGAGAGAAATAAAAGTAATCTCTGATGCTCCACTTCAAGAAGTGCTTCCGAAAGGGTTTATGGCAGTAAGTAACAATAAAAGAAATATTAGTTGGCGTAAAGATCATCCTGCATCGCTATACTATGTGCAAGCTTTAGATCAGGGTGATCCAGAAATTGAAGTGCCTTTCAGGGATGCAATATATCAATGGGAGGCACCTTTTAGTGGAACACCAATTCTCCTAACAAAAGTGAAAAATCGATATGCTGGGATAATTTGGGGAAATGAAACAAATGCTATAGTTTATGATCAATGGTGGAACAATAGAAATTCAAAAACGTATGTCTTCGACCCATCCAATCCCAAAATTCCAGCTAGACTAATAAATGATCGTAATTATCAAGATATATACAGCGATCCAGGTGATTTTGTAACCGAAAAGGGGAGATATGGAGAATTCATCTTAGTACTACAAAAAAAATCAGCTTTTCTTTTAGGAGAAGGTTTTACAGAAAAAGGACAATTCCCGTTTTTAGATCAAATTAATCTAGAGTCAGATAAGAAAACCCGGATCTACCAATCTTCTTATACTGATAAATTTGAACAACTTTACGATTATGATTCGAAAGCTAGAAAATTGAATGTTCGGATTGAATCAAAGAATGATTATCCAAATTACTATACTCGTAATTTGGCTATGGAAAACAAACTTGAACAGCTAACCTATTTTGAAAATCCATTTAAAAAACTTGAAAATGTTGGTAAAGAATTAATTAGTTATAAACGAAAAGATGGACTTGATCTTAGTGGTATTCTGTATACACCAGAGGGATTTGATTCAGAAAATCCAACTCCTCTTCCAATGATTTTATGGGCCTATCCTAGAGAATATAAAGATAAGTCTAGCGCTTCTCAAAAAACAAATAATCCTAATCGTTTTCTTTATCCTAGTTGGTCTTCTCCAATTTATTGGGTAACACAGGGCTATGTGGTTTTAGACCGAGCAGCCTTTCCAATTATTGGAGAAGGAGAGGAAGAACCAAATGATAGTTTTAGGAAACAATTAGTTGCCAATGCTGAGGCTGCAATTGAGGCAGTTGTTAATAAAGGGTTTGCTGATCGAGATCGAGTTGCTGTTGGTGGTCACAGTTATGGGGCTTTTATGGTGGCAAATTTACTCAGTCATTCAAATTTATTTGCTGCAGGAATTGCAAGAAGTGGTGCATACAATAGAACGTTAACCCCTTTTGGTTTTCAAAGTGAATCTAGGTCCTATTGGGAGGCACCGGAAGTATATTATAGCATGTCGCCATTTATGCATGCAGAAAAGATGAAAACCCCATTATTATTGGTTCATGGTGAAGCAGATAATAATTCAGGGACATATCCTTTACAAAGTGAGCGTTATTATAATGCTCTTAAAGGGCTTGGTGCTACTACAAGACTAGTGATGTTTCCAAAAGAAAGTCATGGTTATAGGGCTAAAGAAACAATTCTTCATCTAATATGGGAACAAGATCAGTGGTTAGAAAAACATGTAAAAAAGAAAAAAAAATATCTTAATTCTAATGAAGATAAGCCTAAAGGATAAATTATTTTAAAAATATCATTGGGATGAAAATAAAAATCTGATAAACAATATTAATCTATTTACATACATTTAAACCAATAAAAAAATCAGTAATCGCAAAAGCAAAAATAACTAGAGGAATAAACCTAATTCCAAAAATTGCAGGCACATAGAAACT
>PYIJ01003096.1_pt1 | contig 12091 bp, 20 predicted proteins | sample 3578051 | NCBI WGS metagenome assembly PYIJ01 (sample SAMN08408021, study PRJNA431606) | Marine metagenome isolate SA_KN192-05_S13_5m, whole genome shotgun... | biome: marine; feature: oceanic pelagic zone; material: water; isolation source: surface water sample, 0.2-0.8 um fraction ... | reverse complement strand
GATGGGCAAAAAGTCTTTAATGATGGCTTTTCCATCTAGACGCCTCGAAGACATTGTCATCAGAAAAAGTCTCGAACCTCCATTACGAATTTCAAGACTTCCGGGGTACTTGGACCCCAACGCTTCAAAAAAGAAAACTCGCAAACGCCGCTAATGACCATTCACTCCGCTCAAAACAAAGTTCAACGCATCCAAACAACAAAAACCAAAAGGAGTATTTTCTTCGCCATGTCATTAGACAAAGCACCACAGGACTGGACAGAAGCCGATTTCGCCCGTGAGTGCATCCAGTATTGCGAGCGCCGAGCACAACTGGAATCCCTCAAAGCGGATCAAGAGGCTCACAAGCATGATCTATTGACTTGGTTCCGTGAAAACACGATCAAAGATTTCACGGTGTTGAACCACACGATCACTGCAACGTCACAAACAAAGAAGAGTTATTCACGCAAGTGTCAGCGTGAAGAGGAGCGCCTCAAGGAACAGATCAAATCAATGAAGGAGCTGGAGGAACAGCAAGGCACATGCGAGATCCATCGTAATGAGTACAACCACATCACGGTAAAGAGTTCGGGTGAGATCGTTGTATGAAAACGCTGTTACTAGCGCCTGTTTATCTGTTTTTGACCTGGGCGATTTTATTCACGCCTTGGCCCACTACCGATGAACTGTTCAACCCGTTGAGTAAGGAGCAGATGGATGCTCTAACAAAGCGGGACTACACATCAATGAGGACTCAGTAATGGAATTCGAGGATTACTGCATCAGAGCGCGTGTTTTCCGCACGGTCTCAGGCCAAGCGTATTTCGTTTGTTTAATCGATGGAAATTATTCCGTCGTAACTGATCCACCTAGCTGGGATTCAATCCAGTACACAGCTACAGCACCTTCCCGTCACCCCAAAGACTGATGAGCAACAGACTAATTTTCAACGGCGGTTTCGGGGTCAATGCCCCGCGAGCAAAGTTTTCTGCGGACCAAGTCAATGACATCCGTGAGCGCCATATTGATGGCGAGAAGGTTCAGGACATTGCGGTCCAGTACAAAGTCAGTGCTTCGACGATTTACAACATCGTTGCTGGAAGAACCTATCCCGACGAAACATTCTCTGCGTTGGGGAGAAGTTTCCAGCGAATGAGGGTTGAGTGGACCAAGAAAAATGCCTCGGTTTCTCAGGCCGAGGCTCAGTAAACCACCCGATTCTCAGGCCGGGGGTTCTCTCGCCACCACTGCTGATGATCAACAAACCATCGGCAGGCAGTGGGAGCGGAATCCGATCAAAGTTTCCGCTCGGGAGAAACTATAGCACCCCCGTAACCAAAAGAGGTTAAGGGTAACCAAGCTTTTTGGAGGTCTTTCAAATGATGGGCAAGTACGAAGGTCTGCACAACGTGGCCGACCGTGAACACCGTCTCGCTGGTAACAAGGCGCATTTCGGTGTGATGAGTACCGAGTTATGTCAGGTGATTTTGGGAGGTAAGTCCGGCTCACGTCTGAATTCCAGACAACAACGTCGAGCTGCACAACGCACCCGACACAGGGCCAGGACAAGACAGGCATTCACTGGGGTGCCTGGATTCATCTCAATCAAGTAACCCGCTGGCAGGACAGGGGCACTAATTCAGCCCCAACGGATGCTGCCCTGTGATGCACGCCACTACTCGGGCCGGGTGGTGGGGACTACCTAAGCGAGCTGGTGACAGCCAGCTCAACCGGGGCGTGCCTCTCACTAGATAAAGGGTTCCCATTGAGGAATACAGGTGGTGCCGAGGGTAATCCCGCATAGGGCCTGTATTAAGCATTCAGTCTGTAAGACCAGCCAACATTTTCCTTTTCATCTTTCGCTCATGACCTTCAACGGCAACAGGACTTATCGACCGCGAGGCAAGTCTTACACGACTTATCTACGGAATACCGGCCAGCTGGATGATCCAAAGGTAGTTAATACCGAAGAGACCGAAACTGACCGTCGCCTTAGAGTTATTAAGAGGAGGCATTTCTGGGAAAATGTATTTAATTGGAATTGATGAAGCCAAAGACAGGACTGAAGTCTGGCTCATTGAGCGGATCATCCATCACATGGACAGGCTGCAAGGAGATGAAGCGCAAGCCCTTGCCGACGAGTGGGGTTTTAATTGGCCTAATAGTCAGGATTGTTACTCCGAAGACGACTAATAAGGGCCGCTAAATTTAGTATTCCCGCGATTTATGAATGTATCCACCAGCACTGATGGTGAAGACCGTCAAACCTTTTACTGAGCTGATTCCATTCAAAGCGTTGAGTGACGTTGATATGGATGAAGCAAACGCAAGATTTGAAGCTAACGGCGAGCCGTACAAGATCGTCAGATTGACTCAACAAATGGCTGCCTGAAATACGGTTAGATGGAAATAGGAGTGAACAGCATGTGGAGTACATCACTGAAAGTTCAGTACCGCTGGTAGTGCTGCCTCCTGGTTTTCGGCACCCACTCGCTGAGCAATTCGAGGAAATCGACGAGGATGGCGACCTTGTCCGTTCCTATAACGAGTGGGGGCTAGCCTCAGTGCTGGCCTACGCTTACAGCCGCCGCGTCGAACGCCACGCCGATTATTCGTCAATGGAAATGATCATCGGCGAGTGTTTAGAGCAATCACGCCACACCACGACTGAAAACAAAAAGCTGTTTAGTGCTATAAAACGAAGTATCAAGGCTGGGGATGAAACTCAAGCCATGGGTCTATCAAAAGTATTGATCTCAAAAATTGGCTTAGCTCTAGCCGAACAGCATGAGCACCTAGAAACTACGGAAGACGATGAGGAAGATTGAGCCATCGCTTAATGACCAACTGCGTTACACCCAATTCGTAAGAGGTATAGAAAAACTAGACCATGCAGAGCTTAAGGACGTAACGATCGAACTAGCCAAGCTTGCTTTATTGATGCAACCTGCTGCCTTGCGATGGGCTGCACATGAAGCCGCTACAAATCTAGGAGGTTTGTATGGATCGCCCTGACGGATTAAACGAGCGTCAGATCCTTGCTGCACAGGCACTTGCGAGTGGTTGTTCATGGAAAGATGCCTCCCGTCGAGCCAAGTGTTCAATGGAAGCGATCCGTGCGTGGCGAAAGCGGACGGACTTCAATGATGCGGTGTGGCGCTACCAACAGGAGATTTTTCAGCAGACATTTGGTGTTGTTTCAGCAGCACTTCCAACTGCGATCATGAAGCTGCGGGAGATTGTCGAGGAGGACGATCCAGACACTCCGGCATCGGTAAAAGTACAGGCAATCAAGATCCTGATTGACGCTTCTCAGAAGCAGTACGAGACCAGGACTATTGAGCGCCGCATTGAACAATTAGAAAGTTATGCAAGGGCGACTGTCGTCGAGGTTGAACCAGCTGGAGCGATTCCACCAGGAACGCCAGGAAGCTGAGGAGCTACGGAAGAAGTTCACGACAGCGGAGGGGTTTGTCCCTCAATTCCCTACTGCGGATCGATGGGACAAGTTCGCGCCTTTGACTTGGATCAAGACCGGGGGCACGGTCAAGCCGTTCAAACCATTCAAGGTTCAACAGGAGCTGGTGCAGTCGATCTGCAACAACCAGTACACGATCATCCTAAAAAGCAGGCAGGTAGGGGCATCTGAGACGGTCTGCTCTTACTTGCTTTGCAGGGCGCTGACGGAACCGGGCTTCTCTGCGGTGGTATTCAGCAAGACGGCTACTGACTCCGGGTCATTAGGCAAACGGATCAGAGCACAAGCGGCGAGTATCTCGAATACAGAGTTGGAGTTCACGACCGAATCCAACAGTGAGCTTTCGTTCCGGGGCCTAGGGACGTTGTATTTCCTACCTGCTACGCCCCGGTCAGCCCGCGGAATCCCGAGTGTATCGGTAGTGGTACTCGACGAGGCGGCCTTCCTCGAAGGTGTGGAGCAGATATTCACCGCCGTTCAGCCCACAATGGCGACCTTGGGAAACGACCCGGTGACAGGCGGCAAGTTGATCATGATGAGCACGCCCAACGGCCTGGGCAATATGTTCTCGAATCTGTGGCACTCAGTTGGAGAGGACTGGAATCGATTCAAGATCCATTACAGCCAGATCCCGATCTATAACAAAGATCCAAAGTGGGCTGAAAAGACAAAAGCGAAATCAAAGCTTTCAGATAGATCTTGGAAACAGGAATATGAGATGGACTTCATCTCAAGTGAAGCCCAGATCTATGACCCTGAACTAATCTCCCTGGCCTGCAACGGCGAGTGCATTGAGACTGGCTTTGTAGGTAGGGAATACATCATGGCGATCGACCCTGCGGCTGGCGGCAATGACTTCTGGTGTTCGCTTGTAGTGGACGTAACTAAGGCCCCTTACCGCGTTGTGAATGTCTTCAGGGAACGTCACAAGTCGAGCGACCATTGCTTCCGTCAAATTATTGAGCAAGCCGAAAATTTCTATCCATCCAAGGTGATTATCGAGAAGAACGGTGTAGGCGCGATCGTTTCAGAGGTTTTGTCTCAGAAGCTGGCCAGGTACATGGTGGAGCCTTACAACACCAACCGTCCAAATAAGATCACCAATACAGATCGAATCGCATATTTATTAGAGCGGGAGGAGTTGCTACTCCCTTACGAGCCTTTCCATCAGGAGCTTTTGATGTTCCAGCAAAAGGAAAGCGGTGTAAGGGAAGCAGGCGAAGGAGCGCACGATGACTCAGTAATGGCACTGGCTCTTGCGATGCAAGCGTGCGCTACAACTCCTACAGCTGATTGGTTAGATCTTGTCTAAAGAAACGTGGGAAGCAGCTCTTACGGATAAGTCCAGATATGAACGGATGCTCATATCTATGAAGGACACTGTTTCTGAGTATTCCGATGAAGAAAATGGAATGCTGTTGATGCAGTATCACCTGGCCGAAGCATTAAAAGATCTTCACGACTATCACTCTAAAAAAGAAAGAGATCTGCGCTTATTCATCGCTAATCTAGAGTTAATGAGTTAGTCGTAAACATTGGCGGAAACTTCTGAAACTCCTGATAACGAATTTGACGTTGACCGCCTTGATGGTGTTCTATCCAACGCGATCACAGGACTAGGCACCAAGCGCGACAAATCCACCTACTACAACATCCAAACTCAGGCGCACTTGTCTGAGGAAGAACTGGAGGCTCTGTACTACGACCCGCTGTGTCGCCGGGTGGTGGACATCTTTGCCGAGGCTGCAATCACAAAGCCCCCAACGATCAAGTTCGCTGAGGAACCCGAGGGGCATGACGAGATTATTCGTCAATTCGAGAAATTTTTAATCGACTGCGACTTTTACTTCTACGTCTCTGAGGCATTGAAGCTGCAGAGGATTTATGGAGGCGCGGCGCTGTTTTTGGTCTGTGACGACGGGCGCGACGTAAAGGAGCCCCTGGACCCGACTCGCATTAGGGAAATTACTGATCTAGTGCCGTTGTCCAAGCGGGAGATCAAACCACATGACTACAACTACCTGAACTATCGCAACGGCGGTGAGCTGTACCGGATTAGCACCAGCAAGAGCGTCAACCAGCAGAACGATCTGCAGTTCATGCTTGTCCACAACAGCCGGGTACTGCGTTTCGACGGGTTGTATCTGCCCTGGCGTCAGCGGATCAGTAACGACGGTTGGGGTCTGAGTTTCCTGCAGCCGTTCTTCGAGCCTTTCAAGCGGTATCGGGGTGCCTGCGACGGGCTTTCCACGATGCTCAATGAGTTTGACCTCTATACCCATTCTCTGCCGGGGCTCGCAAACAAGATCGCAGCTGGAAAGGAGAGTGCGATCAAGAATCGGATGGAAGCCAACGCCCTGGCCCGATCGATCTATGGAGGACTTGTTCTTGATTCTGAGGAGAAGGTCGAATTCCTAAGCAGGAGCCTGGGAGGAGCACAGGACATCTTTGATCGTCTACTCGATGACCTAGTTGCAGCGGCTGACATGCCGAAGCCTTTGCTGTTTGGAACAAGCCCTGCCGGTGGACTGAGTGAAAGCGGCAAGTATGAGGACAAGGTGTGGGCCGCCACGGTCGAGCGGTATCAGAACCACAGCCTGCGTCAATCACTCACCCAGTTCTTCACGATCATCTTCCAGATGCGTGGAGGGCCGACTGCAGGTGTGATGCCTGGCGAGTGGTCAGTCCATTTCCCGCCTTACTTCGCGGTATCTGACGCCGACCGAGCGAACCTGCGACAACAGGTGGCGTTGACGGATCAGATTTATTTGAACGCCAACGTCGTTACACCCATGGAGGTGCGGGCCAGCAGGTTCGGAGGCACTGAATACGGTTTGGACACTGTGCTCCACCAAGAAGAGGAGGAACGTCTACTGGCCAAGCGCGAGCTGCAGCATGAAGCAGCGATGCAAGGGTTCGAGGGCCAGCGACAACGACTAGAGAACGGCAACGGCGACAAGGTTGAGAAAGAGGAAGACTTCCAGCCGACAGGGTTCAAAGCAGATGGCCAGTTCATTCAGATGAATGGATTGACGCTGTATGCAGGGCCTCGACAGGGCGTTTACAGGGAGGCTGAGTTGGTTCATCCAGACGGCCAGCGGAATGACGCTGAGTCGGTGATCCTGATTGGCGAGCGGCTGCTCGATCCGAAGATCTACAGGGGCTACTACAAGCGAGAAGACGAGACGATCCATCCAGGCCCGTTGCTGATGGGCTTCTATTCGTCACGGTCAGCCGGTAGGGCACTGAAGGAATATGCGGACGGCCAGGAGATCAGCGGTCTGGAACGTCTTCATGACGTTGACGTGCTGCATCTGAAAGGCACCTACGACGACTACTACGCCGACGCCGAGGCGATTGAATATGCGGGGATGCGATTCCCCGGTGGATACAACAAACCGATCGCTACACCCGATCACGATTCCAAGAGCCATGCAGTGCTGGCAAAGGAAGGTGACGAGATCAAATTAATTCGCTTCGGTCAGCAGGGGGTAAAAGGCAGCCCAAAGACTAAGGGCGAGTCTGAGGCCTCACGCAAGAGACGTGAAGCATTCAAGGCTCGCCATGCCAAGAACATCGCCAAAGGAAAGATGAGCGCGGCTTACTGGTCTGCGAGGCATAAATGGTGATGGATGAAACCGATATTGAAATTAACCTGACATGCGATCTATCCACCTTGCGAGTTATGTATAAGTCACTTTGTGAAACCTACGAACGCTGGCCGGGTGGACATCCAGATGAACAAGTAATGCTCGAAAAGATGAAAAATAGTTTGTACGTCGTGCTTTACAGCACTCTCATGGAAAACGATTTGATCTAAATATGGATGAACTACTGGATGAATACAACGAACTGCTTCGAGAGCAGGAGGCTGCAATTATTGCTGCGATCGTAGCGATTCTAGAAACACAATCTACTCGTCTTCTTCAGCGTACTTATGACCAGTTACAAAGCGGTCAATTTCGTCTTGCAGTGACAGGGACGGATCTTTCATTGATTGATCCTTTAGCCCCGGACCAGAGTGATGAGATTCTTGAATTGTTCGAGCAGCTTCTGCAAGGATCGACGAGCCTAGGTCTGGATTTATCTGCAAAGCTGTCAGCACCTGTAATTGATACTCCAGTTGCAGCAACGATTTCAGCTGCAACAGTTGTAGCAGCAGCCCGCAGATCAAGAGGATACTTAGAGCGACACGCCAGATCGTTTGCGGCGGCAGTTGCAGGAGGTGTTGCATCAGGTTTAGTCAGAGGTGAGTCAGTTGCTCAGCTAATCCGTGAATTTGAGTCAAAGTTAAATTTGACCAAGTCCAGGGCCGAGGTGATTGTCAGGACAGAGTCCTTGCGGTCTTACAACGATGCTGTGAGAGCCTTTTACGCTCAGAACGGGATACAACTTGTTATTTATTATGCAGTTCCTGATGATCGCACTTGTCCTTATTGTGCTGCACAAGCGGGAAAAGTTTTCAAAATAGGTGCAATTCGTCTTCCGAGACATCCGCAGTGTAGGTGTAGTTTGGCTCCGTATAGTACGAACCAATATGAAACACGTCCGGCATACGAAGCTGCTAGAAGGAGTCACAGAAATGAAGTTCTTAGATATGCTAGAGACAGGGGAATTCAATTAGACGAAGGCCCCGCATACTTTGAGCAATCCCGGCCCCTCCCCGCAAGGAAAGATGGAAAATCAGAACACTAGAGACGACATGGGTGATATGTATAAAACCCAAGAGGAAGCAAAGAAAGCTGCTGACCGTATGGGGCTCAAAGGTGTTCATACCCATAAAGGGGAGGACGGCAGCACTATGTATATGCCTGGCTCGTCCCATGAGGACTACATGCGTTATCGGGAATCAAAGAAAGATATGCACGGCAAGAAAAAGGACATGCACATGAAGAAGAAAAAGACCAAGTTTCAGGCCGCCCGAGACGCGATGTATAAGAAGATGATGGATCGCAGCTATAAGAAATCATCTGAGGACACGGCTGAAACTGCGACTCCAGAAGTCAAGCCATCTCCTTATGCAACCGGCTTCGACGCTGCTGACACCACTATCGGTCGAGTGTTTGACGACGTGCTGTGAGCAAGTTCCGCGATAAGAAACTGCACAGCTCCGCGGTGGCGGCTGCAAAACGCAAATTCAAGGTGTGGCCATCTGCCTATGCCTCTGGATTTGTGGTGCAGCAGTACAAACGGCTCTACAAGAAAAAGTATGGATCTTTGAGCGGTGCCTTCAGGGGCGACAACCTGGGCAAGTGGTTCGGTGAGAAGTGGGTACGGATCGGCTCCACCGGCAAGATCATGGGTCCATGCGGGGGCCGTTCATCAAAAGAAGGCAAACCGAAGTGTCTCCCGCGAGCAAAGGCCCAATCACTATCCACAACCGAAAGAAAGCGCCTAGTCGCCAGGAAGCGCAGTAAAGATCCCAACCCCAGTCGTAAAGGAAAGGCAATCATGACCAGTAGTAAAACCTCTAAAGACACCGAAAGACTTGTAGGAATGTTGAAGAATCAACCGAAGAAAACCCAAAAAGTTAGGTCAAAGTTGGTCAAACTGATGGACAGCTATAAGAAGCCCCGTTTCTATTGATTTAAGTCTGATACAAAAAAGTAACTGACCTTGTGTTGTGCAAGTTACATCTATGTCTGGCAGTAATCGTCCAGAGTTGGACCAGAGCCATACAGGAGCTAAAGGAGAGTCCTTTTTTGCAAATCATTTTATAGAACAACGAATCTATATTGCTCAGCCGCTCTATGATCTATGGGGATCTGATTTTGTCGTTGAGTGGGAAGGCGATTTACGCAGAGTCAATGTTAAGACAATGATTTGGGATGGCGGCAAAAACAAAGGCTACAAGGTAAATACTTCAAGAACTTGCAAAAGTAACGAGAGTGGAAGAAGATTATACAGTGATACTGAGATCAGCTATTTCGGCGTCGTAAATCTGTATTACAAGAGAATATGGATGCTACCCCTTGAAGCCACGACTAGAAGAACAGGATTGCTCTACAAAGGCCCGATGGAAAAAAGGCATTTTATTACTAAAAGAGCTTTTGACTGGGATAGATACCGAATCAAGTAGTCATAGCCTTGATAACTAAATAGATAGACGTAAAATAAGATAGTATCAAGATATGGGACAAGTTTCTAGGTACGATTACGGCCAGGTAACTAAGAAGGAGGTTACTCCCGAGGGTTATCTAAAAGTCATGTGTAAAGCTGCCCGCACGGGAACACAGCTTTATACCCGAGGTGATGGAACGCAAGTTCGTGAGTATCGCCCGGAAGACGAAGTATCGAAACCAGAATCTTTAGCTTCCTTCGGAATGAAGGCCGTCACATTGGGACATCCCAGAGTGCAGCTGGATTCTGAGAACACAAAGTTATATCAGATCGGTCATGCGGGATCGCAAGTCCGATTCTTTGATGGTTTTGTTGAGGTAGCAGTTGTCATCACTGACGCTGATGCAATCGAGAAAATCAACAGAGGGGATGCACAGGAAGTAAGCGCGGGTTACCGCGTTGATTACGACCCAACTCCCGGTATGACTCCAGACGGACAATCCTATGACGGCGTCCAAAGGAACATTTTCGTGAACCATATCGCGATTGTTCCGAAAGGCCGTGCAGGATCTGAGGTCCGTCTACTCCTCGATTCATGTGACCGCAACGATGCGGTTGCTGAAGTTGAAACCCCGTCGAACTCGCCAATTATCCCCATGGCCACCATTCAAATCGACGGAATGGGACTCGAACTTCCTGCAGATGTTGCTGGGGCCGTCTCTTCATTCGTGAAGGATAGTGAGAAAGCGACGGCGGAACTCCAGCAAAAGCTGGACGCACAGGAAGAGAAGATCCAATCCGTGACCATTGAGAAGTCCGAAGTTCAGGATCGCGCCGACGCGGCCTCTGAGCGTATTAAAGAACTAGAAGCACAACTGGCTGAAGCCGTTGCTGCTAATGAGCAACGTGATGACGCTGCAGACATCAATGCTGCGGTGAATAAGCGTCTGGAAGCTCTGCAAAAATTTAGCGCCCTACTTCCCGAAGAGTTCAAATTCGACGGTGAAGATGAGAGCCAGATCATGCACCTGGCTTATCAGAACGTCTTTGAGAAGGAGTGTCGCTCTGACGCCTCTGCCGATTATCTCCTGGGAATCCTGGACGGTGTGTTGGCAGCAATGGAGGACATTTCAGAGGATGAGGAAGAGGTCAAAACCGACTCTGATTTCGTCCCCGAAGAAGATGGCTCCAATGTGGCCGAGGTTCGCGCTGCCCTTGCACAAGTCAAGGCAACTGAAAAACTCGACGCAACTGATTCCTACCGCGATCAACTTTTGAACGGTTGGAAGAGCAATCTTTCTGCAAACGCTTGATAGGAGATTAACTAATGGCTGTTACTTACACTGCCTCTAGCGGTTCCCCCGCTGGTGTGCAAGGCGCATACGCGCTGAATCTGACCAAAGGTCATGAGGGAATGCTTGGCAATGCCACTGCATACACCGCTCTGGCTTACGAAAACGAGACCGGCGCGGTAATTCCGTTCGGTCATGCTGTGCTCAACAACGGGTCCGGCACTGCTGATCTTTCTGCAAAGTTGCCTGCTGGTGCATCCGCCACTCAAGTGGTTGGTATTGCTCTTGACAGCCTGACTTTCGTACTCGACAGCGATGCCACAACTGCTGATGGCCGTAAAGGCTATCCAGCGCAAAAGGCTTGCAACATTTTGAGCGAAGGTATTGCCTACGTCTACAGCAAGGACGCTGTTGCTGTTGGCGATGCTGTCCGTCTGTACCACACCGATGGTGCTTCTGCCGCGAGTTCAGGGGCGTATGCCGGCCGTTTCGGCAAGACCGCTGTTGCTGGAAAAACCTTCGAGGTAACTTCTGGCGCTCGCTGGTTGAGCAGCTGTGCTGCTGGTGGAATCGCTCTCCTGGAGATCGACGCCGCTGCACTGGCTGTCACTGCTGATACTTGATAACTAGGAGGTTTTAATTATGTCTAGCGAACTGCGTAATGACGAGGTAGGTATCTATCTCGCTCGCGAATTAGAGACAATCCTGGCTCGGACTTATGAGGTCGAGTACAGCGATATTGTCTACTCCCGACTACTCCCGGTCAGTCAAGAAGTGGCGGAGACCGCAGAGTCTTATGTGTACCGAATCTTTGATGCTCAAGGCAGCATGAAGATCATTCAGGACAAGGCATCTGACCTGCCCCGTAGTGACGTACTCCGTAAGGAAGTCACCGCGAAGGTGGCCACAATCGGTGGTAGTTTTGCATATACAGTTGCCGAGGCAAGAGCCGCTGCGACTATTCCTGGAATGAACCTTGAGCAACGCCGCGCCAATGCAGTGCGTCGTGCAGCTGAAGAGAAAATTCAGGACATTGCATTCTTCGGCGATGCAAGTGTTGGCCTCAACGGCTTCTTCAATTCGAGCGAAGTAGACAAGGTGGTGCCCGACAAGTGGTTCACTGACTCTGCAACAACCACCGACGAAATGATTGACTTGCTCAATGAGCCAGCCACTCGGATCGTACAAAATAGCCGCCAAAAAGAGCGTCCCAATACGCTTCTTTTGCCCCTTGATTCTTATCGCAAAATTTCAACTACTCCACGCAGTAGCAGTAGCG
>PYIJ01395875.1_pt1 | contig 12092 bp, 26 predicted proteins | sample 3578051 | NCBI WGS metagenome assembly PYIJ01 (sample SAMN08408021, study PRJNA431606) | Marine metagenome isolate SA_KN192-05_S13_5m, whole genome shotgun... | biome: marine; feature: oceanic pelagic zone; material: water; isolation source: surface water sample, 0.2-0.8 um fraction ... | reverse complement strand
CTTGTTCTCGCATTTCATTGTATGTTTTTATTGCGTCAGTATGTTGTTGATGATATTTTGAATTACTTTCAAAATGATCTTGAAATACATCAGCAATCACTTTTCGCTTATCTGCGTTAAGTGTTATTCTTTTTTGTTTTTGCATAGTTGTTTTTTCCTTTCTATATCCTATATATTCCTAAACTAATTGTACTTATATGTCAAATAAAAAAATAATTATTTTTTTTGTTTTTGCCTTATTTCTGCCACATTAGTATGGGATTATCCTAATATGAAAGGAATAAATAATATGGAACTAAATAAAACATTTAAAATAACTTTTTGGGCAAAGAAGCACAAAAAGCATATAACAAGAAATGCAAAGTGGACAGATCTTTGTAGATATTTTACATCTAAATCTGGTGTACCTTGCATAACTTATTATGACTTGGATAACGACGGATATAGAACTGCATCTACAACTTGGAAGGTGCAATTATGAAATTAAAAGATGAAGATATTTTGGAGGCTTTTAAAAGCCTCCAAGAAGTTATAAAGTCTCAAAAAGAATTAAATCATATTATTGTTAAAAGATTAAAACTTTTAGAGGCGTCACAATTTCGTCAACCTTTAGTGTTAACAAAGGAGATGGAAGTAAAGAATTAATTAATGGGCACACCCAGGTCACACCGCAACTTGTTGCCGTCTTCCTGGGTGCTGATCCCTGGTCCAATGGATCTGCTAAACTTGAGTCTGCCGTATGCAGAATAGAATCTCAAGATTAAAGATTTCCGGAGGCGTTACATTGGACCTGGGATCAGTGAGAGCGCTGGATACAGCGTCAGGCCTGTTGCCCGGGCTATTAAAATAAAGCACGCCGGCCTCGATCTCTCACTGGTCCAGTTTAGAAAGGTTCTAAAGTAGAGCTTCAAGCTTCAAGCGGCAAGCGTCAAGCCCTTGACAGGTGCCAGGCTCTATGATATAGGATTATAAAGGAGAAAGAATTATGAAAACAAGTGAAGCATTAAAAATTGTCGGAGGACTTTCAAAGCCCTCAAAGATGCCTGGATGGGCCTACGGGTTACCAGCTGCAGAATGTAAAACAGGTTCAAAGCTTGTTAAGATTCCTGGCAGTGTCTGCAGCGGCTGCTATGCATTAAAAGGTTGTTATGTATTTCCAGTTGTTCAGGCTGCACAGTACAGGCGCCTGGAGGCCATCCGGTCACCGCTATGGGTCGGAGCTATGGCACTATTAATCAATTCAAAAAAATCAAAAGAGTTCAGATGGCATGACTCCGGCGACGTCCAGGACGAAGAGCACCTTTTAAAAATCTTTGCTGTTGCAAAGCTCACGCCGCAGGTGAAGCACTGGATGCCAACGCGTGAAGCCTGGGTGAAACACTTCCTGCCGGAAGCTCCAGCAAACCTGGTTATAAGATTCTCAGGCCAGATGATCGACCAGCCGGCAATTGCAAGTTGGCCCCATACGTCGACCGTGTCAACGAAGCCTGAAGACAGAACCTGTCCAGCACCGGACCAGAATAACGAATGCAAAGATTGTCGAGCATGTTGGAACCCTGAAATAAAAAATATATGTTATGGTAAACACTAAAAAAACAAAATATACTTTTATGTATAGATCCAGGGACGGTTACTATATGCGCCCTGAATCATTTCTAAATATTAACAAAGGCCGGACCCTGTCCAGCTCACAGCTGCGGGCTCTAGGTATAACCAAGGTAAAATTAAAAGATGCACGTTTTTAAACATCCAAAGTATTATAAAGAATTACGCGAGCGTAATAAATCGGATCAGGTCATTAGCAAAGAACCGGCGACGGCTGGGAATCAGCGTGCACCTGGTCCGGGCCTCAAGCCGCAAGCCTCAAGCGGCAAGCGTCAAGCTCCAGCAGGTGGCAAGCCGCAAGCTGCAAGCTTCGAGAAGCAAGCCTCAAGCCCCGAGGAACAAGCGTCAAGCTTCAAGCCGTAAGTATCAAGCTCCTTGATTACCTTCCCCTCATAAAGTTTTATGGAGTTAAGGGAGAGGGCCTTAACTAAGATAAATGTATTGTCAGGATGTTTCACATGGAACGCTATTTGATGTGGTGACAAGCGTACCTTGTTGGTCTTTGTTACTTTTAATTCTACAGTGAAGAAGTGACGATTGCGATTATAACCCAGTATATCAGGAGTCCCCCATGAAGCAGTATTTTCCACGCGTGTAAATGATAATTCGCAATTATTTTTAAGATTGAACGCTTTAATTTCATACCAAAATTTTTTTTCTGGATTCACTACTACACCTCATTCAATTGTCAAATCATTTCATAAATAATTGTACAGAAATTCTAGGCATCAACGGACTCAAAACAGGATTGACCTTATGTGGAAGCGGAGCCCTTACAATTACCAAAGAATTACCCACGACAGGTAGAAAGCCATGGCCATTTGCATCAGTGAACATAAACTCGCCACCCCACTGTCGGTGCCATTTGTGGTTTAAATAATAAGTTGCACCATACGTCCAGCTGCCATCGTCATGCCAGTTTATACCGGTGCCCTTTTCAAGATAATGAATTGTAGTGGTCATGTGTTTCAAATCAGGTAATAAACAATATGGATTAGTACGCAGGTTATCTTTTAGTATTTCAAAAGGTGGATAGTTATTTACTTCAACACGTTTTGGTGGCTGCATATTGTTGTAAAGAAAACTGCTCCAGGCATTTTTTACATCTTTTAATTTAAGATTATCACGCTCGCGAATAATTGCATTGTGAATACCTTTGTAGACTTCTTTATCAAGAAAGTCATGTATCCACCAAATTTTTCCAGGAATTGAATAAGATAGCCTCACAATTTTTTAACAACCTTGCCCATCTTCCACTGTTCAGGTGAAATTGTGATAGCAAGTCTGTGAGATTCTCTTACTCCAATTAATTTATTTTCTAATAGTTTTACACCTGTAATGTCATAGAACTCACCATTTGGTAAGATAACTTGTACTCTAGCGTTAGCTGCTACTTCGCCTTTCATAAATTTATCTAATGCTTGTCTTAATACCTTTCCAGTAAACATAGATTGCAATATAATCTAAGTTGTACTATATATCAAGTATGATGTTAAAAGTATATTTATGGATTATGGGTTGGTCTGGTCAATTAAATGCATGGGCTTGGCGTAAACAATGTAAAATTATTAAAGATGGACAGAAAAAAGAAAAGACCTTGTCTGAAATATTAGATGAAGGATTTAAAAAGGAACAAGATGGGATTGCCGAAGAAACTGACTGAACAACAAATGAAATTTGCTTACGAGTTGGTAACAAACGAAGGTAGAAAAACAGCCACAGAATGTGCTGTCGATGCTGGCTTTGCAAAAGACTCGGCAAGACAATATGCAAGTAAATTACAGAATCCAAAATTGTATCCGCTGGTTGTTAAATACATTGGTGAACTAAGAGAAGAATGGCAAAAGAAATACGAAGTCACTTACGAAAAACATATTGCAGAGTTAGGTCAGATCAGAAAAGAAGCACTTAAAAAAGGAGCGTGGTCTGCAGCGGTAAATGCAGAAGTAGCCCGTGGTAAAGCTGCGGGTCTGTATATTGAGCAGAAGATAATAAGGACAGGAAAATTAGAAGACTTAACAACAGAAGAATTAGAATCACGAATGAAAAAAATAATCGATGATTACTCACCAATCCTAGAAGATGTCCCGTTTGAAGATATAAAAGAAAAAGTACGAGAAAAAACAAAACTACAAAAGGACGTGCAGGGATCTCAATCACAAGAGGATTCGCTCCATCTTAGCGATGCAGCCGATGGGGAAGACATTCCTGTCGGAGAATAATTCATCGCCATCTTCATAGCTTCCAAACGTCCAAATATTTTTTTTATCTTTATGAAATAAGTAAGCATGAGTAACCATCTTTGATGGTGTTAAACCTAACGAGTCATGTGCATTTGCATGTCCCGAATCGCCCGTCGGATCGACCCACGTAATTTTATAAAAATAATATCGCTTCTTTTTTATAACGACTGATTTGTATTTACTTTTTTTTGCTATCATTTTTCGGTGTTAATGTTTTATCGCCATCTATTAAATGTACATTTCCTGATATGGAAACTCTTTCTCCCTCAGTTGTTTTAAATGGATAAACCCAATGTGGTAAAGCTGCAGGGAAAATAAATAAATCTCCAACCGATGGTAGATGAGAATGTGTTTGTAAAAAAAACTTGTTCATGTTGTTTCCAGGCATATTAAAATCAAATGTTATGCAACCAGGACCGGGACTATTGGCTACAGCTGTATAACATTCTTTGTGTAAACCTTTAGGAATTTCTGTGTACAACACAAAAGATAGATGGCCATCATGTGTATGAGGAGGATTAAATTCATTTTTCTTTTGACGATTAATCCAAGCGGTTATTATTTTAAAACCATTACACAATGGCTGTGCTCTAAATTCGTGATAACCTTGAATGTAACTATTTAAATAAGGTGTTAATAGTTTACAAACTTTATCTTTATCTAAAGATTTTTCGTTTTCTAAATGGCCGGCTAAATTACTTCTATAATCTTCTCTACTTTCTAATAGTTTAAAAGCTTCTACCTCTTCTGGTAATAGTGTATAATTGCATACAAATGGTCCCCAGTGCAAAAATTTATATTCTATTCTTCTAGTATCTTCTGTCATGATTTCCTTCCATAGAGTTTTATACATGAGAAACTGCTTTTGTAAAAAGCGTTTTCACGCGCGCGCGTAGGGATTTTCCTGAAGCACATTGTAACACCATTGTAACACCATTGTAGCAATGATTTATCTAGTAATATCAACACTTTAAAGCTATTGTAGCATTGTATCACTATATTTTTCAAATTTTTTTTTCTAAACATAAATCTCATACAGAATACTCTATGGGTCTAGGTCCCTGATGCTTGGAGCTTGCCATATAGGTCAACTCTTCTTAACCATTCGAACGTAAAGTGTTGAAATTCCTTACCAGTTGACACATATCTTAAGACATCCCCACCCTTAACGCTAATTAGAATCACTCCAGAGTTTATTTCCGTACCATATACATAGTTGTGAGCCATCGCATAGGCCGCGCACTGTATGAAATAATCGTCAATCCACTCACGCTTCTTATACTTATTGCTCTGTTTAAAATCTATGATAGACTCTCGGCCTTCATAGATTCCAGCAACGTCTGAGGCGCCCGCATACAATCCAGGGTACCATAGAGGCATCTCTAGCCCCCAAACCTCTGTGAGAGGGCTGAAATGGCCTTTATCGATGATGTTTTGAGCCATGACGCCTGCCTCCTGACCTAGATCTGTAAGATCCATGTGGCCTTCACCCTTAACGTATCCCTCTAAAATACGGTGCATTATTGTACCCCGAGCAGCTGCATCATCACGTATCTGGTCTGCCTTTTTTTCGCCTTCTCTTTGCCTCCATGCTGCCAACTTTGCCTTACTCTCTTCAGACTTTGTAGCAGACAATATCGTTGTCACCGAGGGCAACTTCTCATCATTAATATCATAGACTCTACCACTTGGCAGTGTCACTCTCTTAATAGTTTGATAATCAAACTTTGGTTTACCGTTCCATATCATATTAGCCTTTCTAGTTTAGAATCATTCTAAACTCATCAATTGTTTATATTCTTCTAAATTAACTACTTTACCGTTCATTTTTACATGAGCATAGTGTTCGATTATTTGTTGAATTTTTTCTAGTTTAACATGAGCCCAAGGCCAGATTAAACAACAAACATAGTATGCATCTCTAAATGTTGCTCTCCACTTCCATTGTGGTAGATACTTTGTGCCATCTTTTCGTTTACCTTTTACACTTTTGGATCTAAGCGTTCCAACACCTAAAGTTTCGTGAACCCAAACCAATACAGAATAATCTGTCATAGTTATTTCCATATTGATACGCATAGAGTTTGAGTATCTATAACCAGGTTTGCCATTGTGTTTCTTTTTCTTTTCAATACCACGTTTAAAATGTATAGACCCTTCGCCATCAAATAGACCTGCTATGTAGGCTCTGTCTGTTTCTGGTATCATCAAACGCCCGCTTTCCGTGCACGTACTAACGGGTCGCCAAAGGCTCGAATACTCAGGGTAGGTTTTAGCATCCCGATATGTAACCTCCAGAGGCAATTAGCGCGTAGCATTTGTTGCATGGAGCTCGTCCTTTTCATCACTGTAAACTCTGTCATTCTGTTCTCTCCAACATACATTTATCATCACCCATCTCAGATGTTTTAAATCCAAAGTGTTCTAATATGTATGCTATTTTACTCATTTCATATGTTTTAATATCGTCAAATACAAATCGTGTGCCAACCCTGGATCGTGGCGCAAAGAACATAACTTCTTCTAATACTTTCTCCGTAGTATGTGGACCATCGAAGTGTACAAAGTCGTAGACGTTTATTAATTTCTTTTGACCGTTTTGATAGATAGGCAGGCCACCGCCAAACAAATTAAAATACTCTGTGTCTTCTAGTTGATACAAAATAAAATTCTCATGGTTTTTAAATTGACTTAAAAAAGTTTGTTTCATTGAATTAGGGTATGTAGGTACTTTTGGTGTGCCATCTTCATTTATCAAAGGCCTACCTTCAAAGTCTGTCCAGTATGCAATGGTTCCATTTTCACGATCAATTTGTTTATCTAGATGTTTGTAAAGTAAATCACCATACGGATCGATACCAACATGAAAATAATTTTTATCTTTCAACGCATCGGTAATAACAAGAGTGCCATAACCCTCTCGAACTCCAACCTCCACAGTCAGGTAGAATTGTTGAGGCCGTAAACCTTTTACCCATGACTCCAACAGTTTATATTCTACGCTGTCACCTCTCATTTTTTCTCTTCATTCTTTTCATTTCTGAATACAACTCTTGCATTTGAAAGTGAGTACAATTCATTACAAAAAAAGCTAATTCATCTCTCATATTTTTTTGTTCTTCATGTGCTTTTGCTTTGTTCTTACTTATAACTTCTAAATGTTCATCTCTTAACTCTGTCATTTTGTGTTCTCCTTAAAGTATTTTTTTGCTTTCATTCGTACATATTCATGGTCAAAACCTGCGTATTGGCATACTATCACAAAGTCTCTGTTTGGTTCCAAAAAATATGCACGTGCTCTCTCACATTTATAACCTCTTCCAATGCCATAGTCTTTCCAACCTTTTCCTATCGCATCTTCTAAGGCTACAATTAAAACATTACGCCAAAGATTTCTTTCCGCATGTTTTACTTCTCCAATAACGTTAACGGCTTTTGGAAATAGACTTTGTAAGTTTGCCATTTAATTTCTTCGCTTTCTCATCTACTAACATTCTAATCACTTGTGCTCTTGATAATGTGACTCCTGGTGCCAGAAGCTTAGTCATCTTATCAATCTTGTCATAGCAGGCATGATCGACTGCGAGACTTTTGTATTTGCTTATGTCTGTCATTTAATATATCCTTTCATAAATATCTAAAGATATAGGATATTTATATAATATTACAAGGGTTGTCAATGAAATTTTTTTTAACATTATACGTGTGTTCTGTAATGCATAATAACTGTTTGCCTGTGAGCCAGGAAATGCACACATATCAGCAATCTCACGATACATTTGATAGCTGTATCAAAGATGGTTTAGGTCAGTCTTTTGAGGTATTTTTTAATGGTAAATTTTTAAAAGTAGACCAAATAAATACAAGTAGACTCTACCCTAAATTTACATGTGAACCTTATACTCCGGAGCAGGCAGAGACTTAATTCGAGTTCTTTCATTTGTATTAAAAGATATTATTAATCTGTTTTCATTACTTGTCAATGGTCTTACTTCATGTGGTATCCAAGACGGAAATAATATTAAAACATTTTTTTCTACAGTATTTACATAACTTTTAAAATTTCTGTCATAAAATATAGTTGGAGACCCTGTTTCTGATAAATATAAAATACCAGACAAGATAGAATTATTGTGAGTATGTATCGGATGAGCATTATTTTTGTTATATAACTGTGCCCAGTTATTAGCTAAATGCAATTTTTTCTTATCTAATATATGTAAAATTTGTTTTCTAACATTTGCTAACAACGGAAAATTTAAAATATTTAAATTAAAGAAAGTAGATGACTGTTCTTCATTTTTAAATTTATTATTTTCTAAAATAACTAAGACTTGATTTATTTCATCATCAGTTATTTTAATTTTATATTTGTAAAATAAATTTTGATACGCAAAAGGATCAAAACTTTTCATCATCTGCCTTGTCGATTGTAAGGTTTATAATCTCTTTTCTCTGATTTTGATAATGATTTCTTATGACGTCTTGGACGTTTACGAGGCTTTGGTCTAGGTACGAAATGTTTAAATGTTCTCTTGGCCATGTGCTTTTATATATGCTTTATCGCTTTCAGTTAACTTTATATATCTTATAATACCATTTACATGTTGCCTGGTGTCTGCTCCACAGTTTGTGCATCTATAAAACTCAGATACAATTGCAACTAAAATAGAATCTTCTTCACACTCTTCGCAGTGCCCGTGCACTGTATCTATGTTTGCAAATGCTTTTTGTATTAATTTATTAGACAAGGTCTTTCGCCTTTCCAATCACAGGTTTATATTTTGTTTTACCTTCTGATTTATAGGCATGTAAAAATTGTTTTCTTGGTTGGTCATTAGTATAGCTGCAATGTATCCATCCGCTGTTTGGCTCACCGGGAGTGTAGAACTCAAGTATAAGTTGATCAAAGTCTAGGTTCATGTAAATCCAGTCAGCTAATTCAGCATTATCTGTACCCATACATTCGAAATCTGCCGCCTCGGCTTTGGCATGCTGTGAATTTACAGAGCTACCTATTTTTAAACACAGCTGTTCGCTACGGAACCCGCTCGTCACCTTGACCCTGCCGAAGTGATCACGTACCGGCTGTAAAATATTTTCACAAAGTGCTTTTAGTTTTTCTATTTGACCTGAGTTTGGATTGTTATTGATATCCAACCTAACAGCAGTGTCTGATTTAATTAATTCTTGAAGCGTGAAGTTACGTGAAAGATTCATATTGTCCCCTTTATCCAATTATCAAAATTCCATTCTTGCCATTGAGCATATGGTATTTTACAATTACTACGACTTTTTTCCACATCTAAATTACTCATACCTTTAACTATTTTTATAGTTTTTTCAATGTTTACTTTATCATGTTTATTCCAAATATCTTTTGCATGTTTCCAAAAAAGTGTATTATGTATAGAACCTGTTGAATAGTGCCATAAAATAAAATCTTGTATTTTAGTTATGTAGTCTTTTACATTTAAAATAACCTCTGCTTTACTTTTGTTATTAAAAATATAATCAAAATATAATCTGTTAGCCACTATGTAAGTTCCCATAGCTGTAGCTTCTAATGGTTCTAAAAAAAATAATCTATTACCATTTAAAAAAACTCTGTTGTCTATGACAGGTTCTTTAACAACATACTGAGAAAAAGGAAAAACTCTATTAATTTTTTCTACCCCAAATGATTCTGCAAAATCTTTTTTTGCATCTTCAATCGAGGTTATGTTATTATTAAAAACATATCCAAGTGACGTCTTATCTGGTAAAGGAATATAAAAACACCAACCATTTTTGTGTGCTATTGATCTAGTATATTTTACATCGTTTTCTTTTTTAGGTAAAAAACTTAACAAAGCACAATTAAGAGGATTAGTTAAAGTATCATATTTAGTAAAATCTTTTGGAGTGCCTCTACAATCTATTATGTAATCTGAATCAATTTGATCATAGTCTTGTATATTTTCATCTACTTCAGCAAAATTAATTTTTAAATTACTACAAACAAAATCTTGAAATTGTTGAGGATTAAAATGAAGAGAGTATCTACCAGCGGGAAAATGATGAAATATTTTATCTTGTTTAGATCCAAAATTTTCATACATTATGCCTGTCTTTATAGTTGTAGGAAATTTATCTAGATAATTTGAATTAAAACTTTCAAACAAAAGCCCTGGAAATTCTAAGGTTGTGCCTTGACCAGTTGGTACAGGTGGTATGTTTGAATCATATAACAACTCTATTTCAACTTTTGTGTTTACAGAATTTCTTTGATGTGAAAAAAACATCGCAGAAATACACCCTGCATTACCTCTGCCAAGTATAGATATTTTCATTTTTAAAATATCCTGCCGTGTTGCCATTCCCAAAAAAATGGTGATTTTTTAATTATGTTATATATGTAATAATCAAATGTTAAATATTTCATTACTTCTTCTTTGTTGATGTTTAATTGTATATCTTTTGTATTTTGATTTAATCTTACTGATTTACCAAAATGCATTTTTAAAAATAAATCAAGATCTTCCATGTCTACATAATGTCCTACTTGTGCATTCATAATAGAAGCAAATTGTGAGACCGTATGATTTATGTTATTTCTAGCTAAATTTATATAATGATGCTCGTTAGGTGTAAATAATTTTTTTATATCAATATCTTTTATGTCTACATTGTGTCTATCAAGATCATATTTTAAACCTGAAATAAATCTTTCGTAAGGATCTCTAATGATAACCCATCTAGGTTTTGTATTAGATAGTCTGGGAGTGTTATATATAATGTCTTCTTTTTTATACTTATCTTGTATGCATTGCATAACAGATGAGTTTCCATTTTTATACACTCTAAACCATTGAAAGTCAGGTGTTTCAATTATTTCTGCTATTCGTATATTCATCTTTCTTCTTTCTATTGTAACGTTTTTTGTTTTTAATTACAAGTTGCCTGAAGCGTGGTGTACGAAGTATTTTTGCAATCTTATTCGATGATGAGTTTCTTGATTGATTTTGAGCCATCTATGTTTAATTCTAATTCTGCAGAACCCTTCCAGCATTTGTACATTACAGATTCACTAAACTGTCTCTCAGCATAACGCTTACCACGTAAACATTGTGCCATACCTTCAGTCTGCAAACGAGCCTCCTTGATCTCGGCGTTTACAAACATAAGTAGAGCTACCACAGACTCTATCATTGTGAGTAACTCCCGTTCTTATAACCTATTTCCCTATTTGCGTCTTTTAATTTTTCAATATCAGATAAAACCTTGTCCATTTGCTTTCTTAAAAACTCGATGTTTACTTTATTTAAAGCCATGTTTTCGATATGTGCGTTAAGTTTATCTGTAGTCTTATAAAGATCTTCGATCATCATGAACTGCTCAGAATCTGCGGGCAATGAACCTAGTTGTCCACGTGGCCATTTGATTCTAAAGTCTGTGTTCTCTGTTAGATCTTTCTCCATCAATTCTAATCTTGTGCCATGTTGGTTGAGCTTCTCTACAATACCAAAATAACCCCACACACCCATTGCTACGATGACGATCAAAGAGGCAACCGTTTTCATCGGCATCTGCACCTTTGCTTCTTCTCCGATGTTTAGTGGTTTATTGGACATGTGGTCCTCCGCAGAAAGCCAGGATAACCATCATTACGATTAATACACCTGTAAAATAATAATTCATCCTGGCTATCTCCATAATTAACCTATAAGCCATTGGTGGATTTTTTTAAACGGCCATGAAACTACAGCCCAAATCCATTTAATAATTTTTTTTACCACGTTATCCTCCTCATGTGTATGCGGAACATCTCCACCTTCATGTGCGTGAGTTACGCCATCATCGTGAGTGTGTTCCATATAGTCATTACCGTGAGCATGTCCACAATGCGGACACACTTTATCTACATTAATAGGTGTTATTATAAACCCCATTCCACAGTTTTCACACTTCATTTTTTCTTCTCCTCAATTTCATAGAAGAACTTGTCGGTATCTTCTGTCCGCCATGCTCTACTATCCTCTACATTCCATTCATTCGTTTGCACCTTCCAGTCAGGAGTCTCATCTTTTACAGTAAAAGATGGTATGTCCCATATACATCTATTGTTGGGTTGTGCAGCAAAATTGCCATCATCTAGTGCAATTATGTGAGCGCATTTATGTTCATGCGGTATCTCTGAATGATCAGTGTCGAGTATGTTACTCTCTGGATGAGCAAAGTCAACCGTAAATAAATATTTTCCTG
>PYIJ01052019.1_pt1 | contig 12093 bp, 12 predicted proteins | sample 3578051 | NCBI WGS metagenome assembly PYIJ01 (sample SAMN08408021, study PRJNA431606) | Marine metagenome isolate SA_KN192-05_S13_5m, whole genome shotgun... | biome: marine; feature: oceanic pelagic zone; material: water; isolation source: surface water sample, 0.2-0.8 um fraction ... | reverse complement strand
TATCTATTGTGGGGCGCGATCCCGCTGGGAGCGATCACCGTGCTGACCTTTACCGTGCCGGATTTGGACGAAACCGGGCGAGTGCTGTGGGCCTACGCGACCTATGTGCTATTCGGCATCTTGTATACCGTGGTTACCATTCCATATTCCGCGCTCACTGCATCACTAACCGACGACTATCAAGAGCGCACCAAACTCTCGACCTGGCGCATGGGTTGCGCCTTTCTCGGTGCCGGAGTGGTGACGGTAGCGGTACCTAAATTGGTGCCTTTGTTTGCAACCCAGGCAGACGGTTATCAAGCGGTGATGGTGTTGTTTGCCGTGATCGCCTCGCTACTGCTGACGATCACTTTTTTCTCCACGGAAGAAGTCATCAAGCCGCCGCCACAACAACAGCTTGGTTGGCGCGACAGTCTACAGGCGGTGTTCGCCAACGGTCCGTTAATGATCGTGATCGCGCTCTTCACCATCGGCATGCTGAGTTTTACCGTGCGTCAGACCATTGCCGTGTACTACTTCACTTACAACATGGGTCGGCCGGACCTGCTCAGCACATTCTTTGGTCTGGGCCTGATCGTCATGCTGATCGGTCTGCCCGCCGTGCCCGCACTTGCGCTCAGATTTGGTAAAGAAGGTGCCATAAAGCTTGGCTCGCTGTTTTCCATCACCGCCTGTATCGGCTTTTATTTAACCCCAGCGGATGATCATTTCTGGACAATTTTCTGGGGCTGCCTTGTTGCCCTTGGTGGCGCGCCGTTGGCCGTGCTGGGCTGGGCGATGATTCCCGATACCGTTGAGTACGCCCAGTGGAAACACGGCAAGCGCGCTGACGGCGCGGTGTATTCCTCGGCCAGTTTTTTCCAAAAGCTGGCCAAGGCTATTGGCGGGGCGGGTGTGGCACTCGCTCTTGGCGCTGTGGGCTATGTGGCAAATACCGAGCAAACGCCAGAAGCCCTAGAAGCCATTAAACAGATGCTGACTTTGGTGCCTGCGGCGCTGATGACCATGGCGCTGGTTTTAGCTCGGTTTTATACGCTCGACAGCGAGCTGCACGGGCGTATTCGTGCCGAGCTGCAGGCGCGGGCAAGGGAGGCTTAGCTATTGGCGGTTTTGCCTTACCCAGTCCAGCAACAGCAGCTTCATCGCTGACGCTACAGCGATGGGCTGATCGAACATCAGGTGGTGATAGGTGCCGGGTACGGTAATGGTAGGCAACACACCCCCGCTGGCGTTGAGCATATGTTCGCCATAAAGAGCGCCTTCATCCTCGCTTTGCTCGCCAAGCATCAGCGCGGTTAAGCAGGGCAGGCCCATGAGTTTGTCGTACTGATCGGTGCCCATCTCTAGGTAGTCAAACAGGCCCGGATCAAATTTCCATGTCCAGCCGTTTTCGACTTCTTTTAGGCCGTAGGTACCGAGGTGCTTGAGTACTTCAGGGTGTACGCCGGGCTGCTCGGGTATGAAGCGAAAGCGCCCCAGGGCGCTGTCAAAGTCGTCATAGACGCGTAGCTTACGGCCAGGTTCCACGCCTTCGCGCTCTACCCGCAAACCCCATTCCATGGATTCTTCAGGTGGTGCGACGGTGAAATCCATAAATAAGATGCCACCGAGTTCCGGGCCAAAATAGTGCCCGACTTCCAGTGCTACGAAACCGCCGAAGCTGTGGCCCACGACCGTGGGTTTTTTGCCCAGTTGCGCGGCCTGACAGACCGCCCACACTTCATCGGCGAAGTTTTTGCCGGTGTAGCGTTCACGCCAGCCGCTGTTGCCGTTACCGGATAGATCGATTGCCGCTAAACGAAAGCGGTCGGCTAGAAAAGGCGCAGTAAAGCGCCACCATTCCAAGTGGGCATTGCTGCCGTGAATCAGTACCACTCCGGGCTTGCCGACCTCGCCCCATGTCTCATAGGCGATCTCGATGCCATCGACGCTAATGCTGGCGGATTGCGATGGGCAATCCATGGCGGTGGTGTACCAAAACGGTAAATCTGACACGCTATTGCTCCGACAAAAGCGCCATACCCTACACGGTGACTAGGCTATTTTCACCCGTCGCCCGCCTAGAGACTGCTTACCAACGGGACTAGACTGGGGCATGCGTTTTGGTACTGATTCACAAGTCATCGATTGCCCATACTGCGGCGAGAGCTACGAGCTGATTGTCGATGTCAGCGAGAGTGAGCAGCGTTACATCGAGGATTGCTACGTGTGCTGTGCACCCATTCAGTTCAACGTGACGGTAGCGCCAAACGGGGAGGTCTGCGTGCTGGCTCAGCACGAAAATGATTGTTAGCCACTGCTGGATGTCTAGCACTGGCAGATAGCTGAGAGAGGAGGGAGTTGTGGAGCATTTCTTAGAAGACATTGTCGTGGTCGATGCGGCCACGTTTTTGGCCGGTCCAGGGGCCGCCACCATGCTAGGGGATTTCGGTGCCAAGGTGATTAAGATTGAGCCGCCCAGCGGCGATGGTTACCGCGCATTGGTGGGTCGCTATCCGGTGCCCTACCACTGGCTGCTAACCTCACGAAATAAACAATCCTTGGCGCTGGATCTGAGCAAGGATGCTGGCCAAGCGCTTATGCATCAGCTCATCGCTAAGGCCGATGTGATGACCACGAACTTCATGCGCAGCCAGCTTGAACGTTACCAGCTCACCTATCCCACGCTGCAGGGTATAAACCCGCGACTGATCTTTGCGCACATTACCGGCTATGGGGATGCAGGCCCGGAGGCCGACCGACGCGCTTTCGATGTTACCGGCTGGTGGGCACGTTCAGGCATGATGGAGTTCGTCCGTGACCCAGATCAAACACCGCTGATGCCTGCGCCGGGGATGGGCGATCACTCTACCGCTACCGCCTTGTTCGGTGCGATTATGAGCGGCTTGTATAAGCGTGAGCGTACGGGTGAAGGTTGCCACGTCAGCACGTCGCTAGCGGCCAATGGGGTGTGGGCCAACGGCATGGCGTTGCAGGGTGTGGTTGCTGGCAATGATCTGGCTGAACACCGCCAGAACACTGGCTGGGTGAATCCGCTGAGCACGGCCTATGGCTGCGGCGACGGCAGTTATCTCGTGCTCACCATGATCAACACCCAGCGCGAGTATCCCCAGTTATGCGAAGCGCTGGGTCACTCTGAGTGGCTGCAAGACGAGCGTTTTGCCGATATCCGTGAGGCTATGCGCAATCGCGATGTGCTGCAGCAAATGATCAGTGACGCGTTTGCAGAGCTAACATTCGAGCAGGCCGCCGAGCGCCTTGATGCCCAGGGCATTACCTACTCCAAGGTACAAACCATGACTGAGGTGCTGGCGGATGAGCAGCTACGCGCCGCGGGTATCGTAGTGGAAACCGGCGACAGCCAAGGCGACTTTGATCTGACCATTGCGAGCCCGATCAATATGGTGGGTGAGGTCAAGAAGGCCCCCCAAAGAGCGCCGGATATAGGCGCAAACAGTTTGAGCGTGCTACGTGAATTAGACTTTGATGAGGACTATATCCAGTCACTGATTGGGACCGGCGTTGTTTTCGACGGGAGCAAATAGATGAGCCAGCCAAAGCTGACATTGGTAACGCTCGGTGGTGCCTTCGGACTGCAGAATGTGAGTCCTTTCTGTCTCAAGGCGGAAATGTTGATGACGCAACTCGGCCTAGACTATGACATGGAGGTTCAGGCAGATCCGCGCAAAGCGCCCAAGGGCAAGCTGCCCTACTTGATAGCCGATGGCCGAGAAATCTCTGATTCAGAGTTGATCGTGTAATATCCCAACGACATCACTCAGGGGCGAGTGCGTACGGGTTTGTCTGATAAGGATCGCGCCGTTGGGCTGGCATTGTCTCGTCTCGTAGACGACCACTTGTATTGGATCTTCGTAGCCAGTCGCTGGTTGGACGGTGGTTGGTTTCCAAACATCGTCGAGGGGTTTTCCCATATCGCGCCGTGGCCGATTCGGGGGTTCATCGCCAGACAGGCCCTTAAGGAAGTGCAGCAAACCTATCACCTGCAAGGCTTGGGCCGCCATAACCAAGAAGAGCAAGAAGGTTTTGCCCGACGGGATCTGCAGGCATTACAGGATGCGGTGCAAGGCGATGGCTTTCGCTTTGCTGCCGAACCCTGTGTGTATGACTTTGCCATTGCCAGTTTTATGGCAGGGGTGTTCGATCAGCAACCTGCAACGTGGATGACCCATGTGGCGAATGAATACGGTGGCCTGAAAGAGTACACCGAGCGAGTCCAGCTGCGGGTTGGCGTATTCGGTCGTATGACTGAGTAAACGCCGTGGCACGTTTCAAGTGCCTGAAGATCTGTGTTTTGCTTAGGCCCTCCGCGGCCGAACATCGGTTGATCTCAAAGCGCCTATGCAACGTTTTTATTCCATGGGTTTTGTTCTACTGTGGTGACTTACCCCAGCGCGAAACACGAGCAAGTGTTGATACGCTGTTTCGGTTTGGTATGAAAACGGAGGCTCCATGATTGAATTTCACAGCCCGTTGGGCGAGCGTGCGACCCCAGCTGATCCCTATACCCTAGGGATTGACTTGGCAGCGTACACGAAGCCCGTGGTCGGCCTGTTGGCCAATGGTTTTCCAGACTCCGAGAACTTTCTTCGCCATATTGGCGCCGAGCTAGAGCAGCTTATTGATGGCATCGAGGTACGTGTTTGGAATAAGGGCAATGCCTCCATCGCCGCCCCAGACAACATGCTCGAAGAGATCCAGTTCCAGTGCGATGCGGTCATCGCCGCCTACGGGCACTGAGGCAGCTGTACCACCGGCACCGTGCGTGACGGCATCAATACAGCAAAGCGAGGACTGCCCTCGGTCGCCTTAGTGACAGAGGATTTTTGGCCACAGGGCGACTTTACTGCCAACAGCTTGGGTATGCCCCAAGTGCCACGGGTGAAACTGCCACATCCGCTGGCTGGCACCGGCCAAAAGAATTTGCGTGAGGTAGCCAAAACCATGGTGCCTTTGATTCTCGAGCAGCTGAAAAATGACTGAGCTGATGCAGGCTAGGGACGAGAGCGCTGCGCTTGAGACCATGCACAGCGCTGGCATGACCGACGGTTTACCAGTGGTTATCCCCACCCCAGAGCGGGTTGCCAGCATGGTGCTGGCTAGCGGTCAGGACGCGGACATGCAGCTGGGTATTATGGGGCCTGCTGGCGGCGTGGCCACTATAGAAAAAGTCGCCGTTGCGTCGGTGATGGCAGGTTGCTTGGTCGAGCACCTGCCCGTGGTCATCGCTGCGGTGCAGGCCGTGCTGCAGGATGAGTTCGATCTTGCGCAAATGCAGTCAACTACCCATTGCACCGCGCCGATGATCATCGTCAACGGCCCCGGCCGATTGAGCTGCGGTCCTATTGCCAGTGGTTTTGGCGCGCTTGGCCCAGGCCATCGCGCGAACGCGAGCATTGGTCGCGCCTTGCGTCTGTGCATGATCAATATCGGTGGTGCTAAGGCGGGCGAGTCGGATATGGCTTTACTAGGTCATCCGGGTAAGTTTACTTACTGCCTTGCTGAAGACGAGGAGCATTCGCCCTTTGCGCCCATGCATCAAGACCTAGGTTATGCCATTGATGAGACCGTGGTCACTGTGATCGGTGCCGAAGCGCCTCACTCGGTGATCTACAGTGGCGATGCCGATGACCCCAAGGATGCGCAGAAACTCCTGGAAGTACTGGCCATCGGGCTGGCTAATATGGCGACGAATAACGCTGTGCTTACTGGCGGCGGCGCGGTAGTCGTACTGAACCCTGAGCATGCAAAAATTCTCGCGGACGCAGGCCTTGATCGCGCTGCCATTTTGCACAGCCTATTTGCGCTGACCGAATATCCAACCGAGCGGTTGGGCTACTTTGCCGCAGGCTTTGCCAGCCGCATAGAGGATGAGACCTATCGCTGTTTTCGCTCTCCGCAAGACATCTTATTGCTGATGGCCGGAGGCAGTGGACTGTACTCCATGGTCATGCCTTCTTGGTGCGCAGGCGCCCACCAGAACCGGTATGTTAGCCAGCGTGTCGAGCTAGACTTATACTGCGAAATTCCTGGATTGGGCGACGCCTGACTCCACTTCATCGCCCGCACCGATCACTACGGAGTCGTTCATGACCGTTATCAAGCAAGACGATCTGATTCAGAGCATCGCCGACGCTCTGCAGTTCATTTCATACTATCACCCAACGGATTTTATTCGCGCGCTGCGCGGAGCGTGGGAGCGCGAGGAATCGCCAGCGGCCAAGGCCGCGCTCACTCAGGTGTTAGTAAACTCGCGTATGTGCGCCATCGGTAAGCGGCCGATTTGCCAAGACACCGGCATTGTTAACGTGCTGATTTCCGTTGGCATGGATGTGCAGTGGGATGCGGACATGGCTTTTGAGGACATGATTAACGAGGGCGTGCGGCGTGGTTATACCCACCCCAATAACGTTCTGCGCGGTTCGGTGCTGTCCGACCCCAACGGTGCTCGGGCGAATACCAAGGACAATACCCCCGCCGTGGTGCACACCAAGATTGTCGCTGGTGACAAAGTAGAGATTGAAGTCGCCGCCAAGGGTGGCGGCAGTGAGGCCAAGGCGAAGTTCGCCATGCTCAACCCTTCCGACTCCGTCGTGGACTGGATTCTTAGCGTGGTGCCCACCATGGGCGCGGGCTGGTGTCCGCCGGGCATTCTTGGTGTGGGTATTGGTGGCACGCCGGAAAAGGCCATGTTGTTGGCGAAAGAGTCCTTGATGGAACCCTTGAACATGCACGAGCTGCAGGCCAACGGAGCCAGCGATGCCGCTGAAGAATTGCGCATGGAGCTGTTTGAGAAAGTAAATGCGTTGGGCATCGGCGCCCAAGGTTTGGGCGGTTTGACCACAGTGCTAGACGTCAAGTTTAAGGAATACCCGACTCATGCAGCCAACAAGCCCGTGGCGATCATTCCCAACTGCACTGCCACGCGGCATGTGCACTTTACCCTCGATGGCTCTGGCCCGGCCCAGTTCACGCCGCCGGATCTTGCCGAGTGGCCTGACATCGAGTTTGAACTGGGCGATGAAGTCAGGCGCGTGAATTTAGATACTCTGACGCCAGCAGAGACCCAGTCTTGGAATTCCGGCGACACACTGCTGCTGTCGGGCAAGATGCTGACCGGGCGCGATGCCGCGCACAAAAAGCTGGTGGACATGATCGACAAGGGCGAAGAGTTGCCGGTGGATTTCACCAATCGGGTGATCTACTACGTCGGGCCTGTGGACCCCGTACGAGAAGAAGTGGTTGGGCCGGCCGGTCCAACAACTGCAACGCGCATGGATAAGTTTACTCGAACCATGCTGGAGCAGACCGGCCTGCTCGGCATGATTGGTAAAGCCGAGCGCGGCAAAATTGCGATAGACGCCATACGCGACAACAAGGCGGTTTCAATGATTGCCGTGGGCGGCGCCGCCTACTTGGTTGCCAAAGCCATCACCAATTCCACCCTGCTAGCGTTTCCCGAGTTGGGTATGGAAGCCATCTACGAGTTCGAGGTTAAAGATATGCCAGTGACGGTCAGCGTGGATGCCAACGGTGAATCCGTGCATATCGAGGGACCGAAGATCTGGTCGGCAAAAATTGCTGAGCGAATACCGGCGGTGCAGCAGGCCTAGACCTCAGTGGAGATTGTGCTGTTGGACGGAGTCGTCATCGCAATGACATTTTGAGTCGGCTACTGCCAGTCTGCGAAGTGGGTCCAGATCCGCCGTTGCGATCTTGCGAAGCGATCTGCACCTCGCGTAATCGATTGCCTCCTTTGAGCGAGGGCTTCGCGACCGGGCGTTCAAGCCAGCGCGTCGAGGTAGCGTTCTGCGTCCAAGGCTGCCATGCAGCCAAATCCTGCACTGGTGATGGCTTGGCGGTATATATGGTCCGCCACGTCGCCAGCGGCGAAGACCCCGGGCACGCTGGTAGCGGTCGCATTACCAACAATGCCGCTGTTTATCTGAATATAGCCGCCCTCCATATCGACTTGGTCAGCAAAAATTCCGGTATTCGGCGTATGGCCAATGGCGATAAACACGCCGGATAAGTCGATATCCTGTTCAGCGCCGGCATTTTCCCGAATGCGCATGCCTGTCACGCCCATGTCATCACCTAACACCTCGGCAAGCTGATGGTTCCAGATCGGTTTGATGTTGTCCTTGGCGAGCAGCCGATCCTGCAAAATCTTCTCAGCTCGCAAGGTATCGCGGCGGTGCACCAGATAAACGGTCTTAGCAATATTCGATAGATACAGCGCTTCTTCCACCGCGGTATTGCCGCCGCCTACTACGGCCACATCCTGACCGCGATAAAAGAAACCGTCGCAGGTGGCACAGGCGCTGACGCCCTTGCCAAGAAAGGCTTCTTCACTGGGCAGGCCCAGGTATTGCGCCGAGGCGCCGGTGGCAATAATCAGAGCATCACAGGTATAGGTAGCTCGATCGCCTATCAGCGTCAGTGGCTCGCCTTCGTGGGTTAGAGCCGTGGTATGAATATGGTCATTGACGATACTCGCGTCGAAGCGCTCCACATGCTCGGACATTTGCACCATTAGCTCTGGCCCTTGTAACTTGGCGTGTCCGCCGGGCCAGTTTTCAACTTCGGTGGTGGTGGTTAGCTGTCCACCGACTTCGACGCCGGTAATCAGAACGGGTTTGAGATTTGCTCTGGCCGCATACAGTGCGGCGGTATAACCAGCGGGGCCTGAGCCCAGCACGATAAGACGATGATGTTGGGGGTCGCTCATAAAACAGTAGCCTTAACAAACACGCTCGGTCTGCAATGACCGAGAAGCAGGACGTTAGTGTAGTGAGATGGCTTGCACGAACAACCGTCTGGCACCAGTTTCCCGAGATAGAATTAAACCATACCCTCGTCGCGCATGGCCTTGATCTGCTCGACGCTATAGCCTAGCTCGCTGAGAATGTCGCTGGTATGCGCGCCCAGCGTCGGGGTTGGGCCTTGAATACTGGGGTTGCCAGGCTCCGCCACGTGGGCTGCTCTGACCACCTTCACCGACTGATTCGGGTACAGATGATGGGCTTGTTCAATAAATACTTCGCGGTGCGCGAGCTGAGGCTCCTCAGCGATCGCCGGGAAATCTTGTATTGCTGACACCGGCACGCCGATGGAATCCAGTGTTTCTAGCCAGTACTCCGTGGTCTCGGCGGCGATGATTGGCGCAATCAGGCTATGCACCTCGTCACGCCGAGCCAAGCGTACGGTCGGCTCGTTAAATTCTGCATAGCGCTCTGGCATGCCCAGCTCTGTAAAGAGCGCCTGTACTTGCGTCTCTTTCATAGCGATCACTTGCACATAGCCGTTACTACTGGCAAACACATTTGAGGTGGGCTGTTTCGTGGGGGACGCGTTGCCGTTTAACTCCGGTGCTTTGCCCGTGACTAGGTAGCCGGTCATTTGCGGTGACTGCATGAATATCGCCGTGTCGAGCATGGAAACATCCACGCGCTGACCCTCGCCGGTATTGGCCCGTCGTAATAGCGCTGCCGTAATGGCAAAAGCGGCGTTCAGCGCTGTGCTCATATCCACTGAGAAATAGCCTGAGCGAACCGGGCCGGTTTCGGCATGTCCGCTAATACTCATCATGCCTGAGTAGGCTTGAATAGCCCCGTCGAAAGCAGGCAGGTTGGCTCTGGGTCCAGTCTGGCCAAACCCCGAAATTGAGGCATAAACCAAGTCGGGCTTAATGGCCTTCATGGCATCAAAGCCAAAACCCAAGCGCTCGATGGTGCCCGGTTTGAAATTTTCGACGAGGACATCAGCCTCGGCCACCAGTTTGTGCACAACCTCCTTGGCCTTAGGATTTTTTAGGTCAAGGGTAAGACTACGCTTGCCCAAGTTGGCGGCCAAAAACGACGGTGCCATGCCATCGCTGCTGGCAGACATCAGCCCGCGAGTCATGTCGCCACCTACTGGCTGTTCTACCTTAATGACTTGAGCACCCAGCTGGGCCATCAGTTGCGTCGCGAACGGGCCGGCCAGCACTTGGCTGAAGTCTAAAACACGAACCCCTGTAAATGCTTGTTCGTTCATATCGCTCCACGCGTGGGTGTTGGGCTATGAGCGTCTAACGAGCTCAAAAACCCAGAGATTATTGCTGCTTACCTGCTGCCGCATGCCCGCCATCAACTCATCTGCGATGGGTGCCTGAACATCCATATATTTACGCGCCAGTTCACTCATGATGGGCGTTAGCAGTTCCACGTCTTTGGTGCGCGTCAGGTGCACCTCGTAAACATTGCCGTCAATGCGCAGCAGGGCGCTACCGTTTTTCTCCGCGTGCATGGGCCAATGCTTCCAGATTTTGCCTATCGTCGAATTCATATAGCCCGACGGAATGAAGATGCGACTGTTGTGTTCCATGATCCAAGAGGTTCGTGAACTGACGGGCTCTTCAAGCTGAAATTCCACCGTGTCGAGTTCCTTTGCAAAAGACCAATCCGCTGGCGCCGGCTGCGATGCCTCACTGAATGCGCCGCCGGGCACTATGCCCCACGGGCCGTCGGCGAAGCCCATAGCGAATAAGAAGACGAATAGAGAAATAGCGCTAGCGACCAAGAGTTTTAGCAGTGTTTTCAAAGCAGATAAGAGTGTGTTCATGCATTCCCCCAAACAACATAGACGCAATACTGGGAAAGAGTGTATACCAAGCCAAACGGGGCCGTGTAGTGACCAAGTCACGCAAACAAGATAAGCCTGGGAGACACGACAAAAATGGGTGCAGCACTAATCACCGGAGCTTCAGCAGGCCTTGGGGCGGAATTTGCGCGACAGTTGGCGGATAAAGGATTAGACCTTGTTTTGGTCGCGAGGCGGCACGATAAACTCAGCGAGGTAAAGCAGCAGATAGAGTCCAAGCATCCCACCGCAGGCATTACCCTTATCGCTGCAGATTTGAGTGACCCCGGAGCGCCACAAGCTGTCGCAACGCAGGTGGCGAACGCCGGTATAAAACTGCATTACTTGGTCAACAACGCGGGCGCCTCCGGCCCGAGATTGCTGCAGGACCCAGACTGGCGAGCACATCAGGCCTACCTCACACTGATGATGACCAGCGTCACCGAACTATGTCATCGCCTAATGCCAGCCATGCTCGCAGCAGGGCATGGTCGAGTGATCAACGTGGCATCCGTAGCAGGGCGCATCGCCAGCGGCGGCGATAGCCACTACGGACCGTCTAAGGCCTATGTCATCGCCCTGTCTGAAGCGCTGGCGCTCACGGTAAAAGGGCAGGGAGTCAATGTCAGCGCGCTCTGTCCCGGTTTTACCCATACGGACTTTCACGTCACGGCGGGTATGGATGACATCAAACAAACCACCCCACGTTGGCTCTGGTACGGTGCCGAAGAGGTTGTTAGAGAGGGCATCAATGGAGTGGAGCAGGGTAAGGCCATCGTGGTCTCCGGCAGGCTCTACCGTTGGCTAGATCCGCTAATGCAATCCGTATGGACGCGCTGGATGTTCAAGGCGCAGGGCATGCCGGAGTCTCCTCAAGAATAATAATCGGAAACAAATTTCCGACGCCTGAGCTTGCCGACTCGATTGACACAAAAACGAGAATCGGTACCATACGCGGCCTCGAAAGAGTGCTGAAAGACGGGTGTTTAGCTCAGTTGGTAGAGCGGCGCCCTTACAAGGCGTAGGTCACAGGTTCAAATCCTGTAACACCCACCAAGTCTCGTCGATCGTGACCCCATGATTGATGTTTTCGCTGCGGAGCGGTAGTTCAGCTGGTTAGAATACCGGCCTGTCACGCCGGGGGTCGCGGGTTCGAGTCCCGTCCGCTCCGCCATTATTCCTATATAAAACAGTAAATTACCCATTCCAAGCGTCAATCTTAGGTAGTCTCGCTACTTCCCAATGTCGTCTGCTGTGCCTTGTTGTTCGTGTCTCGTAACTTAAACATCGCAGATCGCCATGGTCTAGTGGATATCTGCATTGATCAACAAAATGCATCGCGTTGTGACGCAATTGTGACAGCCCGTTAACCCTCAGTGATCGGTCTTTCGTCTAGTTCAATCTGTCCTTACAGCAATTCCCTGCATTTCGAAACGTAGACCGAACAGCAGT
>PYIJ01487792.1_pt1 | contig 12112 bp, 14 predicted proteins | sample 3578051 | NCBI WGS metagenome assembly PYIJ01 (sample SAMN08408021, study PRJNA431606) | Marine metagenome isolate SA_KN192-05_S13_5m, whole genome shotgun... | biome: marine; feature: oceanic pelagic zone; material: water; isolation source: surface water sample, 0.2-0.8 um fraction ... | reverse complement strand
TCTTTATTACATACGCTTGACTTAGAAAATATTGATTTTAAAGAGATCGATATTTACGCAAAAAGAGTCTATGTTGATAAATATTGGGACAAAATTCCAGTAGTGTTGAGTGGAGATTTGGAACTATTTTGGCCTTTTAATATTGAAGAATTAACTAAATTTTTATATTAAAAAAATCTAATGAATTCATATATATAGCAGAAAATAATAACTCTTCACTTTCATTTCTAAATGATGCTATTTTTTTGGCAATATGACGTAAGTATCTTGGTTCATTTCTTTTTGATTTATCTATTCCCATATCTCTAGGGAGAAGATAGGGCGAGTCAGTTTCTATCATTAGTTTATCAAGCGGTATTAAAGAAATTAACTCCTCTAAGTGCTTACCTCTTCTTTCGTCACATAGCCAACCAGTTATACCTATATAAAAACCCATGTCGAGATATTTCAGAAGGGCTTCCCTGTTTCCTGTGAAACAATGAACAACTGATTTAGGCATATGATCGATATAAGAGGAAGTGATCTCAAGAAATTTATTATGAGCATCTCTTTCATGCAAAAACATAGGCATATCCATTTCAATTGATAATTCTATGTGCGCTTCAAAACTTAATTGTTGTTCTTCAGGAGAAGAAAAGTTTCTATTAAAGTCCAAACCAGTCTCACCAATACACTTTACTATATCTTTTTGAAGAAGAGATTTGATTTCTGTAAAGAGTTCGGGAGAATATTCTTTAGCATTGTGGGGGTGTATACCTGCAGTTGAAATACAAGTTGAATCGTATCTTTCAGCGATTTCTGAAGCCATAATGCTATCTTCTAGACAACTTCCAGTAATTGAAAGTCTCTTTACGCCGCTTTGATTAGCTTCATTTAAAATACTTTCTAAATCTTTTTCAAAAGATTTATGAGTCAGATTGGCTCCAATATCAAAAAATTGTTCTTGAAATAATGGCATGATGGTGTCTATTATAAAACAGTAAATTTTTTAGGGGGAAATATGAGCGGGCCATTTAAAGGTATAAGAGTTCTTGAGCTGACTTCTACCGTATCAGGACCATTTGCAGGAATGATGCTAGCTGATCAAGGTGCAGAAGTTATTAAGATTGAGCCGCCAGGAATCGGTGACTTGGCTAGATTCATGGGTACTATTAAAGACGGTATGGGCGCTATGTTCTCAACTCTAAATAGAAATAAGCAATGTATATGCCTTGATTTTAAGAATGAAGAAGACCTAGATGTTCTTAAACAATTAGTTGCTACAGCTGATGTACTTATTGAAAATTATCGTCCAGGAATAGTTCATAAGCTTGGCATAGATTATGAATCTCTAATTAAAATTAAACCGGATCTAATTTACTGTTCAATATCGGGTTATGGTCAATCAGGCCCATATGAAGAAAAAAAAGTTTACGACCCTCTTATTCAAGGCACAGTTGGGATTCCGAATGCTCAAAATAGCAAGTCTCCTGAACTCTTAAGAACAATTATTTATGACAAGGTTACCGGATTGACTAGTGCTCAAGCAATTTCTGCTGCTCTCTACCAAAAAGAAAAAGGAGAGGGAGGTCAATATCTTCCTATATCGATGATGGAATCAGCCTTGTACTATAACTGGCCAGATTTAATGATGAATTACACGTTTCTTGAAGGCGGAGTAAATATTGGCGAATTAGCAGATTTATTTGAAGTGTATGAAACTACAGATGGCGGTGTTGTAATAATAATAATTGCTGCCGATGAAGTTTTCACTAAATTCTGTGATCATTTTGATTTAGATCTGCATACTAATGAGAAATACAACAATCTTGAGTCAAGAGTTATCAATAAAGAGGAATTGACTAAAGAAATTAATAAAGTTACTAGAAAATTTTCTAGCAATGATCTTGTCCAAAGAATGGATCAAGAAGGAATTTCTGCATCGATATGTAATCAACTTGATGAAGTACATCAAGATCCTCAGATATTACATCAAGGTTCAATTAAAGAAGTTGATCACCCAGAGCTTGGTAAAATGAGGATGCCTAAGCCTCCTGCTAACCTAAAAGGTCAATCAAAATTCCCTCGATCTTTGGCACCTATTCTTGGATTTGATAACCGGAAGGTCCTTGAATCTATACAAATCAACGATGAAATAATAACTAGAATGGAAGAGAGAGAAGAGCAAAACCGAATCCTTATAAAAAGTCTGATGGAAGCTCAAGAGTAATAATAAAAAATGGCCAAGACTCTATTAGACCTCTTTACTAGTGCAGTATTAGTTACTCTGTTGATTGTTTTGGTTTCTACTTTAAGTAATTTGATCTGGCTTAGTTCTATGAATTTGCCTATTGATTTTACTTTGATTACTTCAACATTTTTTAAAGATGTAATAGGAATGAATTTTGATTCTCAGATACCTTTATACTTATTGGTGTCTTTACCTTTAATTATATTCTTGTACTTCACTAAAATTCTTTCAAAAAATAAGTCATCTAACTCTGTATTTTTATATGCACTGGCTGGAGCACTCTCTATGTTCTGTTTAATGGTTTTTTTGCCTATGGCTTTAGATAACCTTGAGCCCATCTCTGGTTCTCGAACGAATATTGGTAAGTTTTGTATGACAATCTGCGGATTTATTGGGGGTTATTTTTTTGGAAAAAGACAAGTCAATGTGAAAATGCCATCAATTTGACGACTTTTCTTCTTTAAAAAATTCTTAAAAATTATAAAGTTTAGATCATCACGGGGAAATAATGATACACACTAAATTCATTTATATAGCTATATTGGTTGCTACATCTCTGATTCTTAAGACAGAAGATTCTAATAGTTATAGTTATAGTATCTTGGCCGAAGGCTTAGACAGACCTTGGAGTCTAGCAGTTGTAGACAATGAAAATATAATTTTTACTGAGTTATCGGGAAATTTACGGCAGATAAAAGACGGAGTGCTCTTAGATCCTGTCAAAGGTGTTCCAGAAGTACTATTCAAAGGTCAGGGAGGAATGTCTGGAGTTGTTTTAGATCCAGACTATAAAATAAATAAGCGTATATATTTAGCTTTCTCTGCTCGTGACATAGGAGAAAGAAGCAATACACTCAAAGTGATCCGAGCGGTCCTGTCTAATAATGAATTATTTGATTTAGAGGAAATTTTTCAAGCTTACCCATCTAGAAATACAGCTCTTCATTATGGCGCTAAAATGACGTTCCTCGAAGATGGAACACTTTTAATTACCAGTGGTGACGGATTTAATTTCAGGGAAAAAGCTCAATCTTTAGACAACCATTTTGGAAAGATTTTAAGAATAAATACAGATGGTTCAATTCCTAAGGATAACCCTTTCATAGATAATCCAGATGCTTTATCTGAAATTTGGTCTTATGGTCATCGAAATCCACAAGGCATCTTAAATTACAACGGAAAAATAATAGGACTTGAGCATGGGCCTATGGGAGGAGATGAAGTTAATATCATTGAGCCTGGGAATAATTATGGCTGGCCAGCTATAACTTATGGAAAAGATTATAATGGGTCCATAATATCTCCATTTACAGAAATGGACGGTATGGAGCAGCCCATAAAGTATTGGGTCCCTTCTATAGCTCCTTCGGGAATAATGTTTTACGAGAATGACTTATTTTCTGACTGGAAAGGAAATTTATTTGTTTCATCAATGAAGCCTGGCAGTGTGAGGAGATTAGAATTCGATGGAAGTAAAATCCTCAATGAATATATCGTATTTGATGACTTGAGTAGGATCAGAGACATAGCTGTTCTTCCAAATGGAACAATTCTCCTAGCTACTGATGGAAGTGGAGGGGAAATTATTAGTGTACAACCAAAATAGGATAAATATATGTGGGCAAGAATGGTTTCAGGAATAATTGGTATTTTTATGCTTTTCAATGCTTTTAATTGGATCATTGATCCTGCAGCAGCTGCTGAAAGTCTCTCTATGTCACTTTTAGGAGGTCAAGGTGGAAATACTCAAATAGGGGACTTTACTTCTTTCTTTTTTACCGGCGGTCTTATGGCTATTATCGGCGCTTATAGGAATGAACATATTTGGTTATATGCAACAATAAGTTTATTAGGTTCCGCTGCCATCTTTAGAATAATTGCAGGTTTAGTTCATGGAGCAGAGTTTCTGACTTCTGCAATTATTTTTGAGATCATATGCTCAATTCTATTATTAATCAGTACCTATAAAATCAAATCTCTTAAATAATCTAACCAATTTAGAGAAAAATAATAAGAAAGATAAATTTAGTTTGAATTTAACCTAGAAACTTATTCTTTCAAGGTGTTAACGATAGTGATTTTTTTACCGTGTGTGATAAAGTCACGCTACATTTAAAAAGGAAATCATATGAAATTTAAAGGGACTGATTCTTATATCTCAACTGAAGATCTCAGTATGGCAGTAAATGCAGCCATTGAACTTGAAAAACCTTTGTTAATAAAAGGCGAACCAGGTACAGGAAAAACTATGTTAGCTGAACAAGTTGCTGAATCACTAAAAATGCCTCTTATAGAATGGCACATAAAATCAACTACTAAAGCTAGACAAGGTTTATATGAATACGACGCTGTGACTAGATTGAGAGATTCTCAACTTGGCGATGAAAGAGTCAAAGACATATCTAACTATATACAAAAAGGAAAGATGTGGGAGGCTTTTACTTCAGAGGAAAGATGTGTTCTTCTTGTAGACGAGATTGATAAAGCCGATATCGAATTCCCAAATGATTTACTTCAAGAAATTGATCGTATGGAGTTTTACGTTTACGAGACAAAAGAAACAATCAAAGCAGTGCAAAGACCTCTAGTCATCATCACAAGTAACAATGAAAAAGAACTTCCTGATGCTTTTCTGAGAAGGTGCTTCTTTCATTATATTAATTTTCCTGACAGAGAGACCATGGAAAAAATAGTGAAAGTTCATCACCCGAAAGTTAAGAAAGCATTAGTAAAGGACGCTTTGGAGATATTTTTTGATATTAGGAAGGTTCCAGGAATGAAGAAAAAGCCTTCAACTTCAGAACTCATAGACTGGTTGAAGCTTTTAATGGCCGACGATATTCCTGATGAAATATTTAAAAATAGAGATCCATCCAAAGCAATACCACCTCTATATGGGGCGTTAGTTAAAAATGAACAAGATGTCCAGCTCTTAGAACGGTTAGCTTTTATGGCAAGAAGAGAAGGCAATACTAATTAATAAATGTTTATTTCTCTTTTTAATACTTTAAGAGCAACTGGAGTTCCTTGCTCTTTGAGAGAACTGCTTGATTTGATAGCTGCTGTTGATAAGAGGCTAGCTTTTGCAGATATGGAACAATTCTATTTCTTAAGTAGAGCGATCTTAGTTAAAGATGAAAAACACTATGATAAGTTCGATAGAGCTTTTGACATCTACTTTAAAGGAATCGAGAGTATCGACGATATTTTGGAGATGCTCATTCCTGATGAATGGCTAAAAGCCGAATTTGAAAAACACCTTACTGAAGAGGAGCTTAAAGAGATCCAGTCATTAGGTGGTTTAGAGAAATTATTAGATGCTTTTAAAAAGAAACTAGAAGAGCAGGAAGAAAGGCACGAAGGCGGCAGTAAACAAATTGGCACTGGCGGTACTTCTCCATTTGGAAATTCAGGTGAAAATCCTGAAGGAATAAGAGTTGGAGGAGAGGGTGGCAAAGGAAAAGCAGCTAAAGTTTGGGAGGCTAGAGATTTTAAAAATTTGGATGATGATGTTGAGCTTGGCACCAGAAATATGAAGGTAGCTCTGAGACGTTTAAGAAAGCTTATTAGAGATAGCGCAAATGAAGAATTTGATTTAGACAACACCATAAGCTCTACTGCAAAAAAAGCTGGGCTTTTGGATGTGAAATTTAGACCAGAGAAGAGAAATGCTGTAAAAGTTTTAGTGCTATTTGATGTTGGAGGTTCAATGGATCCTCATATAAAAGTATGTGAAGAGTTGTTCTCAGCTGCAAAGACAGAATTTAAAAATCTTGAATATTTCTACTTCCATAATTTCATTTATGAAACAGTCTGGAAAGATAACAGAAGACGACAAAATGAAAGAGTTTATACCGACGACATCATTCATAAATATTCTGCAGATTACAAAATAATCTTTGTTGGTGATGCAACCATGGCGCCCTACGAGATAACTAATCCCGGAGGAAGTATTGAGCATTGGAATGAAGAGGCTGGTGCTCTTTGGATGAAAAGAATGGTAGGTATTTACGACAAGCTAGTATGGTTAAATCCCGTACCAGAGGAACACTGGGAATATAGTGCATCAGTAGAACTAACAAGGAGTCTCGTGGAGGATAATATGTTTCCTTTGACCATCCGAGGCCTTGAAGAGAGTATGGCTTATTTGAGTAAATAAGGCCATGAAGGCTCTCTCTATTTCAAATCTTAAAAAAGAATATGCTGGAGGTTTGCAGGCCTTAAAAGGAATCGATTTAGATGTTGAGAAAGGTGATTTCTTCGCATTACTTGGACCAAATGGAGCTGGCAAATCTACTACTATAGGAATAATCAGTTCTCTGGTAACAAAAACTTCAGGAACAGTTAAAATCTTAGATATAGATATCGATGAGAATCATTCTTTAGCCAAAAAGAAACTTGGAGTTGTGGGTCAAGAGGTCAACTTTAATCAGTTTGAGAAAGTTGGAGATATTATCAGGAACCAAGCAGGTTATTATGGCTTAAGCTTTAAGCAGGCTCGAGATAATGCTAAACACTATATGCGTAAGCTTGATATTTGGGATAAGAGGAATGAGCAAGCCAGAAAGCTCTCTGGTGGAATGAAACGCAGAGTTATGGTTGCCAAGGCTTTAGTGAATAACCCAGAATTACTTATATTAGATGAGCCAACGGCTGGTGTGGATATTGAGCTCAGGAGATCTTTATGGGATTTTCTAACGGAGATTAATAATGACGGAACCACAATTATTCTTACAACTCATTATCTTGAAGAAGCGGAGAGGCTTTGCAGGAATATTGCAATTATCGACTCTGGTGAGATAGTGGAAAATACAAGCATGCAAGAGCTACTTACTAGGTTAGAAGTTGAAACATTTGTATTCGATCTTTCAAAGCCACTTTTAAATTTACCCGAATCAACAGATTTTGAGATGTTTTTAGAAAACCCTCAAAAACTAAAAGTAACAGTTGGAAAAGGTCAGGGATTAAACTCTGTTTTTGAAATTCTATCAAATTTAGGAATAGAAATATCCAGTATGAGAAATGAAACAGGAAGATTAGAAGAGTTGTTTTTAGGCCTTGTAGATTCTACTTTGAACGAGAAAAAAGGATGACTACTCTAGAGCAATATAGGGCTTTGCTGACCATTCTTTACAAAGAGATTCACAGATTCATGAGAATATGGACACAAACTCTTATTCCTCCAGCAATAATGATAATGCTGTATTTTGTTATCTTTGGAACTCTTATAGGTAAAAGAATAGGCCAGATGGGTGGTTTTGATTACATGCAATTTATGATTCCAGGTCTAATTATGATGTCTGTAATAAGTAATTCTTATTCAAATGTGGTGTCTTCATTCTTTGGACAAAAATTTGCTAGAAGCATTGAGGAGTTATTAATCACTCCTTTACCGCATTACCTTATCCTACTGGGCTGGGTATTGGGAGGTGTAGCTAGAGGATTATTGGTAGGGGCTATAGTAACGTTAGTTTCTTTATGGTTTTATGATCTTACAGTCGTCAACTGGTCGTTAAGTATTTTTGTTTTAGTATCAACTTCTATTTTATTTTCACTAGGTGGTTTTTTAAATGCCTTATTTGCTGAATCTTTCGATGATATATCGATAGTTCCCACATTTATAATGCAACCGTTGATATACCTTGGAGGAGTTTTTTACTCTATTCAACTTCTGCCAACTTTTTGGCAGACAGTTTCTCTAGCCAACCCAATTCTTTATATGATCAATGCTTTCAGGTATTCAATATTAGGGTCATCAGATCTTGAATCTCTAGGTTTCTCGATAAATTATGCCTTATTTATGATCGTTGGATTTATTATTCTTCTTGCTTCGATATGCTTATGGTCACTGAATCAAGGAAGAGGTATTAGATCTTAAGAAATGAAAGATATACTTTTAGGTAAAGATAAGACTATACCTCTAGACTATGATCCCAGTATCTTAACGCCCTTAAGTCGATTAGATTCTAGAATTAAGTCTGGTCTTGAAGGCTTTGCTAATCTTCTACATGGTATTGATTATTGGACCTCGTACGAGACTTCCTGGTTAAATCCTAAAGGAATACCAAGGAACGGAATTTTGAACATTGCCTATAGCTGCAATTCAAAGTTTTTTGTTGAATCCAAATCCTTGAAACTCTATTTATATTCTCTGAATAATAAAAAATTCGATTCAGTTGAGAGTCTTAAAAACACAATACGAAATGATTTAGAAAACATTCTTAAAACTGAAGTAGACATAGATTTATCAGATTCACCTAGACCAATTGAAGATAGTTACCTTTGTCTAGACGATTTACAGATAGAAAAGATTGATGAATATCCTAATTCTTTGATTATCATGCCTGGAGAGAAAACCATTAGTGAGGAATTATCTTGTAGCTTGTTTAGGAGTCTTTGTCCTGTAACATCACAGCCCGATTGGGCAACAATATATATTTCTTACACTGGACTTGAAATTGAACACAAAGGATTACTTCAATATCTTCTGTCTTACCGAAATCATCAAGGCTTTCATGAAGAATGTGTTGAAAAGATCTTTCTAGATATCAATAAGAGATGTAGGTTAGATAATTTATCTGTAAGAGCAAATTTCCTCAGAAGGGGAGGAATTGAGATCAACCCCGTAAGGACAACGCCTAACTACAAAGTACAAATAACTCGAGAGAAAAGACAATAGTTTCTTTTTATTATTCCTTAAATATTTAGAAATTATCAAAACTTTAAAAAATTTATATGGAAAATGATTACGATAAACGGATAAATGAACTTGAAGCTAAGAACACGTTTCAAGAAGATGCTATAGAAAGACTTAGCGACGAGGTAAGAAGACAACAGCAAGAAATTATTTCGCTTAAAGAAAAATTATTAACGGTCATTAATTCATTAGAAAAAAATAATCTTTCGCAAGAGGATAAAGAAAAACCGCCTCATTATTGAACACAAACACGACAAAAGTTTTTGTTACAAAACTTTGTTTTAGACCTTCTTTGTTTGGCAATTTATAGTAGACTGCGCCCCCGATAGGAGAGATGGCAGAGTGGTCGAATGCGCACGCTTGGAAAGCGTGTAAGGTGTCAAAGCCTTCGAGGGTTCGAATCCCTCTCTCTCCGCCATAATTAGAGAAAATGAATGCAAATATAGATTTAGGATGGGAAGAATGGGTAAATTTACCGTCAATCAATTTACCTTACATCAAAGCAAAAGTTGATACAGGTGCACAAACTTCTGTGCTTCATGCGAAACATATCGAAGTATTTAAAGTTAAAAAAAGAAAATTTGTTAGATTTGAAGTTTCTCCACTACCTGAAAAACCAAATTTTACAGTATCTTGTTCTGCTCCTTTGACGGGTAGAAGAAAGGTTACTAGCTCTAACGGAGAATCAGAAAAGAGATATTTCATAAAAACAGATATAGAAATTTCTGGTCATACCTGGCAAATAGAAACATCTTTAACGGATAGACATACTATGCAATATAGAATGCTAATTGGAAGGAGCTCAATTGGTCCAGAAATGACAGTTTATCCAAATGAGAGTTTTTTGAATGGTCAACCGCAAAGCAAGAATCCCTATTCAACTAGGAAAAAAAGAGTACTTAAATCTAGAAGGGCATTAAGAATAGCTTTGCTTACACGAGAGCCAAATAACTACACTTCAAAAAGAATCGTCATAGCAGGACAACAAAGAGGTCATCAAGTTGAGCCAATCAACTCTACTAGATGTTATCTTGATGTTGATACAGGAAATCCTGAAATTTATTACGATTCTAGTCCTCTTCCTAAATACGATATTGTAATTCCAAGAATAGGAGCTTCGATAACTTCTTATGGTTTGGCCGTGACAAGACAATTTCAACTAACCGGAGCTATACCTCTAAATGATCCTCAAGCAATTGCAAATTCAAGAGATAAATTACTAGCTCATCAGCTACTAGCCTCAGCGAATATTAATATGCCAGTTACTGGTTTTGCTTCTTCTCCCAAAGACACAACAGGAGTAATAAATACAGTTGGCACAATGCCCTTAGTTATTAAATTATTGGAATCTTCTCAAGGGAAGGGCGTAATATTAGCTGAAACGAAGAAAGCAGCTGAAACAGTTATAAATGCATTTAGAGGTTTGCAGGCTAATTTCTTGGTGCAAGAATATATAGAAGAGTCTAAAGGAGAAGACTTAAGGTGTTTAGTTATCGACGGAAAAGTAGTTGGCTATATTCTCAGATCAAATAAAGGAAATGATTTCAGATCTAATTTACATCAAGGAGGAATAGCTGAAAGTACCACGATTACAGCAAAAGAAAGAGGTATTGCAATAAGGGCAGCAAAAGCAATCGGCCTATCTGTTGCAGGTGTTGATATACTTAGAAGTAAAAGAGGACCTCTTGTCTTGGAAGTGAATAGCTCGCCAGGCATTCAAGGAATTGAAAAAACTTTAGAACTAGATATTGCAGGACAAATAATCTCATTTTGTGAAAAGAAATTAGGGATCTTGCCAAATTAAAGGAGAAAATAAAATGACCAATCTTAAAAACAAAACATTATTCGTTTCAGGAGCTAGCCGCGGAATCGGGTTAGCTATTGCAAAAAGAGCAGCACAAGATGGAGCAAATATTATTCTTGCAGCAAAAACTGCAGATCCTCATCCTAAATTACCCGGCACAATTTACACCGCTGCTGACGAAATAATTGAAGCCGGAGGAAGTGCGCTACCCGTAGTTTGTGATATCCGAGATGAAGAGAATGTCAGGAACGCAGTTAATAAGGGAGTTGAAGAGTTTGGAGGAATTGATATTTGCATTAATAATGCTTCAGCAATACAACTAACAGGAACGCTTCAGACTGATATGAAGCGATATGATTTGATGAATCAGATAAATGCTAGAGGTACTTTTTTAGTTAGTAAGGTATGCTTGCCTCATTTAATTAAATCCGATAATCCACATATTCTTAATCTATCGCCACCATTAGATATGGATCCCAAGTGGTTTGGACCTCATGTGGCATACACAATAGCTAAATTCGGTATGAGCTTATGTGTATTAGGTATGGCCGAGGAATTTAAAGACGAAGGTGTAGCAGTAAATGCCTTATGGCCCAGAACAGCTATTGCAACAGCAGCAATTAAGAATGCTTTAGGTGGAGATGAAGTGATGAATATTTCTAGATCTCCAGAAATTATGGGTGACGCTGCTTACGTAATTTTAACTAAAGACTCTAGAGAATTTACTGGAAATTTTTGCATAGATGATAATTTGTTAGCTGACAATGGAACGACAGATTTTTCTCAATATGCAGAAGTGCCATTTCAGCAACTGGCTCCAGATTTCTTTGTTCCGAGTTATATTGAAGCACCAGAAGCAGCCAAGAATAGTTAAATAATTTAAGAAATGAAGAAGATTGAAGAATCAAGAATATATAAGGTTGAACCAAACTATATCTGGCAGATTATAGGTGACATTTCTAGGTGTGATTGGGTTCCAGGAGTCGAGAGTATAGAACTGAATGGTAATGAGCGAACTTTTAAAATGTCAGGTATGGGTAAATTAGTGGAGAGAATAATTGAATGTAATGATACAGAAATGGAGCTTACTTATTCAGCAATTCAAACCATGGCTCCAATAAATCATCATTTAGCAAAAATTAAGCTCACAGATCAAGGACAAGAAACATTGTTTGAATGGACGACAGAAATTGATCCCCCTCAATTTGCTGATGCAATAAGACAAGGGATGTTAGCTTCCTTAGATAAACTTGAAGAGATACTTTTAGGCGCCAGCTAAATATTGCTAACCTAACCTTCACAAGGCTGATTTAAATTGATAAGGTAGATTTGTTACATAAATTACTGGGGAGGGTTTATGTTAGTGTTAAGCAGGAAAGCT
>PYIJ01024269.1_pt1 | contig 12114 bp, 9 predicted proteins | sample 3578051 | NCBI WGS metagenome assembly PYIJ01 (sample SAMN08408021, study PRJNA431606) | Marine metagenome isolate SA_KN192-05_S13_5m, whole genome shotgun... | biome: marine; feature: oceanic pelagic zone; material: water; isolation source: surface water sample, 0.2-0.8 um fraction ... | reverse complement strand
TCGAATTGTGGAAAATTATCCAGTGCTTTCTGAACATCGTTTGGATTTAAATCAAAACCATAAACGTCTAAATTCGCATGCATGTATGCACCAAAACAATGCCGGCCTTCTCCACAACCCAGGTCAAGAACTTTTGCATTATCTGAAAGATTAAGTTTTTGAATATTTATTGTTTGCATGATTCTCTATCATTTGATGATAAATATTTTCTAGTTTTAAAGCAGCATTGTGCCACGTAAATTTATCTTTAACCCTTGAGATGCCTTTGGCTACAATATTTTTTCTTAAATCTTCATAAGAAAATAATTCATTTACAGCATCAACGATAGCATTTTCATCTCCAGGAATAATAACCTTTCCTGCTTCTCCAATGATTTCCTTTAATGATCCACCATCGGATACCACTGCGGGAACTCCACAAGCCATTGCTTCTGCGGCAGCAAAACCAAAACCTTCATACAAGGAGGGAATAACTACTACATGAGATGAACAATATTGTTCTCTTAATTCTGAATGAGATAAACCTGATACAAAATTTATATCATCTTTGAGATCTAAACTATTTATGAGTCGTTCTGTATGTCCTTCCTCTCTTATTTTTCCTAAAACACTCAATTTAGCTTTTGGATAATTTTTTTTGATTTTTGGAAAGGCTTTGATCATAAAATCTAAACCTTTCATTGGAACGTCAGAGCTTGCTATTGATAATATTTTGTAATCCTCATAAGGCTTTTCGGAAGGATAGAAAAAACTTAAATCTATGCCGTTGTGAACAACTTCAATACTTGACTCTCTCAATGAAAAATCCTTAACGACGTCTTTCCCAGAAGATTCAGATGGAACAACAATTTTGTTTAATTTTTTTGCAACCTTTATTTGAGTTGGAATAAATGAGTGCCATCTTTTTATAAGGATTTTTAAGAAAAAATCATTTGTACTTTTTAGCTGAAATTCTAAATCTTTCGTAATTGGGTGATGGATAGTTGTCACTAAAGGAAGTTTCTGCTGAAGAGAAATAAGTTCTTTACATAAAGTTTGATTGTCATGGATTACATCAAATTGGTCAGCGTTTTTTTCGATAAATTTCTCCAGTCTTGGACCAAAAGTATGCGGTTCAGGAAAACCCCCAGTGTTTGCGCTAATCCATTCTTTCAAATTATTTAAAGAAAATAATTTTGAAAATTTAACGTCTAGAAACTTATTTTTTTTTGAAAATAAATCAAGGCTGGGTATTTTAACTAGTTTGATATCTTTTCTTATTTCCGGATAAGGAGGACCAGAAATGACAGTAACCTCATGACCAAGATCCGATAGAGCTCTACTTAGATAGTTTATGTAAATACCTTGACCTCCTGAAGAAGGATTACCTCTGTAAGTTATCAAGCCGATTTTTAGTTTTTTCTTATCCAAAACTCTCTTTTTTAAGCATCTCAATAATTAGAGAAGGATTTATTTCGGTCATTTCTGATTTCTTGATAACTCTTTGATGATCAAAAACAGGCCCTACTTTTGAAGGATCCGTAGGTCCAAATAAAAAAATTCCAGATAACCCTAATCCTGCGCATATATGAGTTAGGCCTGTGTCGACTCCTATAAAAAACGAACACTTATCAAACTCTTCTTTGATCTCACGAAAATTATCAGTTTCCAGCTTAAAGGCTCTAGAATTAATTTTATTTATTTCTTTAAAGTAATTTAATTGATTCTCCCCATGGACAGGTATACAAATATCTAAATTGTAATTGTTTAAATGATCAGCTAATTTTTTCCAATAATCTAAGGGATATTCTTTATTGCTCCTACTAGATCCATGAACGAAAATAATCCTATTTTTTTTATCTAAGCCTTCTTGCTTGAAACCATAATCATGTTTTTTATTTAGCTCATAATTCAAGCTTTCAGCCGCTAATTTTTTCATTCTCATTACAGCATGTTCGTCCTTAGTTACATTTATTCCTATGTCATATAAAAATGTTAGGAGTCCTTCTTTTGCTGATCTAAAGTTATATCCAGTAAAATTTTTAGAGCTGGAAATTTTTTTGATTTTTGATCCTATGATTTGAGTTCTCATCAATCCTTGAAAATCAATTACAAAGTCATAAGTGATATTGTTGAATGATGCATTTATTTCTTCATTCAAATTCTTTAGTCTTTTCACAAAAGAATGATTTTTTGTTCCTCTTAATGATATTGAAAAGAAATTGTCGATAGACTTATTTAATTTTGCTGTACTGAGGAATGTGCTATCAACTAGAAAATCTACTCTAGATTCAGGGTAATTCTTTTTTATGTCTTCTATAGCTGGGAAAGAATGAATTATATCTCCCAGAGAAGAGGTTTTTATTATTAAGATTTTCAATTATCAGAAATATTAGTTAACCATTCAGGGAATAAAATGTTCTCTCCTCTGACATGATTAGAGTATTTTGATTGAAGAATCTTGGTAATAGGTCCTCTTTGACCATTTGATATTTTATTTTTATCAACAAACGTTATTGGTAATACCTCTGCTGCTGTTCCTGTAAAAAAAAGTTCATCTGCCTCAAGAACCTCTTCTGGAGAGATGTTCTTTTCAATAACATCAATTTTTTCATTCTTAGCCAAATCAATGATGCTTTTTCTTGTTATGCCATTAAGTGAAGCCTCAACATCAGGAGTGAATATTTTTCCATCTTTCACCATGAAAAAGTTTTCACCAGAACCTTCAGCAACATTTCCTTCTGTATCTAACATTAATGCTTCATCAAAGCCTGCTTCAAGAGCTTCATTAAGAGCGACAATAGAATTAACGTAGTTTCCGTTAACTTTTGATCTCGATACTTTATTACCCCTTTGTCTTGTATAGCTAGATAGTTTTACTTTGATTCCTTTCTCATAAAGCTCTGGAGAAAGGTAGCTTGGCCAGTACCAAGCAGCGACAATACAGTGAACTTTAAGATTATCCGCTCTAAGTCCTAAGCCTTCAGAACCATAAAAGCACATAGGCCTTATATAAGCTTCCTCTAATTTATTTCTTTTTACGACTTCTATTTGAGCTTTATTTATTTCGTCTTTTGAATAAGGAATTTTTAATTTAACTGTTTCTGCAGATTCAAAAAGGCGATCTGTGTGGTCCTTAAGACGGAAAATCGTTGGTCCTTGCGTGGTAGAATAAGCCCTAACACCTTCAAATACACCTAATCCGTAATGAAGAGTATGAGTTAAAACATGAACTTTGGCATCTTTCCAGTCAACATACTGGCCGTCAAACCATACAACGCCATCTATATTTTCGAGGCCTTTTGAAGTATCCATATTTAAATTAGAACCAAATGCAAATTAATCAAAATATTTTTAGAGCATATGATATCAGAGGTATTGCATCTGAGGACCTGAGCGATGAATTTGTTGCGTCATTGGGATCAGCTTTAAGTCATAAAATTAAAAAATTAGGTTTAAAGCAAGTTGTTGTAGCCCGCGACGGAAGATTATCTGGAGCAAGAATTTGCTCTGCCCTGATTAAATCGTTCTTAGATAATAACGTGAATGTGATAAATGTAGGTATGGTGCCCTCACCTTTACTTTATTTTGCGGTTGAGAAATTCAATACTAACAATGGAGTCATGATCACAGGGAGCCATAACCCCAAAGAATATAATGGTTTTAAAATAATTTTGGGCGGTAAAACTATTTTTGGGCAAGAAATTCAGGATATTAAAAATGACATTCTGCAAGGCATACCCTCAAAAGAAATCATGAAAGGTAATTTAGAAGAGATAGACATTTTGGATGATTATATTAATGAGCTTAGAAATAATATCTCATTGAAGAGACCCATGAAGATTTGTCTTGATAGTGGAAATGGTGTTGGAGGAGTAATTGCGCCACAAGCATTTAAAGCAATTGGTTGTGAAGTTATAGAACTTTTCAGCGAAGTTGATGGAAATTTTCCAAATCATCACCCTGATCCTGGCAATCCTAAGAATCTTGAAGACTTGCAGAGCAGTATAAAAGAATCAAACGCTGATGTTGGTATAGCCCTGGATGGTGATGCAGATAGAGTTGGAATTGTTGACAGTTCAGGGAAAATTATCTACCCAGATATTCAAATGATTCTCTATGCAGGTCAAGTTTTAGAGAAAAATAAAAATGCGACAATTATTTTTGACGTTAAATGTTCTAACGTGCTAAAAAATTTCATTGAGGAAAATTCTGGCATAGCTTACATGTCAAAAACCGGCCACTCCTACATAAAGAAAAATCTTTTTGAAAAGAAAGCTCTTTTAGCAGGAGAAATGAGTGGGCATATTTTTTTTAAAGATAGATGGTTCGGTTTCGATGATGCAATTTATGCTGGAAGTAGGATGTTAGAAATTTTATCAGCAAAGGAAAAAAGTTCATCAGATGTTTTTTCTGAACTACCTCAGAATTTATCTACTCCAGAGATAAATATATCCGTTACAGATGAAAATAAGTTTTCAATTATAAGTAACCTAATAAAAATACTGGAGAAGGAAAATGGAGAGATTAGCTCCCTAGATGGAATTAGAATAGATAAAGATTGTTGCTGGGGTCTTGTTAGAGCATCAAATACTTCACCGAACTTGGTTTTAAGGTTTGAAGGAAATTCACCTCAAGATTTAGATGATATAAAAAATGTATTTAAAAAAGCTATTTCAAAGGTGGATAATACGATCAAAACAAACTTTTAATGATCAAAGATAGTAAATCAGCTGAATCACTAGCAAAGATCCTAAGTGAGGCCTTGCCTTACATACAAAAGTTTTCTGGAAAGATAGTGGTCATTAAGTATGGCGGCAGCGCTATGAAAGAAAACAAATTAAGGCAAAATTTTGCAAGGGACATCGCTTTGATGAGGCAAATTGGAATATTTCCTGTTCTTGTTCACGGAGGCGGGCCTCAAATTGAAAGAAATTTGAAGAAGAACAATATAAAAAGTGTATTTATTGATGGACTTAGAAAAACAGATGAAAATTCAATAAAAACTATTGTTAAAACTCTAAGGGAAGTAAATGGAGATATTGCCGAACTGATCAAAACTTGGGGAGCAAGAACAAAAACATTCAATGACATTAGAGAGAGTATTCTTATCTGTAAAAAAATTAAAACAAAGATAGATCTTGGCTTTGTAGGTGATATCACAAAAGTTGATGGTAGTTTGATCAAGAAAAATATTTTTAGTGGAAAAATTCCTGTGATTGCTCCAATTGGCAGAGACAGATTTGGAATGCATTACAATATTAATGCTGATCATGTGGCTTGCAAGGTTGCTGAAAAATTAAAGGCTGAAAAGATAATTATGATGACGGATGTAAAAGGAGTGTTAACAAATACAGGGAAGAAAATATCTGAAATGGATATCAAAAAAGCCAAAAAAATTGCTAAAACCATAAAAGGAGGAATGCTTCCAAAACTCTCATCTGTGATAAAGAGTCTAGAGAGCGGCGTGAAAAGTGCTCATATCGTTGATGGCAGAGTGCCGCATGCAGTTTTAGTTGAGATACTTACGGATAAAGGTGTAGGAACTTGGATAACTAAATAAAATGACCGAAACTCTGACAAATAGACAAATTAATATTATGCAGACTTTGGTTTCCATGCTTGAAAGTAAGGAACCGATAAAAATTACTACTGCTGAATTAGCAAAAAGATGCGAGATAACTGAAGCTGCCATCTATAAACATTTTCCAAGTAAAAGAAAGATATATGAAGGTTTAGTTGATTTTTGTGAGGAAAATATATTTCCAAGAATATCATCCATTAAAAAAGAAGTTTCAAGTCCAGAAACTCCCTTTAATATTTGTACTTTAATATTAGCGTTTTGTGAGAAGAACAAAGGTATTTGTAAAATTTTGACTAGAGAAGTACTCACTCCAGATGAAATAAAAATTGAAGAAAAAGTAAATCATTTATTTGAAAGATTCGAACTTGAAATAAAACTTGCCTTCCAAAATTACGAACAATCGACCAAGGCAAAATTCAACTTAACTCCAACTGATTCAGCTGGATTGATCATTTCTATTCTAGAGGGAAAAATTCAAAGCTTTGTAAGATCAAATTTTAAAAGAAAAGTATTAGAAGAATGGAATGAATATTCTTCAAAATTAATGCTGACAATTTATAAGTAATTTAATTAATTTATAAGAAAATCAAAGAAGATATTCTTTTCATCCGGCCTGGCAATCTCTCCAGTGTTTTTATTCAATCTGGCTGCAGATAAATTCTTAGGTCTTGGTTGTGTTCCTTTGTCGATATAGTTCTCAACCTCGGAGACATAATTCATCCAAATAGGTAAAGCAGTTGTACTTCCGAACTCCCTTTCCCCTAGCGGTTTAGGTTGATCATATCCAAACCAAACTGTTGCCAAGAAGTTATTATTAAAGCCTGTAAACCAAGTACTTTCTGCATCATTAGTTGTTCCTGTTTTTCCTGCAAAATCATCTCTGGATAATTTTTTTATATTACTTGCTGTTCCTCTTTTTGCCGCTTCAATCAAGATGTCATTAATTACATATGTAATTCTAGGGTCAATGATTTCTTCCTCATTATTTTCTTCATTGTATCCATTCCATAATCTTGAGGTTCTTAGATCTAAAGTTTTAGTTTTTGAGAAATCTAATACTTCTGAATTAGGAAGAACAATTTTTTCAATGTAATAAGGCTCTATAGATTTTCCTCCATTAGCAATTATAGAAAAGGCTTTTGCATTTTGTAGGGGAGTTGAACTATAAGATCCCAAAGCCAGAGACAAATCATTCGGAATTTCATCTTCTTGGAATCCATATTTCTGAACATGACTTCTTACTTTGTCGATACCTAATTCCTGAAGAAGTCTCACTGAAACTATATTTCTTGACTGAACCAATGCCTCTCTTAGTCTTGTTGGTCCATAGAATCTACCGGATGAGTTTTTTGGGCGCCAAACATCTTCTAAATTCTCATCTTCAAAAACTATGGGTGCATCAAGGATTATTGAGGATGGGTTATAACCATTCTCAAACGCAGCACTATATAAAAAAGGTTTAAAGTTTGAACCAAGCTGAGGTTTTGCTTGAAAAACTCTATTGTAGTTACTTGAATAAAAGTCATATCCACCGACCAAGGCCAAGATCTTTCCATCCTTTGGATCAAGACTCACGATGCATGATTGAATCTCTGGGTATTGAGAAAGTTCTACTTTTTCAATACTTTCATTCATCCAAACGAGATCTCCAGGAGAGAAGAAATCCGAGAATTCCTGCACCTCTCTATCTATTCTATTTTCATCTATTTTTGGTCTAATCTTCGTACTCAAATCCTCTTTAAAAATTCTTATGAGCTCTAAATTAGAGTTGATAAGAAAAACAACTTTATCTTCTACTGAAAGAAATATGGCTGGGACAAAATTTTTATATTTTGGGAGTGACTCATAAAGAGATTCAATCTCCTTAAAAGGATGATCATCCAATTTTTCTATTCCGTACTCATCAGAAAAATCAATGTCTTGATAAAAAAATTGATAGAACACTTCAGACTTGTTAAGAAATTTATTTGGAATCAAATTTTCATAATTCTTCGGCTTTCTAAATCCATGTCTATTTTCATAACTCTCTATTCCAGTTTTAAGGGCTTTGTTGGCAGAAAGTTGATGCTCTGAATTTATTGTTGAATAAACTTCATAACCATCTTTGTATACTCCCCTTCCATAATTACTAACCATATATTTTCTAATTTCCTCTGCCAGATGACCGGCTTCCACCTCAGGTTTAATTCCAAAATTATCTGCTGTAAGAGGTTCGGATACATTTACCTCATAATCACTCTCTGAGATGTATCCGAGATCTTTCATTCGTTTAAGTATCCAATTTCTTCTATTCAATGCTCTTCTTTTATTTGCCAGTGGGTTCACCTCTGATGGTCTCTGCGTTGATGCAGCAATCATTGCGTATTGAGCTAAGGACAAATCATCAAGAGGTTTTCCGTAATAAATTGAGGAAGCCGCAACAACTCCATAGGCTCTATTACCTAAAAAAACTTTATTTACATAAAGTTCAAATATTTCCTCTTTAGTTAAGAATACTTCAAGCATAAAGGCGGTATAGATCTCTTTTAATTTTCTTTTATAGGTTTTTTCTTGGGTAAGCAGATAATTTCTTGCAACTTGCATTGTCAAGGTTCCACCTCCGCTGCCTTTTTCCCCCGTAATTATCAACTCACTTAGCGCCCTTGCAAGAGCTGTAAAATCTATCCCCGTATGAGAGAAAAATTCATCATCTTCAGCTGCAAGATACGCATTAACAAGTCCCTCGGGTATGTCTTCAAAAATAATTTTAGTTCTATGGATTTCCCCAAATTCAGATATAAGCTTTCTATCACTAGTATAAATTTTTAATGGGATTTGTAATTCTGCTTTATCAAGATCACTAATTTTAGGTAGTTCAGGATAAAGATATATATAAACGCCAAGTGCCATTTGAAATGGCAAAAGAATAGTAATTAAAGATATTAGAAATATCTTTGACCTGAGTAATGCTCTAAAAAAATTTTTCATTTTCTAAAAGATAATTCTAATAGATATAATGTGAAGATGAACATCTTTCTTGTTGGACCAATGGGATCTGGAAAATCAAGCCTAGGTAAAAAACTCGCCAAAAGTTTAGCTAGAAAATTCATAGATACAGACAAAGAAATTGAGAAAAAAGAAAGCAAAACCATTAATGAGATTTTTGAAAATAATGGAGAAAATTATTTTAGAAAAAAAGAGAAAGAGTTTTTGATCAATATTCCAAATAACTTAAATTTGGTTATTGCAACCGGCGGAGGTATTGTTTTAGACCAAGAAAATCGTGAGAAATTAAAAGAAAATAAAGTTATTTTCTTAAATGCCTCAATTGAAAGACAGAGTAAAAGAACATCAAGATCGGATAAAAGGCCTCTCTTAAGAAACGTAGATAGGTTAAAAAAACTTAGAGAACTTTATGATGAAAGGTTAGAGTTTTACAAAGAAGTTTCAAATTTTGAAATTAACGTTGATAAATTTCAAAGCAAAGATATTCTTGTGAGCATTATTGAAGAACTAAATGAAAAAAATTGATCAATTAAAAGTAAACATCCCCAATTCAAGCTACAAAATTTATTTTGGTGATAACTTCATAGCCAACTTTCCTCTGAAAAAGGTTTCGAATGCAAAAGAAATTTTCTTGATCTTCGACTCTAAACTTCCAGAATCATCCTTAAAAAAAGTACATAGTTTCATAAAAAAATCAAAGCCGAGTAAATTCGAATCCTTTAAATTTGTTGCAAATGAAAAAAATAAATCTCTAGAAACCTCAGAAAGAATATTAGAAAAATTTATCGACTTGAGATTTTCAAGAGAATCTTTAATTGTATCTCTCGGTGGAGGAATAACCACTGACATCTCAGGCTTCATAGCTTCTGTCTTTCTTCGAGGTATCGATGTCATACACATCCCGACTACTCTTTTGGCTCAAGTTGATGCCTCCATAGGAGGAAAAACAGGAGTTAACAGCGAAAAATATAAAAATATGATCGGGACGTTTAAGCAACCTAATTCAGTATTGATTGATACAGATTTTCTTAAATCATTAAGTAAAAGACATATTGCTGCTGGATATTCAGAAATAATCAAGCATGCACTTATTGATGATGTAAAACTTTTATCCAAATTAGAAAAGTTTGAAGGAAGAAAAGATTCTAATGAGTTAGCAGAACTCATCAAGATATCTTCAAAAATTAAAGCAAAAATTGTGGAGCAGGATGAAGAAGAGAAGTCGGTTAGAGCGCATCTAAACTTTGGGCATACTTTTGCTCATGCAATAGAGAGCGTTCAATCTTTTAAGGGATTAAATCATGGAGAGGCTGTAGGGGTGGGTATGCTATGCGCAGCAAAATTATCTTTTTTACTTAAAAAATTGACAGTTAAGGAATTTAATAGAGTTATGGGGGTCATAAAAAAATATAAACTTCCAACAAAATTGCCTTCTAATTGTGAACCACAAAAAATTTTGAAAGCTATGGAGTTAGATAAGAAGAACAAAAATAATAGCTTGAGGTTCATTATTTTAAATGGTCTAGGTAAAGTTGAAATTGTTGAAAATGTTTCTGAAGAGAAAATTCTTAATAGCTTAAAAATATAAAAAATATAATTCTTATATCATAGAATAAAAATTGGTCTTTTTTATGATATTTTGGTATAAATAAACCAATAAGAAATCATTATTCTTCCTTGCGATCTTGGGCTTAAGATCAATCGTTCATCCTTATTGAAAGGACGGAAGTAGGTAAAAATCAAACCGAAGGAACGCATCTTTCTAACAGGAAGGATGAAATATTATCGATGGTAGAAGGTAAAGAAAATAAATTACTTGAGCGTCCTAAAAAAAATGGACTTTACGACCCAAATAGTGAGAAAGACTCATGTGGCGTTGGCTTAGTTGCCAATATTAAAGGCATCCCCTCTAGAGAGATTATGGATGATGCTTATTTAATCAACTCTAGAATGGACCATAGAGGAGGATGTGGATTTGAGGAGAACACTGGTGATGGAGCTGGTATTCTTATGGCTCTACCAGATTCTTTCTTCCAAGAAGAAGCAAAAAAAATCAAAATAAATCTTCCTGCTTTTGGGAGCTACGCTACTGGGAATATTTTCCTTCCTCGGGACAGAAAAGAAAGATCATATTGCAAAAAATTAGTAGAAGAAACAATTAAATCAGAGGGTCAAAAATTTTTAGGATGGAGAAAAGTACCGGTTAATCCTAAAAAAGCAAACGTTGGTCCAGCTGCATTAGACTGTCAACCTGAAATTCAACAAATTTTTATCCAAAAATCATCAAAAATTGATCAAGATGCCTTTGAGAGAAAACTTTACTTGATTAGAAAAATTTTTACTAAGCGCTTGAGATATAAGGAAAATTTAAAACAATCCTTTATGTTTTATGCATGTACTTTGTCTTCGAGACTAATTGCTTACAAAGGTATGTTGACTCCTGCACAACTTTTCCCTTTTTATCCAGATTTAGAGCATAAAAAGTTTGAAACTCATCTTGCAATGGTTCATTCAAGATTCAGTACTAACACATTTCCATCTTGGGATAGAGCCCAGCCAAATAGGTACATGTGCCATAACGGCGAGATCAATACACTTAAGGGAAATATGAATCAAATGTATTCCAGACAAGGTCTTGCAAGAAGTGAATACTTTGGTTCAAAAATTACTAAGTTATTTCCTATTGCTGAGCCAGACTGCTCAGATTCTGGATCTTTCGATAATGTTCTAGAACTTTTAATTATGTCTGGAAGAGAACTTACAGAAGCAGCAATGATGATGATTCCTGAGGCATGGCAAAACGATAATGAAATGAGTTCAGAAAAAAAGGCTTTTTATGAATACTCGTCATCATTTATGGAGCCCTGGGATGGACCTGCTTCAATTGTATTTACTGACGGTAATTACGTTGGAGCTGTTTTAGATAGAAATGGTCTCAGACCAAGCAGATTTTATGTCACAGATGATGACAAAGTCATCATGGCATCAGAGGTAGGAGTCCTTCCAGTTGATCAATCTAAAGTTCTTTCCAAAGGAAGACTGCAACCAGGAAAAATGTTTCTAATTGATTTTGAAAAGGGAAGAATGATTCCTGACGAAGAAATCAAAAAAAATATTTCAAATAAATATCCTTACCGCGATTGGATCAATAAACAAATTGTAGACCTGCAAGACCTAAAAAAATATAAAGTCAAATCTTCTAAGGAAGATCTGATCTCACGAATGCAGTCCTTTGGTTATACAACGGAAACCCTTGAATTCATGCTTCTGCCGCTTGTAACAGAACTGAGGGATCCTCTCGGTTCAATGGGAAATGATGCTGCCTTAGCCTGTTTATCTGACAAGCCTAGAATGATTTACGACTATTTCAAACAACTCTTTGCCCAAATTACTAACCCTCCAATTGATTCAATCAGGGAAGAAGTGATTATGTCGCTTGAATGCTTAATTGGTCCTGAAAGTAATTTACTAGAATCCCAAGAAAAAAATGCTCATCGATTAAGATTAAAACATCCAATTCTTTCGAATCAAGAGCTCGAAAGTATAAAAAAATTAAGCGCCTTTGG
>PYIJ01227271.1_pt1 | contig 12116 bp, 12 predicted proteins | sample 3578051 | NCBI WGS metagenome assembly PYIJ01 (sample SAMN08408021, study PRJNA431606) | Marine metagenome isolate SA_KN192-05_S13_5m, whole genome shotgun... | biome: marine; feature: oceanic pelagic zone; material: water; isolation source: surface water sample, 0.2-0.8 um fraction ... | reverse complement strand
TGAACCATGAGGAATGACTTACCGAGAGGAAGTCCCCTATCATCCCAAGCAAAATTACCAAGTACTGTTTTTACTGGGTCTTCTGGTGTTCTTGCGTGCAACCAATCCATTATCGTTTGGTCATCAACAGATCCAGTTGCCCGAACAGCTTGGTCTATACCTTGGCATAGCGCAAAAGTAATCGCAACATCCTCATCTGGTTTATTTCCGGTTGTAATATGATACTCGGCGGCAAAGTCAGCATTATTCATCTGCATACCTGCAAGAGATCCTTTAAATGGAGCTTTTGGATGGTATGCTGACATGATTATTACACCATTAGCATCATCCCCTAGACCTTCATAAAACTCTTTCTGGGTCCCTTGAGATAAAAGAATGTGCTTTGGGTTATGCCTCACGGTTTTAAGCGCCCTTGTAAACTGTGTTGCTTCCTCTGGCGATGCCATAAGACCAATTACTAGATCAGCACCAGAATTCTTGATTGAATTTGCTAAAACAAGCCAATCTGAGAATCCTTCTTCTGGCCATTGCTCGTGATATACAAGCTCGATCCCAGCTGCTCTGATGTATCCAGGTGCAAGATCTTCAACTAATTCACCACTCCCTGGCATTACAACCTTTTCACCAAGTAGACCAGTTGCAATTGAGTTTGCAAAAAAGTCATCAGCATGAACAACAGCTGCCTTGGTTGGTTTATCTTCAACTAGATCGTTAATTAACCCGACCATATTTGTTCCAACATACTCGGCTGCACTCGCTTGGAAATAAAATAAATTTTTATGTCCTTGTGAAAAAATTCTCAACGCGCCACCAGATGGAATTGGATGAATAGCGTTATATTTCGCTAAGATTGGAGATATTGGAAATGTTAATTTACTTGAAAAAGTACCAAAAGTAAGATCAACTTTATCAACGTTAATAAACCTTTCGTACTGCGCAATAGCAGTCTCAGTATCTGATCTGTTATCACTTACAACGAGTTCTACTTCCTGATCTAACCATCCACCGTGTCTGTTGATAATATCTACACACATCTCGTAGCCTTCTAAATGCTTAGAACCAGGAACAGCAAAGTTTCCTGTCAATGGCATAGAAGCGCCAATTTTTATTGATGCATTGGTATCATTTATTGGTAGAAATGATAATGTAAGGAATGCAGCTAAACCAAATAGGTTCAGCCCAAGAAATTTTTTTGTCATGTTTACCTCCCTATTAATAAACGTTAAGACAATATTAATAAATTATAGTGGTATTTATGATTTTTACAAATACAATTTACTTACCGGTGTATTCTAGGATATGTAAGCCAAGACCCCATCTATCAGACATGTAAATAAGCCCCGTTTCACGATCAACAAAGACATCATTACTTTGAGGACAAAATCGTTCCTTGTTACCAGGTGGAATATAATAACCAACTTCTTTTGGAGAAAATGGATTACTCCAATCGATAATTCGTAACCCAGCATTGAACCAAGCTATATAAATAAGGTCATCCTTTTCCATATCAAGCCAAATATTATGAGCCCCATGCCTTGATCCAGTTTTGCTCCACTTTGTATTTGTTGGTCGCATATCATATGGATCAGTTTCAAATGGCATATAGGTACTAACAGGTAGAGGTATATCTTTATTTCTTAGGTCATAGAATGTAACAAATGCTGGAGGGTGTTCGCAGTTTACTGTTACGGTTTCTTGTGTAACGATACCAAACTCAGACCCTTTTGGAACAAGGAAACTATGATAACAACCTGCCCAACCATGCGTTTCATGTGGATTATGTCTCCATTTAAATTCTGGTTTACTTGGATTTGTGCAGTCAAATAATACAATACCACCATCCCACCAGCCAGCTGTAACATAATTTCCCCAAGGATTACCCTCATGACACCAGGCCTCATTCTGAACAATCGAATTATCCCAACTGTAACTTTCGTCATCCTTTTGACCTTCAACCCAACCCTGACCTATAAATTCTGGATTTGCAGGATCTTTCATATCATGAATTAGAAGGATTTTTTTATCAAACCCATCTCGATAGCCTGAGCTATACATAAGTTTTCTATCTCTGTCGTAAATAGGCCTATGAATACCCATTCCATCCGTTTCGACATATCTAAGAAATTTGGGGCTAATTGGATCTGATATATCAAATATTTTCATCCCCCCCTTTAATTCAGGATACTTCTCTCTTAAATTTGGTCTAAGTTCCGAATTCGTAATCATAATATCATCATTAATCTTCAGGACTTTGTGTGTTCTGGCTCCCGGTGAGTCTGAAATTTGATTAAGTATTGTGGGTTTAGAGGGATCACTAACATCTAATATGGTAAGCCCATCATGTCCATTGACCCCTGATGCTGCTACATAACATATACCTTTTGATACTTGAATCTGAAATGCGTCTCCCCAGCCATTGAGGTCAGAGTGACCAACCAATTTTACATTATGGGACTGCTCTTTCCACGGCTCACTGAGTTTATGTTCAGCACTAATGTATTGTGCTGGGCCACCGCCTGTTATTGGATCAGTTTTATAGTATGGTCGTGACAAAATTTACCTCCCTAAATCCAAATTCGTGATTTTGGAAATGGTACATAAAATAACCAGCCGGAGCTGAAAACAATGTACGCTATTAAACATGTTATAAGCGCAATTCCTAAGGACTTCATTATTGAATTTAAATTCTTTTCTGGTCTAAAATATAATATTCCCGCCCATAATAGTAATAAACTTGCTGGCCAGAAGCCGAAGGCAAATAAACAAACAAGATAAAAGAACAGTATTATGCTATACACAAATACGTTAATTATTGAAGGTATCTCTTCTTTGTTAATCTTGAGATCATTATCAATATTTTTTAGTAAAATTTTCCTTATAGACTTTATTAAAAATATAGTTGCAATCATAAATAAAATATAGGATGAGGCTAATGGAAAAACCCAATCAATATATAGATAATCATTCCAAATATTATCTGGCACACCTCTAAAAGATAGTCCAGCAATTGCAAATAATAATATTGTAATCGCAACATCGCTATCTTGAATATATTTTAATAATTTACGATGCATTTTCTTTTTTCCTAGATCTATATCTGGATATAGCGACAGCTGAAACGGATATTACAGATAAGCTTATAAGTATGATACTGACAGACCCACTAAAGAATACTCTTTGGACACCGACCGCGTGAGAAATGTATAGCGCCTGTACCAGTGATGGTTCAATTATTGGACCAAGTATAAAGCCAAGCCCAATTGGACCAGGGTGAAAACCAAGTGGTCTTATGAGAAAAACAAAGAGACCGATAATGAGCATCAAATAGACATCGAAAACATTATTTCGAATTGCGTAAGCCCCAATTATTGCTAAAAACATTATAAGTGGCGCTAAAAGCCTCAGTGGTATTTTAATTATTCTTACTAGAATTGGGGTTGCAAGCATACCAATAAAAAATACGACAATACCTGCTATCAATAGAGACCATCCAAACGAATAAACTAGTGTAGCATTTGTTCCAAATAATTCAGGACCCGGGTTTAAACCACGTAGCATTAGCGCACCAGCAATAACTGCTGCAGGTGCCGATCCTGGTACTCCCAGTGTTACAAGTGGTATCATTGCAGCAGGAGCGGCAGCATTATTGGCAATCTCAGAAGCAGTTACACCTCTGACGTCACCTTTACCATATTGGCTTTTATCTTTGCTCCATCGAAGTGCTTCATTATATGAGACAATAGCAGCAATTGGACTTCCCGCGCCAGGTAGTATACCAATAAAGGCACCTATGACACCTGATCTCAAGAAATGTATTGGAGCTGATACTACTTTTATTATTGTTTTTAGAATTACACCTTTTTCCGGTTTGTACTCTGCAACATACTCTTCCTTTCGAAGATTTAAAATCATGCTAAGTACCTGCGGTACGGCAAAGACACCGATTAACGCTGCCACCAATGATACACCGCCTCTTAGTTCTGGAATATTTAATGTAAACCTATTAACTTCCGCTGCATGACTTATTCCTATACAACTTATAATTATACCAATGGCTGCACCTGCAAGTCCTTTGAGTATTGATTTTCCGGCAAGACTTCCGATTATAGTTAATGCAAATACACCTAACCAAAAAAATTGTGGTGGGCCAAACTTTAATGCAACAGATACCATGGGCCATGCAAGTAATAAGTAGCAAGCGGCACCAAATATGGTGCCAAGAGCAGAACTAAAGCAAGCTGCCACAATAGCCTCTTGCCCCCTACCCTGTTTTACCATGGGGTGACCATCAAAACCAGTTGCCATTGCGGCAGGAGTTCCTGGAGTGTTGACAAGGCACGCAGGAATAGCATCCGAAAACATAGCACATACATAAAGGCCACCCAACATTGCAATACCTTCACCTGTTGGTAAGCCAAATGTAAATGGAACCAATAATGCTGTCCCCATAGTTGCAGTTAAACCCGGTAAGGTTCCAACAACGAGACCTAGTAGCACACCAATGGTCATATACATTAAGTAAGTTGGGCTAATAGCCATAAGTAAGGCTTCAAACATTCACCAAATCCTGCATTCAATATTCATTGAAAAATAATAATAGACCCAGAAATCACATAGCTCAGAAATGAGCTATGTGAAATTCTAGGTTACCGTTTTATGCTAGTCTGCGTATTTCGCGATTTCAGCATCCATAAACGCGTTAACTTCAGCAACTGTCATATCATGTGTCACATACCCGCCTTTTGTAAGCGCGTCTTGCACAGCTGGATCAGAAGCTGCTGATCTTAATGCAGCATTAAGTGTTTCAACAATATCAGATGGTGTTCCTGGAGGTGCCATTAGACCCCAAGTAATAACATAATTCCAGTCTGGTTCGTTTGGCACACCTGGAAGCGTAGGAACTTCATTTGCACCCGCAACAAGAATTGCATCAACAATTCCTTTATGTTTTGTTGCATGGTTTGCACCAGTAGCAGCACCGTCAACGTGAGAACCTGCAAGCATTGGTATCATTTTACCCACACCACCACCAACTGGTACATATGTTGTTTCAATTCCAAGAACTGATTCTAGTTGCGTCCATCGTGATAGACCACTACCGCCAGTACCAGCTACAGTTAACATACCTGGGTTTTCATTTGCAGCAGCAATAAAATCTTCAATAGTTTTATACTTACTATCTTTAGGAACCATAAGTGTTCCAGCTGATGACTCAGTCATACCTATATATGCAAAATCACCTGGTTTATAGCCAACACCCTCACCTTTTGAACTAATTATAACATTAGGAACAACTGTGTTTGAAAATGTACAGCCATCTGGTGCGGATCTATGTAATTCACTAAATCCTACAGCTCCACCACCGCCTGTTTTGTACACAATGTTTACACCTACGCCAAGTGCTTCCTCAAGCCCTGGTACAAGTCTTCTGGCCATTTGGTCAGAACCACCACCTGGTGAGTAAGGCACAATAAATGTAGCCTCTTTACACGGATAGTCAGCTTGCGCTGTTCCACCTGTTAGTAGCATTGCAGCTCCAAAAACTGATGCAACAACACCCTTCATTAAATAAGAAAATTTCATTTGAAACCTCCCTTTCTGTATAGTTAATTTCAAAAAATAAATTTGAGGCATATACAAATGAACACATCCCTAAATTTATCCCCAAAGATAAATTTATTTTATTTTGTATTCTTTGCAAGAGAAAAGTTGTTATGTTGTAGCAAAATAAGTAATATCGACACTTAATAATTTTTTTTGTAATATTTCTTTCATATCTGTCTAATTAAGAAATTTAATTAATTAACTACTTCCACTTTTTAAAACATGACTGCAAATATCTATACTTCGAATGATTTCATAAATGGAGCAAAAGCAAATGCACCAATTGGGCTCAGCGTATTTGCGTATGGTGCTGTCTTAGGAATGATATGCGCTCAAAAAGGTGTAGAAATATATCAATTAACACTAATGAATGTCTTTATATTCGCGGGTACATCGCAATTTATTATTGTTGATAAGTGGAACAATATTTCAGAGATTTTCACGATTGTTGCTGCAGCACTATTGATAAATCTGAGATATTTTTTAATAGGTGCTTCTCTTAATTCACTTTTCAAGAAGAGTTCATTGAGGGATAAGTTTATATACATGCATCTAGTTGCTGATGAAAATTGGGCCGTTACGGTGGAGCGCAGTAAGCGTGAAAACATAACCCCACTTTTCCTTTTCGGTGGAGGTGTATGTTTATTTTCTATATGGTCCATTGGTACATACCTCGGATATATATTTGCGGGATTTATTAGCGATCCATCTAAATATGCACTAGATTTCGCCTTCATCGCTATATTTACAGCTTTATGTTTTAACCTGTATCAGGGTAAAAGAAACCTCATTCCGTGGCTAATTGCAGCCGTAGTTGCGTATATCACGGAATATTTATTTGGAGGCAACCTATATATTGTATTTGGTGCGATTGCCGGATCTCTAGTTGGTGTGATTTTAGAGGCAAAAAAAAATGAATAATCATGAGTTATATGCATTAATAATTATTTTTCTTGTTTCTATTGGCACTTATGGGCTGAGGTTATCTGGATTATTATTATCAGGTAAAATATCTAATAAAGGCAAAATAAGAATATTTTTGGATTATCTACCGCCGACTTTATTGTTATCATTTGTAACTCCAGTAATATTGAAAGAAGGTTTGGCAGGCATTTTTGCAATATTTTTAATAGCGGTGTGCATGTATAAAACAAAAAATGTTTTTCTTTCAATGGTGATTGGTGTTGTTACCATAGCAATAAGTAGAAACTTCTTTTATTAAAAGAGGTAACTATTTTCTTCCTTCGTTAGCTAATGCCTCCTCTGTAGCACTATCATAATAGTCACTGAATTCTTTTTTAGATTTACCGACGTGTTCTGCAAACATTTCTCGAGTGGAGTAATCTCTAACCAGTTTGTCAGGGTTCCAAATATCTGAGCGCGCAATTGCCTTTGCGCAATGTAGATATATTTCATTAACACGAATAATGAGTGCAGTTTTAGGTATCTGATTGTTTATAGTCATCTTTGCTAATAAATTATGATCTTGTGATATTTTAGCCGTACCTCTAATTCTTAGAACTTCGCTAATACCTGGTATTAGAAACATAACCGCAACTTTTGGGTTATTTAGTATATTTGTATATGAGTCAAGACGATTATTTCCCGACCTATCTGGAATCGCAATTGTGTTATCATCTAAAACGTTGACAAATCCAGGAAAATCACCTTTGGGTGAAACATCTCCGTCGGTACCGAGAATTATAAAGGGTGATCTGCTTATAAACTCTTTGCAGTGTTGATCGATTTTATACTGAACCTTTGCGAGGGATGTTGGCCTTGGATCAGCATATAAATTTCTTAATAATTCATGGTCTACGGACATTATTTAACCTTCATAATTGTTGTATCTCGCGTTTATATAATGCATCAATCTTGTTATTAGAAGATGATATCTTATTGTCGATATCATGACCAATTATTTTATTAATTTCTTCGACTTCAATTATCGTAAAATTATCATGCTCCCCTTCAACAGTTATATATCGTCTTAGAGGTAATAGATCTAAATTATTTATGTTGGTAATAAAATTAGAATGATATTTTTGTATATCAGCTCCAGTTATATTCTCTCTTGTAATTTTAACATAGTCTAAAAAACCACTATGATCTTTCTCTATCAATGGAGGAATGAGCGTGAGAATATAACGTGATGGATTAATAAAACTCTTGTGGAACTTTGTATCTAAAGGTGATCTATTCTCACGTAACATTTGATAAGGTCTATCATATAAGGATGTGATATTATCGACTTCGTAAAGTGTGAGAAATTTTTGTCCTTCTCCGCTAATTTTTTCAAAACTGGCACAACTATTAAAGCCAATTTTTAATCTCGCAGGGAACATTTCATTCAAAAGCCATGGGTGAAATTCTTTTTGGTCTTTAGGATCTAAGTCACAAAATATAGCTAGCAGGCCTGATCCATTAGCTGGTTTATCTGTTAATTTTATCATATTCATAAATCTCCAATAAAATAAGAACATTTATTCATTGCAAGATCAAATCAATAACCTAATATTATAATAAATTTCAACACATTTAAAACAGAGTATTTTTTAGGGAGATACAAATGAGAACCTTGAGGACAAAAAGAGATAATCAACAGTGGATGCTTGATTTGGCTTTGAACATGCGCGGGCGTGTACAGAATTTCGAAAGAGACGATTGGGAAACACCAAAACGAGCCCATAACTATAGGATGTTACCAAAGATGTGGCGGCAAAAAGCTGAACATGACGAATCCTTAGCTAAACAAGCTCTTAAACAAGGTTTTAAAATGACTGCGCTCGAGCATTTTGAGCATGCTGTGGAGTCGTATAGGATGGCACAGCATCCAATTTACTATGATGATAACCCGGTTAAAATAAACCTTACAAATAAATTGAAAGAAATGGTCGATAGACGAAGCGAACTCTCCCCCTATCCTATTGAAAGGGTCGAGGTACCTTTTGATGACGGAAAGACAATATCATGTCTTTTGCATTTATTACCAGACCGAAGAAAAGCGCCATGTATTATCTATGTACCTGGCATGGATCAAACTAAAGAGTATTTTCCGAAAGTAATGAATAATTTAGCTATAAATAGAGGCATGCATGTAATATCGATGGATGGACCAGGGCAAGGCAATTCAAATATTCAAAAAATCAGAGCTGTTGGTGATAATTATGAACGTGCAGGCGCAGCAGTTATGACGTATTTACAAGGCCGAGAAGAGATTGATAGTGATAGAATTGGAATATATGGTGTCAGCATGGGAAGTTATTGGTCTCTAAGACTTGCTAGTTACGACCACAGAGCAGCTGCAATTGCAAGTGGTGTTGCCTGTTTCAACCCAAATAATACTATTTTTTCTGAATCTTCTCCGAGATTTAAGCAAATGTTCATGTACATGGCGGGGATAGATAATGAAGAAGAATTTGATAAAATGTCATCAAAAATGACAGTTAAAGGATATTCAGAAAAAATAAAATGCCCCACATTACTTGTGACTGGTGAGTTTGACCCATTATGCCCACTTGAAGATGCTATCGATGTATTTGAGGATCTCACATGTAAAAAAGAAATGTGGGTTATTGAAGACCAATTTCATCCCCTTTGGAATATACCAAACTTAGGTAAATTAGATTGCCACCATTATACGGTCGATTGGCTACAAAGAGTTCTATTTTCAAAAAATTCCAATGAGGGTGTATCCGATGGTAGAATAGCGTACGTTGAAAATCATGGCGATGGTCCATTTGGTGACTGTGAGTGGAAACCTACAGTTGGACCCAACCAATCTTACTTTTAAAAAATAGGGAGAAATAAATGTCGAGAGTTAAATTAATTCAACAAACAGATCTAAGTGAAGAGAACAAAGAATTTTTTGATATGGTACCAAATTTATTAGGAAGAGTGCCTAATTTTTATAAAACGCTGAGTCATTCGCCATACCTCGCAATGGCCTTACTACCAATCAATTCAGCGGCACAGCGTGAATGGTCGGGAACAGATATTTCCGGGAGAATTAAAGAGCTTATTGTCATAAAAACAAGTCATACCAATGCATGTAAGTACTGTTATGCGCACAATACAGCATTAGGGCAAGCAGCTGGTATCGAAGAGGAACATATTAAGGCTTTATCATTGAATGATTTTAGCGATCCAAATCTTTTTACACACGAGGAAGTTTTAGCAATAAAATGGGCTGAGTCTGTCACTAATAACTCAGCAAATTCAAATGATAAGCTATTTGCAGATCTAAAAGAAGTTTTCACAGAAAAACAAATTGTAGAGATGACGATACTTGCAGCAATGTTTAATATGCTAAATAGAATTAATGACTCACTCGATGTTGACCTTGAGGAGCAAGGTGAAATAAATAAAATAAAGAAATCTTTACATTTAAAAACAGATGCTTATGGGGATTACTTAGAGTGGTTTGCTAAGTTCTGGAAGAAGAATATAAAACCCGAATAATTAGCTCACTTACTAATCCCAAATGGGTCTTCTTACTTCTGGATCGACAATTCTAAGATTATTGCTCCTCAGGGTTGAAATTTGACTCATGTCATCTTCAGATAGATCAAAGTTGAATATACTAATATTCTCCTCGATTTCTTTGTAACTTAACGCTCTGGGCACAACTGATATTCTCGATTGCTGCAGTAACCATTTAAGAGCGATCTGAGCTGGTGATTTCAAATGCTTTTGTGCTATAGATTTAATTATGGGATCATTTAGAATTTCACCGCGTGCTAGTGGTACATGGCATGTAACTAAAATCCCATATTTATCACATGCTTCTAAAACTTTATCCTGGTTTATATAAGCATGGTATTCAATCTGATTACAGAATAACTCTGACCTACTGTAACGTACAGCCTCCTCTATTAGTGGCACCGTGAAATTGGAAATACCAATATTTAGGGCTAATCCCTCCTCTTTTGCATCATTCAACGCACAAACAGTATCTTTTATGGGCACAGATCTGGATGGCCAGTGTATTAAAAGAAGATCAACGTAATCTAAGTTTAAGGCGGACAAACTCGTTTCTACAGATTTCCTAAAGTCATCAGGTTTTGCATTATCCTCTGTGACTTTAGTAGTTACCCATAGTTTATCTCGTTGTATATTGGATAATTTAATAGCCTCTCCAACCCAATTTTCTGAGCCATACTTCCTTGCGGTATCAATATGTGTGTAGCCATAATCGAGAGCATGCCTTATAAGATCTATAGCTTTTTCAGGTTCTGGGTACAGCATCGTGCCTAGGCCTACACACGGCATATTTACATCTTTGCGCGTTATGTGGGGAATCTGATTTATCATGAAGTACCCTATGTTTGCTGGCATCATTTTATTCATCCTGTACCATATATGCAATCATTAAAAAATAATCGCAATATCAATAAATAAATTGATTTAGCGGCATTCTAAGTTAAGTTAATATATATATGAAATTAAATTATCAAATCCTAATCCTGCTATTCATTCTTTTTCACGCATCAACATCATTTGCAAGTCATGCAAAGCAAACATCAAATATTATCTATGCTGAAAAAATGAATCAGGATGGTTTAGTTCAACAACTAAAATTAGATCTATACGAACCAACAGGTAATAATCAGAATAAAATTGTTTATCTTATGCATGGAGGCGGCTTTCTTGAAGGAGACCGTGGAGATTTTATTGAATATTCAAATTACCTCGTAAAACAGGGTTTTACAGTTTGTAATCTTGACTATAGACTTATACCTGAGATCTATCATGAACAACTTACTTACGATATTTATGCTACATCGTTAGTTTTTGCGATGGATGATTTAGACAGTGCAATACGCCATATCCATGATAACTTAGATATTTATGGTTTAACTGATTATGATATTATAATTGGTGGTTACTCGGCTGGCGCGTTAACTTCGCTTCATTATGCCTACATTAACTCAATAGATGATGTATTCTTACTTTCAGAGAGCGATATATTCTCAAACCTTCCACAGGATAAAATATCATTGATATCGAAATTTACAGAAAAGAAATATGAAATTAGCAAGGTGCTGAATATCGCAGGATCACTATTATCACCATACTTAGTTCATGAAGGTGAGCCCTCGATTATCAGTGTTCACTCGATTGAAGATGGTGTGGTTCCATACGAGATGGGAGATACAGATGGCACAGGTATTATAACCTATGGGCCAAAAACGATACATCAACGAGCTGATAATTTATCTATAAAGAACCAACTGATAACTATAAACGATGATGATCATGGGTCATTTGGCAGTGGTATTGAAAATGAAAATTGCCATGACTGCCGTATAATGGTCGATGAATTCCTATCACAAAAAGACTAGAGTAGACGATTATTACTTAGATATTTTTCGATATATTCATAGATCTCAAATGGTTTTTCTGACAACATAAAATGAGTTACGTCTTCAATTATAGCATGATTAATGTTATCCCTCTTTGGTTTACTGAAATAGCCACTATTTGATCCAGTGATTAATAATTTGGGTATG
>PYIJ01058311.1_pt1 | contig 12123 bp, 9 predicted proteins | sample 3578051 | NCBI WGS metagenome assembly PYIJ01 (sample SAMN08408021, study PRJNA431606) | Marine metagenome isolate SA_KN192-05_S13_5m, whole genome shotgun... | biome: marine; feature: oceanic pelagic zone; material: water; isolation source: surface water sample, 0.2-0.8 um fraction ... | reverse complement strand
TACAGATAAATTAACTTTGGCATTTCATTTAAAAGTTGGCTACGGATTTAAAGTAAAAAAAACTTTATTTGTAATTCCAACAATGGAGTCCCCTTTTATTGCGTTAAAGAAATGGGAACAAGGAAAATCTACATATGGGATTTTCAGCAGCAGGTATAGACCCTTAATATTTAAAGTAAGATTTATATGGCTTAAAAAACTTGGTAAAGGAAAGTGTCCTGAAGCACTTACAAGCCCAGAAGACAAAGCTAGATACGAAAGAAATTATATGCAATAATGAAAAATTCTCAAAAAAAAGCAACAGAATCCTTAGCGGTTCAAACAAAAATGGTTTTGCCCAATGATACCAATCCATTAAATACACTTTTTGGAGGAAGACTATTGGAGTGGATGGATGAAATAGCAAGTATATCAGCTCACAAACACTGTGGTCGAGTAGTTGTAACTGCATCCATCAATAATGTTTCTTTTGACGAACCTATATTCGCAGGGGAAATTGTGTCATTACATGCAAAAGTAAGTAGAGCATTCAACTCTTCGATGGAAGTCTTTATAGATGTATTTGTAGAAAATACTGATGGTAGCCGAAGAAAATGCAACGAAGCCATTTATAATTTTGTAGCAATTGACCAAAATAGAAACCCAATAAGTGTTCCAACTTTAATTCCCGAAACACAAATTGACAAAAAAAGATTTGATTCTGCATTAAGAAGAAAACAACTTAGTTTAGTTCTAGCTGGAAAATTAAAACCAGAAGATGCTACAGAACTTAAAAATGCTTTATTCCCTAAATTAAAATGAAAGCAAAAACTTGTAATAATATTTTTGAAAAAGCAATTGACTATTACCATATTAACAATGAGGTTGATTCATCTTATTCCAACCCTTTTAAAAAAGAAACATTGGAATTTTTACTTTTTGAGAAATGCTGGATAGATACAGTTCAATGGCATTTAGAGGACCTAATTAGAAATCCTAATTTAGATCCGAAAAATGGATTAGCTATAAAACACAGAATCGATTCTTCAAACCAAAAAAGAACAGATATTGTTGAAAGAATTGACGATTATTATTTCCATTTTTTTAAAGAAAAATCAAATACCAAAAGTAGAATTAATACTGAAAGCCCTGGATGGGTAGTGGATAGACTTTCTATTTTAAATCTGAAAATATTCCATATGAATGAGCAAACAGAAAGAAAGGATGTTTCTCAAGAACACATTTTAAATTGTAGTGAAAAATTAAATATTCTAAAAAAACAAAAAATTGATTTAAGTCTTTCTTTTGACCAACTTTTACAAGATTATAGTAGTGGAATAAAAAAAATGAAAGTCTATAGACAAATGAAAATGTATAACGACTCAACTTTAAATCCTGAGCTCTATCAAAAAAACAACTCTTAAAAATATATTAATAATACGATTTTCGGCACTTGGAGATGTAATACTTGTAAGACCAGTAATTCAACTAATTCTTAAAACATATCCCGATGTAACAATCTGGATGGTTTCTAACGTAAATAATAAGTCAATATTTGATTTTGAGGAAAGATTAAAGTTTATTGGCATAGATTTTAGTTCAAATGATAAAAATATATTTCAAATAGCTAAAAAAGTTAAAGAAGTTTCAGGAAATATAAATTTTAATGGAATTTATGATCTTCATGATGTAATACGTTCAAAAATTCTTTGCTTTCTACTTTCTGCAAAAACTGATTTTACTAGAGTTATAGAAAAGGAAAGGAATTTAAAAAAAGGAATTATTAATAAGAAAATCCCTTTACAGAAACTCAAAACTTCAAGTGAGTGCTATTTAAATTGTCTAAAAAAAGATTTTGACAAACTTAATTTTTCTAATATAAGCAAGGCTTTAGAAGCTGGAACTACAAAAAAAGATATCATTGGGATTGCACCTTTTTCTGCACATAAAAGTAAAATATGGCCTTTATCAAACTATCAAAAAATAATTAATCATTTTAAGAACTTTAAGTTTGTAATTTTTGCTTTTGGAAGTCAAGAGCTAGAAGATTCAAAATCTTATTTTTTAAAAAACTCAAACTGTAGTATGATAGATAGAAATCTAAGTCTTAATGACCAAATGAAATTAATTAATGATTTCAAAGTATTTATTTCTATGGACAGTGCAAATATGCATTTGGCAAGTCTAACAAGTACTAAGGTTGTATCTATATGGGGGCCAACTCATCCTTTTTTAGGGTTTAGCCCTTTATTTAATGAAGAATTTATTGTTCAATTAAGTAATGAGGAAAATAGTGAAAGACCAATTAGTATTTACGGTAAAATAAAAAAAATAGATAAAGTTAAAGCTGAAAAGTCTATGTCTAGGATTGATTCAAAAAGAGTAATTGAAAAAATTAATTTAGCTATTAACCAATAATTAAGATGGACTCAAAGAGAAGGTAAAGCTTTCCATTATTTGATTACATAAAAGCTTTTTACAAGCATCCTCAACAATTTTTTTTGCAGAATTTTCATCGCTAGTTTCAACAAAAAGTGTGATATGCTTTCCAATTCTAACGTTACTGATTTCGGTAAGACTTAGATTGTCCATGCTTTGGCTCACTGCCTTGCCTTGCGGATCAAGTAACGCTTCAAGTGGCATAATATCAATACTAGCTTTGAATTTCATTATATAAAATTATTAATTAAAGAAAACAATAAGTACAAAAATAGAACAATAGGAAGAATAAGAAAAGAATTTCCAAATATTATTAATAGAACAAGAAAAATTAAAGATGAAATTACCCAAATGAATAAAAGCTTGTTCTGGTTAAAATTTAAATTCTTTACTTTCAATGATAGAAATTTCCATTTACTTACCATTAATAAGCTAATTAAAAGAATAGTTGTTGGAAATATAATTTCGTGATTAGCAATATTTGCTATTAAAGTATTGAACTCAATATAAGTCCAAGTTAAACTAATTGATATTAATGCAAAGGCAGGAATTGGCAGGCCTATGAAAAAAGTATTTTCTTCTTTAACACTATTAAATCTAGCCAATCGAATTGCTCCTATTAATGGGATAAGACCAAGAACTAAAAAAAGCCAAAACCTCATGTCTTTTTCAACATAAAACAAAGATATTGAGCTAACAAAAAAAACAATTACAGCTGGAGCAATTCCAAAAGTTATTAGGTCTGCAAAAGAATCTAATTGAGCACCTAAAGTAGATTGGACATTAAATTTTCTAGCGGCAAATCCATCTAAATAATCAAAGAGTGAAGCCAATAATATTACACTTACAGCCAAATCTATTTCACCTAAATATGCAAAATAAATTGATGTCCAACCTAAGAGTAGGTTCAATGAAGTAATAATATTGGGAATATTTTTTTTCATATATATGAACTAAATTAATGTAAACTTCGTTTCTAGATATACAAAAAACCAATATTTAGTTTTTACTAACCTAAATATTTTTAAATTCGTCTGTGAAAAACTACTATCTAGCTCTATTATTATTTGTTAATTATTCAACTTTCGGACAAATAAATTCTCCTAAATATAGCAATGAATTTCTAAATATTGGAGTTGGTGCTAGATCATTGGCAATGTCTAATTCTGTGATTACCAGTACCAATAGCGCTATGTCTGGATTTTGGAACCCAGCAAATCTCTCTAGAGTTAATAATGATATACAAGTAGGATTAATGCATGCTGAATATTTTGCTGGTATTGCAAAATATGATTTTGGAAGTATTGCAAAAAAAATTGATGAAAAAAGTGGTTTTGGATTTTCTTTTTTAAGATTTGGAGTAGACAATATCCCTAATACGTCTGAACTCATTGATGCACAAGGAAATGTAAACTATGACAGGATATCCTATTTTAGTGCTGCTGATATGGCATTTATAGGAAGTTATGGAAGAAAAATCAACGAATATATTTCCATTGGGAGTTCCGCTAAAATAATTAATAGAACTGCAGGAGACTTTGCGTCAGCTTGGGGTTTTGGAATTGACATTTCTTCTACATATATTAATAATGATTGGGCGGTTGCTGTGGTAGCTAAAGATGTTACATCCACCTTCAATGTCTGGAGATATCAGTTGTCCAACGAGATGATAAATACATTTAATTCTACTGGTAACGAACTTCCAGAAAACGGTTTAGAGCTAACTCTACCTCGATTAATAGTTGGACTAAGTAAAAATTATGAATTTAAAAAAAATGTTCATTTATTAATAGAATTTAATGCAGATATAACTACTGATGGAAAGAGAAATGTGTTAATATCTGGAAATCCTTTATCTATCGATCCTCATATGGGTGGAGAGTTTAATATAAAAGATATAGTTTTCATAAGGGGAGGTATTGGCAATATTCAAAAAACACCTGATTTAACAGGTGAAATAATTTATACAATCCAACCAAATTTAGGGATTGGAATTAAAATTAAAGGCGTTGAAATTGAGTATGCCTTAACTGATATTGGAGATGTTTCAATTGCAGAATACAGCAATATTTTCTCATTGAAATTCGACTTAAACCCAAAAACAAATTGAAAACAATAAAGAAAAAAATTATCTTTTTATTTTTTTTCCTATTGCTTCATTTGAGTAATTTTTCCCAGTCTTTTGGAAACGAATGGATAAATTATAATCAGCAATACTTCCATTTTCCAATTGTTGAAACTGGTTTATATAGGCTGGATTTCGAAACTATTAACAATCATTTAATAAATTTAGGAGTTAGTATTAATAATATTCCTCACAATAACTTTCAAGTTTTTGGTAAAGAAAAAGAGATTTCACTATACATTAAGGATAATGATAATAATGGATTTTTAGATTCTTTAGAATATATTGAATTCTATGCTGAAAAAAATGATGGATGGCTGGATTCTTTAGTCTATGATTCTGCCCATTATATGCCTGACAATTATTACAGTCTATTTAATGACACCATCAGATATTATTTTTCATGGAATAATAGTACCAATAATAAGAGAACTATTATAGAAATCGATACAAATTACAACTTCTATAGCCCTGTAAACTATTGTTGGAAAACACAAGTTTTAAAATTTAATTCAAATTATCTGGCAGGTTATCAAGTTGAGGGTATTTCAAGTCCAAAGTATGGAATAGCGGAAGGATGGGCTGGAGCTACTTTGCAAAAAAATAGTTCAAATATTGAACAATTAAGTTCATTAAATAGTGTTGGAGGTGGTCCAAATGCATTTGGGCAAATAAATCTTTTTTCAGCAAATTCATCCACTACTAACTCTAACGGAGATAACCACAATACAAAACTATTTATCAATAATAATCTAATTTTTGATTCGTCTTATATAGATTATCAAACTCTTCATGTGAAATATAGTTTTAGTAGCAATGCTCTCTCAAATACGACTAATTTCAAACATCAGATTTCAAATATTGGACAAGGAACTGATTATCAAAATATAGCTTCGATTAGTTTGTCCTATCCTCACAATACAGATTTTTCTTCCTACGAAAAATTGCATTTTGGTATACCATCTTCATTTAACCAAAAACAAAGACTCAGTATTTCCAACACTCTAAATTCATTAGGAACTCCTATACTTTATATTTTAGATGATGTACACAGATTAGTTCCTTTAATTCCCAATAATTCTACTTTGGAAGCGGTAATTCCAATTACTCAAAATGATTCTATAACTTGCTATTTATCAACAGATTCAAATGTTAATTATATAAATAAAATTTACCCTGTTAATAGTCAAGGCTATTTTAATGATTTTAATTCTTTACAAATTGACAGTGCATTTGTAATAATTACTAGTAAAAAACTACTTTCTTCATCTAGAAACTATGCTGCATATAGAGCAGTTGGTATAGATACATTAGTAGTAGATATTGAAGAATTATATCACCAATTTTCAGCAGGGATATTTAAAAACCCTTTATCAATAAAAAGATTTTTAAAATTCAGCATGATTAACTGGCCAAGTTGGCCTTCACATATTTTTTTAATAGGAAAATCTGTAAGATTCAATGATGAAGCTACTGCTGGATCAAGAAATGATTCTACATCTTATAGATTAAACTTGGTACCATCTTGGGGATACCCAAGTTCTGATAATCATTTTGCTGTTGGTTTAGAAAATAATAAAAAAGGTTTCTCTCTCCCAGTTGGTAGACTAAGTGTTACTAGCAATACATCTGTATTAAATTATTTAAATAAAGTAGTAGAGCTAGAATCACAACAAGGAAATAATTATTCGATAGAAAACAAAAAATGGCAGAAAAATATAGCTCATTTCTCTGGTGGAAGCGATAGCTCGCAGCAAGCCTATATGAACAATTATTTAGAGCAATTTAAAAATATAATTGAAGACACTATGTTCGGCGGTAGAGTTAAAAAGTTTGGGAAAGATCCTTTTAGCTCAATTATAAATCCATTGGAATTTCAAATCGTTCAAAATTATTTAGAGGAAGGTGTTTCACTTATGACTTTTTTTGGACATTCTTCTGCTGGATATGGATTTAGTCAAAATATTGACCAACCAGAGAACTGGAATAATCAAGGAAAGTATCCAGTTGTAATCGGATTAGGTTGCTATTCTGGTGATGTACATAATCCAGATACTAATAGCTTTTCTGAACAAATTATTCGACCTGCAAATAGTGGTGCGATTGGATTTATTTCTACAGTTAAACAAGGATTTACTCCTTACATTAATTTTTACACCAGAAAATTATATAAAATGATTGGAAAATATGGTTACAATAAATCCATAGGTCAACAAATGGTTATGACTTTAGATTCTCTAGATGTAAATTCATCTTTAGTTTGGGGGCCTAAGCAAGAAAGTAATTATAATGGTATGTCTTTTCAGGGTGATCCAGCAATAAAAGTTAATTCCCATAAATTACCTGAATTAGTCCTCTCTACCCAGCATGTATGGACAGAACCAAGTATTATAGACCTTTCAAAATCAAATTTTGATTTAAAATTCAAAGTATTTAATTTGGGAAGAGCTTTTAGAGATTCTGTTTTTGTTGAACTAAAGCAAGAATTTCCTGATGGAACTGATACGATTTACTCAAAATTTATTCCCGGAGTATTAAATGTAGATACTATTACTTTTAGCATAATTAATAAACCTGAAATTAGTATTGGACAGAATATATTTACAATTTCTATTGATTTACCAATTTCCGCAGTTCAGGAAGCTTTCGACGAGAACGGGAACAATAGAATTCAATATTTATTGAATATTTCATCAAATTCAATAATTCCAGTTTGGCCATATGACTTAAGCATTGTAGGTAATCAAAGTGACACACTAAGAGTTTCAACAATTAATCCTTTGGAGGCTACCAATACTTATTATTTTGAAATAGACACTTCTAGAAAATTTAATTCCCCATTTTTAAAAAATCAATCTATTATTTCTCGTGGAGGAGTTATTGAAGCGATTCCATGGAATTGGTCTAATAGCATATCGGCTTTAAATGATTCATTATACTTTGAAGACAGTACAGTGTATTATTGGCGTTGTAGACCTGACAGTTCTATTGTTGACTGGAAAACAAGGTCATTTCAATACATTCCCAAAAAATGGGGATGGAGTCAATCCCACATTGATCAATTTGAAGAAAATGAATATTTAAATATTGTGCTAGATACTTTAAATAATATTTACAATTTCTTTCCAACACTTAAAACTATAACGTGCAAAAATTATATTCAACACGTTGCCCTTAGCTCTGAATGGTCTGGTACATATTGGGAAGTTGGTGGTGAGATTGGCGATTACGGAGGACACACAGAACCTTCAATTATGGTTGGGGTAGTAGATCCTAATTCTTTAAATTATTGGAAAACTCCATTTGGTAATCGAAACCCTAATAATTGTTTTGGTCAATATAATGGAGATCCTTCAGTCTGTGGAAATACATCATTAATTGGAAGACCAAGGGAGCATGGTTATTTTATGTTTAAAAATAATAGTCCATCCCAATTAGATTCATTGGCAAGCATGTTAAGCACAAAAATACCAGATGGTTATTATGTTATAGTTTACAGTTATATTCCTAACAGTTATGGCAATACTTTGCTTTACAATAGTCCATTGTATGCCAACTGGCCTACTAATTTGTTCTCTGCTTTTCAAAACCTAGGAGCTACAGGATTTATCAACTCAAACCAACCAGACGATGGTTTTATTTTCTTTTGCGAAAAAGGCAATCCTAATACAGCTATTGAAGTTAGATCAGATACAATTTCTCCAGGGTTTGTTGCCTCACAACTTCTAGAGTTTAGTACAACAGTGACAAGTACGCTTGAGAATGGAAAAATTTCATCAGGTGTAATTGGGCCATCTAACAATTGGAAAAATATTTATTGGGAACAAAAAGGACTAGAGAATCCTTCTGCAGATTCTGCAAGATTAAAAATTTATGGTTTAAATTCTTTATCCTCTAGTGTCAAAACGCTGATAATTGATACTAGTTTTACTAAAAAAGATTCTATTACCAACTTACAATCTATTGACAGTTCGTTTCATTATCTTCAATTGGAAATGGAAACATTCGATGATTCTTCATTAACACCAACTCAAATAGTAAGCTGGGTGGTCACCTATGACCCATTACCTGAATTGGCAATTAATCCTAAAAAAAGTTGGTTTTTAAAATCTAATACTGTTCAACAAGGGGACTCTATTTATTTTAGTGTTGCCGTAGAAAATATTTCTCCATTTGATATGGATAGCTTGAAGATAAAATACTATTTAGAGAACCAAAACGGGCAAGTGGATATTCCTTATAAAAGACAAGATTCTCTTAGAGCAAGAGAAATAATTATAGATACTATTGCAATTTCTAGCAGATTTGAAGTCGATGAATATTTGATGTGGGTAATAGCAAATCCTAAAATAAATAATCTTCAAAAAGATCAAGATGAACAATTTTATTTCAACAATTTAGCCCAAACAAGGGTTACTGTATTAAAAGATATTACTAATCCTCTTTTGGACGTTACTTTTGATGGAGTTCATATTTTAAATAACGATATAGTAAGTCCTAATCCGCTTATTGTAATTGAATTAAATGATGAAAACCCTTTTTTAATTCTAAATGAAGATATAGATACTGCAAATTTTCAAATTGAAGTTATGAAGCCAAACATTTCAAGCTGGGAGAGAATTAACTTTTTCAATGGTCCATTAACTAATTTAGAATGGCATATTAACGAAGATGAAAATATATTTACTATTGAATATAATCCTGTTTTTAAACAAGATGGAATCTATAAATTAAGAGTTCAAGGTCAAGACAAAACTGGTAATTCTAGTGGCGATGAACCATATCAAATAAACTTTGAAGTAATTCAAAAGTCTTCCATTACAAATATCTATAATTACCCTAACCCTTTTTCAACAAAAACGCATTTTGTATTTACTTTAACCGGATCTGAAATACCTAATAAACTAGATATCCAGATTATGAATATTAACGGAAGACTTATAAAGCAAATCCATCTCAGCGATATAGAAAATATAAAAATCGGAAATAATATGACCAAATATTTCTGGGATGGAAGAGATGAATTTGGTGATCCAGTAGCAAATGGGGTTTACATATACAGGGTGATTTCAGAAATAAATAATTTGGAAATAGAGCACAGATCTTCCGAAGGAGATAAAGCTTTTAACAATGGTCTTGGTAAAATGTATTTAGTTAGATGATAAAAAAGAGAATTTAGATTTAAAGTTCAAAAATTTAGACTCATAAAATTTAAAGCTCAATTGAGATATCATGAGTGTTGAAACAAAGATTATAATTGGATATAACAACAAGCTATTTAATAAAGATTCACTTAAGAATCCACTCATTTGTAATACGATAGTTATTATAATTCCGTGGTAGCAATATAACCCATAAGATATCTTTCCAAAAAAATTAAAGTACTTAATTCTAGAAACCTTAAATAAGGAATTATCACAATAGGTTTGTTCTAAAATAATAAAAGAAAAGAAAATGGAGAATAGTACTCTTTGAATAACGATAAAAAAATCATTTTCTAGAAGAGCAGGCATTAAAATAAAAAAAGTTAAAATTATTAAGTAAAAAAATAAAATTGTATTTCTGGTTAAGCTTTGAAGTTTTTTTAAAAAATTTGAGTATTTGAATGCTAAAATTGCTGTTAAAGCGCCAATACCAAAATTACCAAGCGCACTTACAGTGTGGAAGTTTAAAGAAAGTGGGTCGTTGATAAAATAAATTCTAAAAATAAGGGATATAAATATTATTAAGAATGATATTCCAAAAAGATATTTATTAAACCATTTTATTGTAATTGCCCAAAAAACATAAAATTGTTCCTCCACAGAAATAGACCACATAAAGACCATAAAAAATAAAAAATTGTAGCCATTTTTAATGATATCATAGTTTAAAATAAATAAAATGAAATTCCACAAAGAGGGTAATTTTTCTGATTCTAAAAAAAAGTAGGATCTAAAATACTCTAATGAAAACCCAAGGAAAACAATTAAAAAATATAGTGGCCAAATTCTTAATGACCTTCTAATTAAGAAATTCTTAAATTGAAAGGTATTGGTAAATTTAATTTCTTCCAAAGCTTTCCAGGTGATTAAAAAACTTGAAAGAACAAAAAAAGAGTCTATTGAGATAAATCCTAAAATTTTGCCATAACTAAATAAAGTAGCATAAATTTTAGAATTAATTATTTCAGAGCTATTACTAAAAAAAACATGTCCAAAAAAAATTCCAATGAACCCAATAAATCTTAATGAATTTAATTCCTTGAAATATTTTGTCTTATAACTATCTTTACTCAATCTTCTCTATTGATATATGTAAATAAGGTTCGAAATTAACATTACTAATATATACTAAATATTGTGTACATAGACACCCATACCCATATCTATCTTAAAGACTTCAATGAAGACCGAAAGGGAATTATTAGAGAATGTATTGATAGTGGAGTTAATAAACTTCTTTTACCGAATATTGACAAAAGTTCAATTATAGATGTTATAAAAACATGTGAAGTATATAAAGATATTTGTTACCCAATGGTTGGATTACATCCTTGCTATGTCAAAGATTCTTATAAAAATGATTTGAATTATTTAAAACCCTTTATTAAATCCATAAAACCTATAGCTATAGGAGAAATTGGAATTGATTTATATTGGGAAAAATCAAATTTAGAAATTCAAAGAAAAGCTTTTATTGCCCAAATAAATTGGGCCAAAGAATTTAAACTTCCCATAGTTATTCACGCAAGAGACTCTTATAATGAAATATTTGAAGTTTTAGACCAAGAAAATGACGAAAACTTGAAAGGTGTTTTTCATTGTTTTTCCAGTTCTTTGAAAGATGCAGAAAGTATATTAAATTATGGTGGATTTAAACTAGGAATCGGTGGAGTAGTTACTTTTAAAAATAGTGGTCTTGACAAAGTGGTTAAGAAAATTGATATTAAAAATATTGTGTTGGAGACAGATTCGCCGTATTTAACCCCTACTCCATTTCGAGGGACTAGAAATAAAAGTAGTTACATTCCTATTATTGCAAATAAACTTTCGGATATTTACGGAATTAGCAGTGAAGAAATTGGAAATATCACTTCAAAAAATGCAAAAGAAATTTTTAATATTTAAAATAACTTTTCTATTAATTTTTTTTCCCTTTTGGGCATTTTCAAATAGTTTAAATCTATCTGAAAATATTGAAAGCACGGAAATTAGTGTTCTCACTTGTGATCCAGGCACTCAAATATATTCCCTTTTTGGGCATAGTGCATTAAGGATAAAAAATCCTAAAAATGGCCACGACTTAGTTGTGAATTGGGGCTTATTTGAATTTTCAGAAAGTCAATTTGAATTTGGATATGATTTTGCAAAAGGTCGATTGAAATATTATATGGGCATTCAGTTAATGTCTAATTTCATGGTAGAGTATCGCCGCGCTAAAAGAGGGGTGAGAGAGCAAGTTTTAAACCTAAGTGACCAAGAAAAATATCAAATAATTCAACTTCTTGAAGAGAATTACAAGCCTGAAAACAGGAAGTATAAATACGAATTTTTTTATGACAACTGCTCTTCAAGATTAAGAGATATTATAAAAAAAGT
>PYIJ01438061.1_pt1 | contig 12161 bp, 8 predicted proteins | sample 3578051 | NCBI WGS metagenome assembly PYIJ01 (sample SAMN08408021, study PRJNA431606) | Marine metagenome isolate SA_KN192-05_S13_5m, whole genome shotgun... | biome: marine; feature: oceanic pelagic zone; material: water; isolation source: surface water sample, 0.2-0.8 um fraction ... | reverse complement strand
CATATCATTTATACCCATGGGTGATGTTGCAAAAGTTTTATTTTACGAATCAGCAAACAGAGAATTAACATGGTTCTTTCCTCAGAGAATGAACAACTCAGTAATGTTGTGGGCAGCATTTAATGGAACTATAGGCTTATGTATTTTTTACATTTCCTATCGTTTGGTTGGAAGACATCATGGAACAAGAATCAGTTCGTGGGGCATTGATATTAATCGATATGAGTTTGCGAAGACTGTTTTGCTTGGGTTGATTATTTTTATATCTTATTACTTAATTCTTTTCACAATCTATTATTTGTTTCATGTTGATTATAGATTTTGGTTTATGGGTGTGAGAGTTTTTCAGCCAGAAATGTTACTAGTTCTCGCTATGTATTTTCCATTATTTTTTATATTTTTCTTTTCTAATTCTTTGAGAGTTAATGGTGCAATGCGTTTTGAAGGTCAACCCGAATGGCAATCAAAACTAGTTGCAGGTTTTGCAAATTCTTTTGGCTTAATGCTCATAATCATAATTCAATATGTAACTTATGCTAAAAGCGGCACTGTTTTTTGGACTACCAACTGGTTGAGTGTGAACCTTTTATTTGGAATAGTGCCTATGATGTTTATTCTTCCATATTTTAATAGACTATTTTTTCAATTAACTGGAAGAGTCTACTTAGGCCCTATAGTCACATGCCTTATCTTTATAATGATTCTATCAACCAACACAGTTGTTTATTTACCTCTTTAGAACTTATATGCGCTTTATTTACACCACATTTAATAAATATTTAAATATCTCTATATAATAAGCGTATGAAATTAACACTGCCTGATAATAGCGTTAGAGAACTTGAAAAAGGTTCCAATGGGTTCGATTTAGCCAAAGACATAGGCCCTGGTTTAGCCAAGGCAGCTATTGCTGTTACAGTTAATGGAGAGCAAAGGGATTTGTTAGATCCTATTACTGATGATTCAGATATTTCAATCATTACAATTGATTCAGATGTTGGTATAGAAATAATGCGACACACACTGACTGCGCAAGTTTTAGCTAAAGCTTTAAAGAATTTGTATCCAAAATCCAAATTAGCAATTGGACCTACGATTGATGATGGTTTTTATTATGACGTTGAGACAGAGCAAGCTATTTCTATCGATGATCTTCAAAAAATTGAAGACGAAATGCACAAGATAGTAAAAAAGAAATCACTTATTACAAAAAAATTAGAACCAAAAAAAGAAGCATTGAAAATTTTTGAATCTCTCAATGAGCCATATAAGCAAGAGATTATTAATGATTCTGATCAAGAAGATGGCTTTCAACTTTATTATCAAGACGATGAGGAGTTTGTTGATTTATGCAAAGGGCCTCACTTGCCTAATTTGGGTTTCATTGGAGCATTTAAATTAACAAAAGTTTCAGGTGCATACTGGAAGGGTGATTCCAATAACACAATGCTTACTAGGATTTATGGGACTGCATGGAATAACGAAAAAGATTTAAATAATTATCTAAATAATTTAGAGGAAGCTCAAAAAAGAGACCACAGGAAGCTTGGAAAAGAGATGGATTTATTTCATTTTCAAGACGAAGCTCCCGGCATGGTGTTTTGGCACCCAAATGGATGGGCAATTTATAGAAAATTAAGAAATTTTGTTCGAAAAAGATTAGAAGACAGTGGCTACATCGAAGTTAATACACCTCAAGTCATAGATAGAAAACTTTGGGAGGCTTCCGGTCACTGGGACAAATATAGAGAAAACATGTTTATAACTGAAATCGATGAAGAGCATGCGAATGAAAAAAGGATCAATGCTCTAAAGCCAATGAATTGTCCAGGACATGTTCAAATTTATAATCAGGGCATCAAATCATACAAAGACTTACCATTAAAATATGCAGAATTTGGTTTATGTCATAGATATGAACGATCTGGAACGATGCATGGATTAATGCGAGTTCGAGCATTTACCCAAGATGATGGTCACATCTTTTGTACCGATGATCAAATAGAATCAGAAACAGGATTATTTATTGAGTTTTTATCAAGCCTTTATTCAGACTTAGGCTTTGATAATTTTGATATTAAATTATCGACAAGACCTGAAATGAGAGTTGGATCAGATGAGATATGGGATAAAGCAGAAGAGGCATTAGAGGCAGCAATTAAAAACTTAGGTTACCCTTATAGGATTGATGAGGGAGACGGCGCATTTTATGGGCCAAAGTTAGATTTTGTTCTTACAGATGCAATTGGAAGAGAGTGGCAATGCGGAACTTTTCAGTTAGATTTTAACTTAGCTGAGAGGCTTGACGCACAATATGTTGGAGAGGATGGAAAAAAACATAATCCTGTCATGATTCATAGAGCTGTTTTAGGATCTTTTGAAAGGTTTATTGGAATTCTAATTGAAAATTATGCTGGCAAGCTTCCATTTTGGCTTGCACCTCAGCAGGTGGTGGTTGCTTCAATAGTTTCTGATGCAAATGATTACGCAATAGAAATTCAAAAAAAATTACAAGAAAATAATATAAAGTGTGAAGTTGATCTTAGAAACGAAAAGATTAGTTATAAAGTAAGAGAACATAGTTTGAAAAAAGTGCCTTTGATCTTTGCTATAGGAAAGAAAGAAATGTCAGATAATACTGTTTCAGTAAGAAGAATTGGTAGTAATGACAATGAGGTTTTAGACTTAGACACTGTCGTTAAAGAAATCGTTAAAGAAAACAAGGTATAGAGTTAATGCTTGTTAAGTTATTCATACTTCCAATAAGATTCTATAGGTACTTTATTTCACCATTATTCCCACCTTCATGCAGATTTGAGCCAACCTGCTCAGCATATGCTTTAGAAGTAATTCAGGAATACGGCATATTTAAAGGAACCTATTTAGCAGCTATAAGAATATCAAAATGCCACCCTTGGCATAATCAAAAATAATCGAAACTTATTAATAGATATAACAATTTTATATAAATATTATATTTATTTTATTGAAGCTATCTTTAGTGATATAGTCTTTAACAGATTAAAAAATTTTCCAATATAGGGGGGAATATTTATGTATATTTTTAATAAGCATTTATTTAGGGTTTTTGCTTCTTTTTCATTAGTTTTGTCACTCGGTATAGTTGCTCAGGAAATAGAGGAAGTTATAGTTACAGCAACCAAGAAAGAGGAGTCTATTCAAGATCTAGCAATTTCGATTGAAGCATTTAGTACTGAGCAAATTTCAGAAAATATGATTGATGATTTAGACGATTTGCAAGAAGTTGTTCCTGGTATGCAGGCTGGCAAAGGAATCGGTTCTGGTGGATCTTATGCAATTAGAGGAACAGGCTCTTATGGAGTCGGTGCTGCTGTCGTAGGTGCTGTTGTAACAGCAATGAATGGACACAGTGTTAACACATCTACATTCTTTGATATTGGTTTTTATGATGTTTCTAGAATTGAGGTACTTAAAGGACCACAAGGAACACTATATGGAAGAAATGCTGTATCTGGAGTTATTAACCTAGTAACAACTAGACCTGGTGATGAGCTTGGTGGTTACTTTGACTATGAAGTTGGTGATTATGATCACAATAGATTCACGATGGCTATGAATATTCCAATAAGCGATACAGTTAAGTCTAGACTTGCCTATACAAGTTTTAAGCGAGATGGTTTTTCTACAAACCTAAGAACTGGTGATAAGTTTGATAATAGAGATGCTTACGGAATAAGAGCTTCCTTGGATTGGGACATTTCCGATAAAACAACCCTAGAATTTACTTATGACAGATCAAGAGGTCAAGATAATAGAAATAATATTGGAACAGCTTTTTGTTCTAGAAACCTGTTCTTTGGATGTAGTCCAATTGTAAGAGGGGAGCCTAATGTAACAGGAGCTCCAACTGGAAGTACTGCAGCTCTATCAAATCTTCTTGGTGGTCTAGTTCCAACAGCATGGCTTGATACATATGCTGGTGCAGAAGCAAATGTTCCAGATCAATTTAAGCATGCTTACATGAATAGAATTCCTGAATTCAGACAAGTTGCAGAGCAATCAACATTAAATCTTATTCATTCTTTATCTGATGAATTAACTTTGAATGTTAAATACTCTTATGGAACAAGAGACTATTACCATACAAATGATAATGACTATGGTTTTGCTCCAAATCCTTTCCCTGGAGTATTAGCATCGTTAGGCTTGCCACCAATTTCTTGGGAAGCAGAATTTTATGGATTTACAGAATTAGTTGATTCGGATAGAACATATGAATTTGCTGATGTAGTTACCTATGATGGTCAAGCTGAGATTTCATTAATTTCAGACTATGATGGCCCAGTAAATTTTGTAATAGGCGCATATCAATTTAAGCAAAAAAATCATAACAGATACATTATTCAAACAGCTGCTTTAAATATGCTTAGATCTTTTGAGCAACACCCATACAGTCAGACTGTTTTTGGTGGAGCATTTGATGCTTACGGTGGACTGCCTTTCTATCAAACTTTAATTTTTGGATTAGGTGGCATCGCAGCATGTAATCTGCCTGTAGCTGGTCCTGTAGCAAACGCAGTTCCAAGTAGTGCGAACCCGGCTTGTTTACAGTTTGCTTTAAACGCTCAAGGTATTGCCCCATATCATCTTCCTAAAATAATGGGTGGATTCTTTAATGATGATCATGTTAGAACTGATTCAACAGCTTTCTTCGGTGAACTTTATTATCAAATGAGTGATGCTACAAAATTAACTTTAGGCCTTCGATATAATGACGACAAAGTTACAGATAATATTATGACTTGTTTGGGCCAGGTTCAGTGTCCAAATGCTCAACCTGGTGATTTTGAGTCAGGTGTTTACAATTTCAGACCAACAACCGCAGTCATTGCTGATGATGCGACTGCAATAAAACTTGCTATTCAACATAACCTTGGAGAGGATTCTATGGTCTATGCTAGTTATACGACTGCTACAAAAGCAGGTGGTAATAACCCGCAAATTGGAACAACTCCTGATCCATATGCACCTGAAGAGCACGCAGTTCTTGAAATAGGTACAAAAAATATCTTTGCAGATGGAGCTATTCTCTTAAACGCGGCAATTTTCATGAATAGCGCAGATAAAATGCTATTCTCAAATATTGAAAATGCAGGTTCAATTAACTACAACATTGATGCTGAAATTAATGGTTTTGAAGGTAATTTGGTAGCTTATTTCAATGACACAACAAGACTTGAGTTTAATTGGTTGCTTGTTGACAGTGAGCTTGGTGATATTAGTAGACCAATGTTTGATCCTATAAATCCATCAAACATTACTACTTTTCTTGGTGTAAACCCTACAGGTTATACTCCAGGTCAAGCAGGTTGTGCTGTTCCAGGTGGATTATGTGGACCGGGTAATGGTGGGCCTGGAAGTGTAGATGGTCTTCCTGCTGATGCTGCAGGTGCACTTGCTTATTCGTATGGGCTCAATGCTGCAGGTACTCCAATCATTATGATGAAATCATTTGGTTTCTTGTGTACTGCTCCAGCGACTCCAGCGAATATAGGTACAATGATTTCAACATTTAATCCATTAGCAGGCGCAGCAGGCGCATGTCCATTTGCTCCTGAAATGGTGAATGTTTCTGGTAATGTAGTTCCAGGAACCGCTGATGAATCATATAGTTTGTCTCTAAATAAGGAATTTCCAGGTAAAAATGGTGTGACTACTACAAGACTTACATACAGATATCAGAGTGAAAGAGAAGGTAATGTCTTCAATCAAGCTACAGCGAGAGTGCCTGAGCACAAATTCTTTGATGCTTCAGTCAGATATACACCAAATGATGGTAATTGGTATGTTGGGCTTTATGGTAAAAACCTAGCCGATGACCGATATCTTGGAGTTTGGGCTGCATCCTCAGCACTACAGGGTGGTTCAAGATTTGGTACATATACTGATCCAAGAACAGTAGGAGTAACGTTTGGACGTGATTTTTAATTACTAAATAAAATCAAAAAAGGCTGGTTCATCCAGCCTTTTTTCTTTAAAATGCTATTTTTAGGTATCTATATGTATTTATATACATAATTTATATGCTTATTTTTAATAAAACTCATATAAAAAACCTAAACTATAATTATATTAGACAAAGGGGGATATTCTATGTCATATAAAAAATCTATAATTAGAGGTTCTTACGTATTTCTTGCAACATTTTTTGTTTTAAATTCTGTTGCTCAAGAGATTGAAGAGGTTGTTGTTACAGCTACTAAAAAGGAAGAATCAACACAGGATTTAGCATTATCTGTTGAAGCTTATACTTCAGAAATGATTTCTGAGAATCAAATTTATGATCTTTCAGATTTGGCTGAAGTAGTACCAGGTTTTGAAATGGGTAAAGGTATCGGGTCTGGATCAGCTTTCACAATGAGAGGTATTGGTTCTTACGGAATCGGTGCTGCGGTTGTTTCATCATTAGTCACAAACATCAACGGTCATAGTGTTGGCACTGGTCAATTTGTTGATTTAGGTATGATGGATATTGAAAGGATTGAGGTTCTCAAAGGTCCACAAGGTACTATTAACGGTAGAAACTCTGTTCAGGGTGTTATTAATGTTATTACAGCAAGACCAACTGATGAGTTGAGTGGTTATGTAGATGTGGAAACAGGTAACTTTGATATGAAAAGAATGACAACTGCTATCAACCTTCCTATTAGTGATAATGTTAAAACAAGACTTGCATTCATGACTAACATGAGAGATGGGATGGTTCACAACCCTGTAACTGGTAACGATTTTGATGACAGAAATGACATGGGCCTAAGATTTTCACTAGATTATGATATCAGTGACACAACAGATTTTAAGTTAACTTATTCAGCACAAAAAAGTGATGATAAAAGACCACAAGAGGAAGTAAGTTTTTGTGCGCAAGACCAATTCTTTGGCTGTTCACCATTTGCAAGAGGTGGGCTAAACCAGGCAGCTGATACTAGAGGACATGTTGCAGGTTTTGTAGGCTTTGTCGCTCACTTAGACCCTGGAACAATAGTTAATAAGTATGGACCATCTTTGTCAGATAAGTTTGATACTCTATATTTAGATAGAGAGCCTACGCATCTTCAAACTTCAGAAGTAACAAATTTAGAATTAACACATGATATTTCTGAAGATGTTCAAATGATTGCAAGATATACATATTCAACAAGAGATTTTCATCAAACAAATGATAACGATGGAAGTATTAGTAATGTGCCTTTAACAGGTGCTGGAGCTGCACTCGGTTTACCTCCAATTGAGGCATATGTATGTTTTGGTAGTGATGAGAACTCCTTCTGTGAAACTGTAGATTCTGACAGAACATATGACTTTTCCGATGTTGAAACAGAAAACAAGCAAGCTGAAATAAACTTTATTTCAGATTTCGATGGACCTTTTAACTTCTCTGCAGGTTACTACTGGTATGACGATACAACTGACAATGAATATAGAGTTCAAACTGCTGGTACTCAGTTAATTGGTAGCTTTGCTAATCATCCTTATAGTGCGGTGCTTGCTGGATTAACAGGTGTTGATTTATCAAGCAAGGGCGGAGCTGTTTTCTATCAAACAGTTTTACAAGGTTTATTACCTCAACTAGGAAATGTTTTAGCTGTTCAAGGTGGTGCTATTACTGATCCAGTTCAAGTCGCTACTATTTTAGGCACTTATCAAGCAACTATGGCAATGCTTCAAGGCATGCCAGATGTTGTTGTACCCCTTGGTTTAAGAGGTACTCTTAGTGACCAACATGTAAGAACTCAATCTCAAGCTTTCTATGGTGAAATGTATTTTGATCTAAGCGAAGACACAAAGCTTACTATCGGTGGAAGATATGATGATTTTGGAGTAAACAGTCATAACTTTAACGACCTTCTGGGTAATAAATATGTCGCACTTGGTGGATGGAATTATGACAGCCATACTAAAGTTCCCGGCATTGAACAACAAAGAAGTGTTGAGGATACCTCTACATCTTACAAAGTTGCTATACAACACAATATTAATGATGATGTTATGGTTTATGGTAGTTATACAACAGCTGTGAAAGCTGGTGGTGTTAATGCTGGGTCTAGCTCAAGCACTTATGATCCTGAAGAAACAGGAGTATTAGATTTAGGTTTAAAAAGTATTCTTATGGATGGAGCAATGTTGCTTAACATGAATATTTTTCAAAATGATAATTCTGGTATGTTATTAGCTGCAATTGTAGATGACGCAAGTATTAACTACAACGTTGATGCAGAAATCACAGGTTTTGAAGGAAATATGTCAGTATTTCTATCTGAAACAACTAATTTAACTTTTAACTGGTTAGCTCTAGATAATGAAATCACAAGCGATACTAGCCTCATTAACTACATGAATCCAATGGGTACAGCACCGCTTGCGTATTTAGGACCTGTAGGAAATAACACTGGATTATTAACAGGTGCTGCATTCCCTAATGGAACGCTTTTCAAATCTGGAGGCTATAACTGTTTAGCTGCTCCTTTTGCACCTTTAGCTGGTTCTCCATGTCCTGTAGGTCAGGGCGTGCCTGTAAGCATTCAAGGAAATCAACTTCCTAATACTGCTGATCTAGCATACAGCCTTTCTTTAACTCAAGTTTTCCCATCAAGCGGTGGTGAAACTGCAGCAAAACTTTCATACAGATATAGAGGTGAAGGTAACTCAAGTGCGTTTGAAGAAGAAAGAATGGCAATCCCAGAAAATAAAGTTTGGGATCTGCTTGTAAGATATACACCTAACGATGGTGACTGGTATGTTGGTATGTACGCTAAGAATTTAGCTGACGACAGACAGTTACATTATCTAAGAACAGCAAGTAACCTTCAGGGTGGACAATTATATGGTTCATTCTCTGATCCAAGAACATTTGGTGTTCAATTTGGTACTAGCTTTTAATTAGAGCTTAAATTTAAAAAGCCCAGTATTACACTGGGCTTTTTTTTACTTATAATGCTTATATGAAACCACTTCCGTTTAATCCAGATTCTATTACTGTTACTGAAGAAATGTGTGACCATAACGGACATATGAATGTAAATTACTACTATCAACTATTTGATAGCACCTATACATCTTTTTATATTGATGAATTGGGTTTTAGCGATGATTATGTAAAAAGTGGCTTTTCGACTTTCACTTTAGAAGACAGTATTAGGTATCTCAATGAATTCACTTTAAACGAAAAGGTTTTCCCTTCTTTTACCTTATACAAAGCCAACAAAAAATTACTTCATTTCGTTGGTATCTTACAAAATAAAAATTCAGAATTAGCAGCTATTTTTGAGACAGTTTTAGGCCATATAGATCTCAACAAGCGAAAGATAGTAAATTTTCCAGATGATAGGTTTGAGCATATTCAAAACATTTACAAAGATCAAAAATCAAAAAGAGAAATTTTATTTGATGTAAAACTTTACATTAAAGATATAAATGAATAATTTTACTACAAGTTATCTAATAGCAATTATTCTCTTATCTTTATCCATACACAGCTCAGAGTTCAGTGTGATGTCTCTAAATGTGGATAATCTATTTGATACAATTGATGACCCAGGAAAAGACGATAAAGCCTACCTACCAATTGAGGCTAAACAATCAGATAAACATAAAAGGTCATGCAACACTATAAGGGTTAAATCATGGAAAAATGAATGCTTGTATCTGGACTGGGATGAAGACACTAAGAATTCAAAATTATCTAATCTTGTATCTAGCATAATCTCTTATGATAAAAATGGACCTGATATTCTTGCGCTTCAAGAGGTTGAGAATATGAATATTCTCAATCAACTATACAAATTATTAGAGCCATATGGTTATACAGACATTCAACTTCTAGAGGGTAATGACTATAGGGGAATTGACACCGCTTTAATTTCAAAATTTAAATCACTTGATGCGCAGTTACATTACATAACGTTCACTGGAGAATTTGAAAATAAAGACACAAGACCAATCTTAGATATAACCTTGGATGTAAACGGAAAAAAGTTAAAAATTTACAATGTTCACTTTCCGTCAGGATTTCATGATGTTTCAATGAGACTAGATTCTTTAAACGTTTTGCAAGAGCTACTAAAAAGTCATAATTATCCTTCTGTAGCCTTAGGCGACTTCAATGTGAATACCACAGAAGATTCTAAGTTAGATATTTACAAGTCACAAGAAAATGTATGGAGTGTTGCTCACATAAGTGGATGTTATAACTGTAAGGGTTCTTATTATTATAACTATCTAAAAAAATGGGAGTTCCTAGATAGTATTTTTCTCTCTAAAGATAGAGGAGTATCTTATGCATTTAATAGTATCAATGTTCATAGAACCATCGATAATGCTTACGAAGATACTGGTAAACCGAAAGATTTTAATCCAACTACTAAAGATGGAGTTTCTGACCACTTGCCTGTAGTCGCCAAAATAAAGATTAATTAATTATTTTTAGAATTCTAATCGTGGCAGGTGCATTGAATTTCTTTACATTTTTTGTAATTTTTAAAATGTGAAAAAGCAATAATACTTGCACCTAATACTGTCATAAACCTTTCGAGTGGTTGGGTAACAATATCTTCTAAAAAGTAAGCAGTTGTTAGGACTGCTAATCCAGTGATACCTATGAGCAAATATGATAAGACGTCATGATTTTTATAACCAATTCCTAATGCAAATAGACTGATTGGAATTGTTGTTAAAAGTAAAACAAGATGAACAATCTCGCTATTAATTGAAAATGATAAAAAACCATAACTCATAACAATTAAAGATGGTGCAAAAAAGCAATGTATGACACATGCCATTGAAATACCCATAGCAAATCTATCTGAGTTTTGTTGAGTTTTATACATCAGGTTACTGTCTCCAGCCGCCTCTATCAAAAACTCTTAAGTAGGTTAGCTGATCATGATCAGAATCATTCACAACTTTGCAATAGTCGCCGGATTCAACTAGAACCACATCACCTGCAGATAACTCGTATGAGTCTTTATGCTCTATTCCATATGATGGATTTGATCCATGGCCTTCATCAGAGTTCATATACTCAACAATTTCCATAGTGCCTCTGCCATTAGTAATTATATAAACAACATCAGAGTCTATAAGTTTGTGACCTTTAGTAGATGCCCCAGGTTGGATAACTGTTTTACTAGCGATTATTCTTTGAAGAAGATCGTTAGACCATACAGTATAATCGTCAGTCACTTTTTGCGGTGATCCACCAATTCTAAAATTTGTGTATTTTTTTGCCATAATTTTTTTCCTTCGCTAATTATAGTTATTTGATTTTAATATACCAGTATATATCCTCAATAAGGGTGTCGTTATTAAACATAATTTACTATACTTATGCATATACAATTTCACCAAAAGAGGAGTAATTTCAATGAGTAAAACATATTCAAATCCAGAAACAATTGGACTTCATGCAGGATGGAGAAAAGACGAAAATACCAATTCTGTTGCAGTTCCAATTCATCAAACAACCAGTTTCCAGTTCGATGATACAGAGCATGCAGCGAATCTTTTTGCGCTCTCTGAGCTTGGTAATATTTATTCTCGAATTATGAATCCAACGTGTGCAGTCTTAGAAGATAGAGTTGCAGCTTTAGAGGGTGGTGTTGGAGCGCTAGCAGTTGCTTCAGGTCAAGCAGCTTCTGCAGTTGCAATACAAAACCTTGCATCTAATGGAGACAATATAGTGGCATCTGCGCATTTATACGGAGGAACATACAATCTGTTTAAAAATGTTTTTTCTGATATGGGAATTGAAGTAAGATTTGTTGATCCTGCTGACCCTAATAATTTTGCGGAAGCAACCGATGAAAATACGAGAGCATATTATGGTGAAGTATTACCTAATCCAAGTTTTGAAGTATTCCCAATATCTGAAGTTGCAGAAATTGGCAGACCTCTTGGAATTCCATTAATTGTTGATAATACTGCAGCTCCTGTAATTTGTAAGCCATTTGATCATGGAGCAGCCATTTCAATGCATTCAACTACAAAATTCATTGGCGGTCACGGAACTTCTATTGGAGGGGTTATTGTAGATAGTGGTAATTTTGATTGGGAAGCTGTCCCAGAAAGACAACCTGCATTAAATACACCTGATCCTTCTTACGGAGGAGCAGTTTGGACTG
>PYIJ01172762.1_pt1 | contig 12203 bp, 10 predicted proteins | sample 3578051 | NCBI WGS metagenome assembly PYIJ01 (sample SAMN08408021, study PRJNA431606) | Marine metagenome isolate SA_KN192-05_S13_5m, whole genome shotgun... | biome: marine; feature: oceanic pelagic zone; material: water; isolation source: surface water sample, 0.2-0.8 um fraction ... | reverse complement strand
TGGCGAGTTCCAGTTGTTAGGCGATAGCGGCCGCGAGCGCTTCTGCCTTATCCGTACGCTCCCAAGTGAAGTCTTCGCCAATGCGGCCGAAGTGACCGTAGGCAGCAGTCTGTTGATAAATGGGGCGCTTGAGATCCAGCATCGCGATTAGTCCTTTGGGCCTCAAATCAAAGTGTTCACGGACAAGTTGAATGATTTCGCTGTCGCTGATCTTTGCTGTGCCATAAGTCTCCACGCCAATTGACGTGGGTTCCGCGACGCCAATGGCATAGCTCACCTGAATCTCGCAGCGCTCAGCGAGGCCGGCCGCGACGATATTTTTCGCTACATAACGGCCAGCGTAGGCTGCAGATCGGTCAACCTTTGACGGATCCTTGCCAGAAAAAGCCCCGCCGCCGTGGCGCGCCATACCTCCATAGGTGTCGACAATGATTTTGCGCCCTGTCAATCCACAGTCGCCCACAGGGCCACCGATGATGAACTGTCCAGTGGGGTTGATGTGAAACTGTGTGTCAGGAGTGACCCAGTTCTGCGGCAGTATCGGCTTGATGATTTCTTCCATGACGGCCTCTCGCAGTGTCGCTTGATCGACGTCAGGAGAATGCTGTGTGGAAAGCACCACGGCATCAATGCCGATGGGCTTACCCGTTTCATCGTAGCGAAATGTGAGCTGGCTCTTCGCATCGGGGCGCAAAAACGACAGGGAACTGCGTCGCGCCTTGGCTTGCTGCTCCACTAAACGATGCGAGTACACAATCGGCGCAGGCATCAGCACGTCGGTCTCGTTTGTGGCGTAGCCAAACATCAAACCTTGGTCGCCGGCGCCTTGTTCATGATCCGCAGATTCGTCAACGCCCATGGCGATGTCCTGGCTTTGTTGCCCCAACGCGTTCACCACGGTACAGGCTTCTGGATCAAAGCCGATTTCTGGGCCGTCATAACCGATTTGCTCGATCACCGATCGAGCCAGCTTGTCGAAGTCGACGACCGCTTCGCTGCGAATTTCTCCTGCGAGCATGACGATACCAGTCTTGATCATGGTCTCGCAGGCGACCCGAGATTCGCTGTCTTGGGCAAGCATAGCGTCGACCACTGCATCGGATACCTGATCAGCAACTTTGTCTGGGTGGCCTTCAGAAACGGATTCGGACGTGAATAAAGATTGTGTTGGCATGTGAGTTCCTTTTGTTTCCTTGGCCGTTTCTGTTGGCACTTATTATCGAGGCGCGGATGCTACTGGATATTAAAAGCGGGTTTAAGTGACGAATACTTGATTTAAATTGCAGAATATTTGCAGCGAGGGCTGCAAAACACGGACAATAAGCGCTCACGCCACAGAGAATTACTATGCCCTCACGTTTTGAACTCGCTAATGCCGTCCGGGTATTGGCCATGGAAGCTGTGCAAGCAGCGAACAGCGGTCACCCGGGAGCGCCTATGGGACTCGCCGATGTCGCTGAAGTCCTTTGGCGAGATTTTCTCAAGCACAACCCAAGCGACCCCCTGTGGCATGACCGAGATCGTTTCGTATTGTCCAACGGCCATGGCTCGATGTTGCTATACGCCCTGCTGCATCTAACCGGCTATGACGTTAGCCTGCAGGATCTGAAAGATTTTAGGCAACTGCACTCTAAAACCGCGGGTCATCCGGAGTTTGGTGAATGCCCAGGGGTAGAGACCACCACAGGGCCGTTGGGCCAAGGTTTCGCGATGGCGGTGGGTATGGCGCTTGCCGAGCAGAAGCTCGCTAACGAATTTAATACGGAAGAAATTGATCTGGTTGATCACCGAACATGGGTGGTTGCTGGTGACGGCTGTCTGATGGAGGGCATCTCTCACGAGGCAGCGTCGCTGGCCGGCACGCTGGGGTTGTCTAAGCTCATTTGCCTTTATGACGACAATGGCATCTCCATCGATGGCGAGGTGCAGGAGTGGTTCAGTGAGGATGTACCCGCGCGTTTTGAAGCCTACGGCTGGCGCGTGATTCGCAACGTCAACGGTCACGATGCCCAGGACATCAGCGATGCCCTAGGCAACGCTGCCGCGTCCGATGGACGGCCCACGCTGGTGTGTTGCAAAACTGTGATTGGTTTCGGATCCCCCAATAAGCGCGGCACCGCCGGGGCTCACGGTTCAGTGCTGGGTGAGGAAGAAATTGCATTAACCAAGTCAGAGCTGGGTTGGACTGCGCCAGCCTGGGAAATTCCCGCTGACATGATGGATGCTTGGAACCAGCGCGATGCGGGCGCGCAAAAGCAACAAGCATGGCAGGCAAAACTTGATGCCTATCACGCGAGTGATGCCGTCAAGGCGGCAGAATTTGAGCGACGTATGAGCGGTGCGCTCGCTCCAGATTGGTCCGACGCCATCGATAAGTTCGCCAAGGATCAGCAGGCGAACCCTGTTGATTTGGAGACGCGAAAGTCGTCACAGGCGGCTATTGGTGCGATCGCACAAGGGGTACCCGAGTTCTTCGGCGGCTCCGCCGACCTGACCGGCTCCAACAACACCCGATGGGGCGACGCACAAGACGAGCGATATATGAGTTTTGGTGTCCGCGAGTTCGGCATGACAGCGATCAGCAATGGCATGCAGCTGCATGGTGGGTATCGGCCGTTTACCGGCACGTTCTTGATCTTTATGGAGTACGCGCGTAACGCGGTGCGCTTGGCGGCACTGATGCAGTTGCCCAACATCTTTGTTTATACCCACGACTCGGTTGCCGTTGGTGAGGACGGTCCCACCCACCAGCCTGTAGAGCAGCTGGCCAATCTGCGCACCACACCTAATCTGGCGACTTGGCGTCCCTGCGACACGGTTGAAACCGCGGTGGCTTGGAAGTCAGCCGTGGCCAGTCGGAGCATGCCCACGGCCTTGGTGTTTACGCGACAAAAAGTCGCGGCCCAAGCGCGCTCGGAAGAGGCCTTTGCAAACGTAGAGCGCGGCGGTTACGTACTCTATGAGTCAGATCAATCGCCGCAAGTGTTGCTGATCGCGACGGGCTCAGAAGTGGCGATCACGATGGCCGCGGCGCAGTCCCTGTCAGCACAAGGGTTTGCTGCACGGGTGGTGTCCATGCCCTGTGTTGAAGTATTTGAGATGCAGGATGCCGCGTACAAAGAGGCAGTATTGCCCGCTGCAGTGCGTGCCAGAGTTGCGGTGGAAGCAGGTCATCCAGACATATGGTTTAAGTATGTGGGGTTAGACGGCGCCGTCGTTGGAATCGACCGCTTCGGTATGTCGGCACCCGGCGCTCAGGCGTTAGAAACCTTGGGCATGACGACTGAGCGCATTGTGGCCAGTGCGCTGACGGTGGCGGGCAAATAGAGCCAGATCCGCGCGGGCAGTCTCGCAGATACACACAGCGCCAAGCTAAGTTGCCAGGTCAAGACGGCAAGGAAAGACAGGAAATAGCATGAATTTACCGCCTATTACGGCGATGTCTGAGCTAGACCTTAGTGGCAAGCGGGTCTTGATCAGAGCCGATCTTAATGTGCCCTTGAGTGGCGGCTCAGTGAGCAGCGACACTCGTATTCGCGCCTCGGTGCCAACCATATTACGAGCGGTTGAGCAGGGTGCGAGCGTGGTCGTCATGTCGCATCTGGGCCGCCCTAGCGAAGGCCAATTCGATCCCGACGCATCCTTGGCGCCTGTTGCAACAAGGCTAGCAGAGCTGCTGGCAATGCCAGTACCGCTCCTGGCAGAACTCGAACAGGCTGCGGATTTGGCTCTGGGCACGGTTGCCCTGTTGGAAAACGTGCGCTTTTTCAGCGGTGAAAAAGCAGACGAAGACGAACTTGCCCAGCGTATGGCGGCTATCTGCGATGTATTTGTCATGGATGCCTTTGGCACGGCCCATAGGGCCCAAGCCTCTACCCACGGTGTGGCTAGGTATGCCCCCAAAGTATGCGCTGGGCTTTTGTTGGACGCCGAACTGCAGGCCTTTCAGCAGGTACTGGCGCAGCCAGCCTGCCCCATGGTTGCAATCATCGGCGGCGCCAAGGTATCGACAAAGCTCGAGGTTCTTGGTTCGTTGGCGACGGTTGCAGATCGCATAATTGTCGGCGGCGGCATCGCCAATACTTTTATCGCGGCCGCAGGCTACAGTGTTGGTGCCTCGCTCTATGAGGCGGAACTGGTGGAGACCGCTCGCCAGATTGCCGAGCGCGTCGATATTCCCATCCCGGTAGATGTCATGGTTGCTCAGAAATTTGCCGCCGACGCGGTGGGTGTGGTGAAAACCATCGATGACGTCGCGGACGATGAGATGATTCTCGACATTGGCCCGGTAACCGCGCGAGCTTGGGCGGAAAGTTTGATTGATGCACAAACCATCATGTGGAATGGCCCCGTCGGTGTCTTTGAGTTCCCGCAATTTGGACAAGGCACAAAGGTGCTGGGTGAGGCGATTGCCGCGAGCAGTGCTTACTCCATCGCGGGCGGCGGAGACACCTTGGCAGCGGTCGAACAATATGGCCTTGATAAGGGCATCTCTTATATCTCAACGGGTGGCGGCGCGTTTCTCGAATTAGTCGAGGGCAAAACACTGCCGGCGGTTGCGGTACTGGGCGAGCGCAGTGCCAACGCGGATTTGTAGAGTAGCGACGCAGAGCAAATTGAATTAAACGCGAAAGAAAATTTACCAGAGAACAGTATGGCTCTTATCAGTATGCGACAGCTTTTGCATCATGCCGCCGAAAACGACTACGGCGTTTCTGCCAACGTTTGCCAGCGCTCCATGCAAATGGGATTCACCTCGGTGATGATGGATGGTTCCTTGCTGGAAGATCAAAAAACACCAGCGGAGTATGGCTGCAACGTCGATGTCACTCGACGGGTGGTGGAGATGGCTCATGCATGTGGTGTCTCTGTAGAAGGCGAACTGGGGTGCCTAGGTTCCTTGGAAACCGGCGCCGCGTGTGAAGAGGATGGTGTGTGGGCCGAGGGCGTGCTGAATAGGGATCAGCTACTGACAGACCCCGAAGCGGCAGCAGATTTTGTCGCCAAAACTGAGGTCGATGCATTGGCCATCGCCATTGGTACTTCTCATGGCGCCTACAAATTCAGCCGCCCGCCGTCCGGTGACATATTGGCCATTGATCGAATCAAGGCCATCCATGAACGCCTGCCCAACGCCCACCTCGTTATGCACGGCAGCTCTTCTGTGCCCCAAGACCTACTGAAGGAGATCAACGAGTGCGGCGGTGAGATCGCGGAAACCTTCGGGGTGCCAGTGCAGGAAATCCAGCAGGGCATCAAACACGGTGTGCGCAAGGTCAACATTGATACCGGCCTGCGCTTAGCGTCCGCGGCCTCGATTCGTAGATCCCTCGCGGAGAATCCTGCGGAGTTTGATCCGCGTAAGTATTTGGCGGTATCGCAGAAGGCCATGAAGGATGTTGTCGTTGCTCGTTACGAGGCTTTTGACACAGCAGGCAATGCGGACAAAATTCATGCTAAGTCTCTAGAGTCTATGTTCATGCACTACGCAGCTGGCGAACTCACGCCGCTTATTGCCTAGGCTATTACCTTGTCAGAGCTACCGAAACGCGGCCAAAGCCCCTTCGATGATGCGGCGTTGATTCAAGCCTTGGCCGCGCCGCCGGTGGACGAAGGCACTTGGTTTGAAATCGAGCCAGCGCTGTTTGAGCAGTACAACGCCTACTACAGCTTGGACTTTGAGGCGCTCAAGGCAAAACGTGCCTACGGTGTCTTTGCCGTGAGGCAAGATCGTATTTTTTCGCAAACCTTTGTGCCGGAATCGCAAAAGCCCGTGGCCTGGGCGCTGGTTTGCCACGGCTACTACGATCATATGGGGCTCTACGGCCACCTAGTTAATGAGCTTTTGCAGCGCAACATAGCCGTCGTTGGTTTTGATCAAATCGGCCATGGCCTGTCGACAGGTGCGCAAGCCACCATCGAAGATTTTCAGCGATACATTCAGGTGGTCGAGGTTGCCTACACGCTCGCGCAGCGCTTGGCGAGTGGTCTGCCACTCCATTGGTTTGGTCAAAGCATGGGCGGCGCCCTCACCATGGAGTATTGGCAGCAGCAACGCTTCACCAAGAACAATCAGCCAAGTGGCGAAATGGTGTTACTCGCGCCGCTGGTTCGGCCCTACGCATGGCCGAGGCTGCGCTGGGTCTTTGAGTTAGCCAAGCGCACAGTGCATTCGCGGCCCAGAGATGTGTCGACAAATATCGACAATCCCGAGTTTGTCTCCTTACTCGGCCGAGACCCACTGCAGGCGCAGGTGCTGCCGTTGGCTTGGGTCAATGCTATGGTTAACTGGTTCAAGCACTTTGAGTCATCTCATCCGTCGGTACTAAACCCCGTCATCATTCACGGCTATGGAGATCGCACGGTCAGCTACCGCCACAATTTGCCCCTGCTTAAGCAGATTTATCCCCAAAGCCAGATTCATGTGGTACCTGCCGCAAGGCATCACTTGGTCAACGAAACACCGCAAATACAGGCCGCCATCTGGGAGCGACTCGATGTGGCCTGTAATTGGGCCAGCCTAAGAGGAGAAGCTCATGTTGTCTGAGGTGTTGGCGCCAAAACAGATCAAGGAAGACGCCGAAAGTTTGCAGATCTGGGGCAAGGATTGGACCAACGGGTTTGTTGTAGCGCCCAGCGCTATCGTGTTTCCCGAAAGCATTGAGCAGCTACAAGACTTGGTCGCGCACGCCCGCAGCCATGACCTAAAGCTCGTGCCTTCCGGTGGCCGAACCGGCTTGTCGGGTGGCGCAGTGGCAAGTCAGGGAGAGGTCGTCGTATCTTTTGATCGCATGAACCAGATCCTCGATTTCTCGCCTGAAGACCGCATCGTCACATGCCAGCCTGGCGTGATTACGGCGAATTTGCAGGCTTTTGCTGCAGAGCAGGGTTTGTTCTACCCCGTGGACTTTGCCTCTTCGGGTTCATCGCAAATCGGCGGCAATGTGGCGACCAATGCTGGTGGCATTAAGGTTATACGCTATGGCCTGACCCGAGACTGGGTAGCGGGGATGAAGGTGGTGACAGGTACCGGCGCACTTCTTGACTGCAACGCGGGGCTGATTAAGAACGCCACTGGCTACGATTTCCGCCACTTGATGATTGGCTCTGAGGGGACACTGGGCTTGATCGGCGAACTGGACATGTATCTGGCGCCCCAGCCCCAGCCACAGGTTGTCATGGTTGTCGGCGTGCCAGAAGTCACTGACCTGCTCAACATATTGAACGTTTTCAATGACCGCCTGACGCTTTCGGCGTTTGAGTTTTTCTCGGACCTAGCGCTGCAAAAGGTGCAGGCGCACCGACAGTTGCCAGCGCCGCTGGAAAGCCGCGTAGAAAACTACGCCCTGTTGGAATTTGATGAGTCCGATCTCTCCAGCGCAGAAGAAGCTTTCGTTACCTGTTTGGACCGCGGCTGGTTAGTCGATGGTGTTGTCAGCCAGTCTCAGGCTCAAGCGGCATCCTTGTGGCAACTGCGTGAAGGCATCTCCGAGAGCTTGGCGCCCCACACCCCATATAAAAACGATCTGTCGGTGCGGATCAGCGAAGTGCCGGCTTTTCTCGCAGATGTCGATCGCTACGTTCAGGAGGGTTATCCGGGTTTCGAGGTTTGCTGGTACGGCCATATTGGCGACGGCAATCTGCACCTGAATATCTTGCGGCCGGAGTCGATGAGTGTTGATGAGTTTTTTCACGTCGGCCACACCATGAGCCCAAAGATCTTTGAACTGGTGCAAGCACGGCGCGGCAGCATATCGGCGGAACATGGGGTAGGCCTGCTGAAACGCGATTTCCTAGGCTATAGCCGCAGCGACGAAGAGATCGCTCTGATGCGCGGCTTGAAACAAGTATTTGACCCAGAGCAAATCCTCAATCCCGATAAGCTACTGCCACTCGTTGGCGCTTAAGCAGTTGTCATCGCGAGCGGTCGTCACCATCCAGCAATCGCCCAATACCGAACCTTTGCCTTTATCACCGCCACTCATTTGGGGCGCCGCCGAAATGGTATGCGAATCCTGCGGACCAGTCTTGAGTGGCACCGCGCCTATGTGTCGAGCGGTTCAAAGTTTGCTTGCCGTACCGCAGCATCTAAGGGTTTGAAGCATCCAAGATGGTGACGCCATTGTCCCCGGCTAAGAATGCGACATGGGCGGCTTGTTGGGCGAAGATGCCGTTGCACACAACGCCGGGTACATCGTTGATACGGCGCTCTAGGTCTAAGGGTTGGTCGATTGTGAGGCTGTGAACATCGAGAATGATGTTGCCGTTGTCGGTCGTTACCCCCTCGCGCCAAATGGGCTGTCCGCCCAACATCACCAGGGCTCGCGCAACGAGGCTACGGGCCATGGGAATAACCTCGACAGGCAGAGGAAAGGCCCCAAGTGTTTCTACCAACTTGCTATCATCGGCGATGCAGACGAATTCATTGGCGGCACTGGCGACGATTTTCTCGCGAGCTAACGCGGCGCCGCCGCCCTTGATCATGTTGCCCAGCGCATCGATTTCGTCGGCGCCATCTACATAAACATCAAGATGTGAGGTCGCGTTTAGATCAAGCACAGTGATCCCATGTGCGACAAGACGTTGCTGCGTTTCCTCGCTGGACGCGACGGCGGCATCGAAGGTGTGCTGAATTTGTGCCAGTGCGTCGATAAAGTAATTGGCGGTCGAGCCGGTGCCAACACCCACGATGCTTTTGCGATCCAACTTAGGGCCAATGTATGAAATGGCCGCCTTGGCGGCTTTTTGCTTGAGTTCGTCTTGAGAATAGCTGATAAAGCGCCTCGTTTGCGAAGTGGCGTGAAGATGGACAGCGAAGTCCGGCGAAGGAACGAGAAAATGTTGGCATGTTAGAAAATTATGTAAAGAAAATTCTGGGCTCAAAAGTCTATGATCTGGCTGCCGAGAGCCCATTGTCTGGCGCGCCGCTGTTGAGCAGACGCCTCGGCGTAAACGTCAGCCTGAAGCGCGAAGACATGCAGTCGGTTTACAGCTTTAAGCTGCGCGGGGCTTACAACAAGATGGCGCAGTTAAGCGAAGAACAAAAAGCTAAAGGCGTGATCACGGCATCCGCTGGCAACCACGCCCAAGGCGTGGCCATTTCGGCACAAAAGCTCGGCATTCGCGCCACCATCGTCATGGGCCAAAACACGCCGAGCATTAAAGTGAACGCGGTTCGTGATCGAGGCGCAAAAGTTGTCCTGCATGGCGATAACTACGACGAGGCCTCGCAGCACGCCAAGGCACTTTGCGAGGCACAAAGCTTGGTTTACATCCCTCCCTATGACGATGTGGATGTGATTGCCGGGCAGGGCACCATTGGCATGGAAATCGTTAATCAGCATAGCCAGCCGCTTGATGCGATCTTTGTACCCGTCGGTGGGGGCGGCCTTATCGCCGGCGTCGCCGCTTACGTGAAGTACTTACATCCAAGTACCAAAATCATTGGCGTTGAAGCCCAAGGGTCAAACTGTCTCGACGTCGCGATGAAGGCCGGACGTCGGGTAAGGCTGCCTACTGACCAGCTGGACTTGTTCGCCGACGGCGTCAGCGTGGCGCAAATTGGTAAGGAGACGTTCAAGGTTGCCAAGAAATATGTCGACGACGTTGTGGTGGTAAACGTGGATGAAATCTGTGCGGCCATTAAGGATGTGTTTGAGGATACGCGCTGTGTGGCCGAGCCTGCCGGTGCTCTGGCCATTGCGGGTATGAAGCGCTACGTCGAAGCCCACCCTGGCATGTCGCATGTGGTGTCCATCGTCAGCGGTGCCAACGTCAACTTCGACCGCCTGCGCCATATATCAGAGCGCGCGGAAGTCGGCGAAGCGCGAGAAGCGGTGCTAGCGGTCACCATAGATGAGGCCAAGGGCAGTTTTTTGAAGTTCTGCCGCGCCCTCGGCAAACGCGCCATAACGGAATTCAACTACCGCAGCGCAGATTCTGAGCAGGCGCATATTTACGTCGGCATTGGCGTCAAGTCGAAAGAAGATCGTATGACACTGATTGCGCAGCTTGCGTCCAAGGGCTATCAGATTTTTGACATGACCGAAAACGAAGCTGCCAAGGTGCATGTGCGCCATATGGTGGGAGGCCATCGCGGCAGTCCCGGGTCTGAGATGCTGTTTCGTTTTGAATTTCCCGAGCGTCCCGGTGCCTTGCTGCAGTTTTTGTCGGGTCTCGGTGCGGACTGGAACATCTCGCTATTCCATTACCGCAATCACGGATCGGCTTGGGGGCGGGTGCTTGTCGGCTTTGACGCTAACGCCTCACAGCGCACGCAGCTGCAAAGTTATTTGCAGCGTATTGGCTATCGTTTCTGGTCTGAGCAAGACAATCCGGCTTACGACTTGTTTTTGCGTTAACTGCCTCGGCGCCTATTGAGGCACCTGTTACTGTTCTGGCTGATGGGCTAACCACTCGTCTTCAAACACCAGCTGGGTCATATCCCGTATGTGATCAACGTAGAGTTTGCCGGCTAGGTGATCAAACTCATGCTGCACCACGGTGGCCAGAAAGCCCTTGAGATCGATAGATGCCTGCTCACCTGCAATGTCCATGTAGTCAACGCGCACATGCTGCGGACGGTGCACGAAGCCGCGGAGCCCCGGCACCGACAAACAACCTTCCCAATAACCCGCCTCGGCTGGATCGACCACCGTTAGCACGGGGTTAAAGAAAACCGTTAACGGTACGGCTTCAATTTCGCCGTAGCGACTCGGGCCGCCGGGCACCTCAATAATGGCCAACTGGATTGGACGATCAATTTGCGGCGCCGCTAAACCGATGCCACCGGCGTCGTGCAGGGTCTCCACCATGTCGGCGATCAAGGTATGCATTTCCGGGCGGTCGATATCAGATGGAGCGACAGGCGAGGCAACTTTTCGCAGAGTTGGGTGCCCCATTTTAATGATCGGATAAATGCTCACGCAGCTCTCTCCTCAATGCTGGTGTGATGTTGCGCGATCAAAGATCCGATGGCCAGATTCGGTGACTACCGCATCCAAGGGAATATCCCAGGGCTGGGTTGGCAGTGGTTCTAGGGATTCCTGAACGCTGTACGCTACGCCGATCATCCATGGTCGGGTCTCGGTATCGGCAAAGTAGCGATCGTAAAACCCGCCGCCCATACCAAGCCGGCCGCCTAGGCCATCGAAACTCACTAGTGGCAACAGTACCGCGTCGAGCTCATGCAGCGCCACGGGCACCGCATCAGCCTCAAGCACGGGTTTGCGCAGCTTAAGACGACCCTGCTGAATCTGCGTGTGCGGCGTAATGGCGTAAAAGTGCATCGCGCCTGCCGCCTTAGCCACTACTGGTGCATAGAGTTGTTTGCCAGCGGACCAGGCTCCCGTCATCCAACGAGTTAAGTCCACTTCATCTGGAGAGGACAAATATACGGCGAGGCCGCATACGTCTGCCTTGGCGAGAAGCGCTTCCAGATGGTGGGCGATGGATTGGTGATAATTTTGGCGCTGAAGGTCATTGAGGCCGCCGCGCCTGTCTTTGAATGCCCGGCGCAGCTGCACTTTGCGTGTGTTCAACAGTTTAGCGTCAGACTCTTGGCTCATGTGCGCGGCTCCCACGATGCGCTCGTGGCAGAAAAAATAAGGAGTCTCCCGGCGATGCCGCTGTTGGTTTGCCCTGAACCGTTTAGATTCAAGGCGGAAACCTCAGCCAACTCGAAGGCGGCCCATCAGATTGGGTAAGCACACAGAGCTAACGAAAAGTTTCCTGACGTTTTTATAACGGCTCAAGGACGCGACCACTCGCTAACATCCCAGGAGACGCGGGCAGTATAGCGATTTTTGCGCGTGGCAATAGGGGCATTGAGCGGTAACCGCAGACCAAAACTGGACACGATGAAACCCGCCGGCACGGCGACAACGGCAAGAGATGGTGGGCGAGTTGTCGAGCTAAATTTTTAGCTGCTTGCCATCGGCTATGGCGTGCTCTAACCGATCATTCAAGGCGCGAATGCGTAGCTTGGCATAGTCTTGGCTTGTTTGAACCTTGGACTGACCGTTAAGCAGTTCATGAGACATATTCAGTGCGGCCATAATCGCGATGCGATCCATGCCGACAACCTTGCCGCCTTTGCGAATGCCCTCCATTTGCTCGCTCAGGTAGCGTGCCGCACGCTGCAGGGCCTCCTCCTCGCCGTCGGGACAAGCGACCTGAAATTCTTTTTTCATGATTGAGATGCT
>PYIJ01010261.1_pt1 | contig 12230 bp, 9 predicted proteins | sample 3578051 | NCBI WGS metagenome assembly PYIJ01 (sample SAMN08408021, study PRJNA431606) | Marine metagenome isolate SA_KN192-05_S13_5m, whole genome shotgun... | biome: marine; feature: oceanic pelagic zone; material: water; isolation source: surface water sample, 0.2-0.8 um fraction ... | reverse complement strand
TCAACCTCTGATTATCGATGGAAGAGCAATGAGCGATATTAAACAGGGAGTAACATTGGAAATTATGGGGGAAGGAAGATCGATGGGCCCTCTTAACGAGAGCATGAAAATAAGAGAAAAAAACCGTCAATCCAATATTAAATATGATATCGAATGGACCACTCTAGGTGAATACCTTGATTTTATCGTTAAAAAAGGGGTTTCAGTTAATGTTGCTTCCTATGTTGGTGCAACCACCATAAGAGTTCACGAACTCGGGTATGAAGATAGAGCGCCAACATCAGATGAGCTTGAGAGAATGAAACAATTAGTAAGGAATGCGATGAGAGAAGGTGCTCTGGGGGTTGGGTCCTCATTGATATACACTCCTGCAAATTTTGCAGAAACTGATGAACTTATTGCTCTAGTAAGTGCTGCGGCTGAATATAATGGTAGGTATATCTCTCATCTAAGATCAGAAGCCAATAAATTAGAAGAGGCTGTGCTTGAACTTATCAAGATTTCAAGCATAACTGGTGCGCCAGCTGAGATTTATCATCTTAAAGCGGCTGGGAAAAAAAATTGGTATAAATTGGAAAATGTATTTAATTTGATAGAAACAGCAAAGGCTTCTGGGTTAAGAATTAGTGCGAATATGTATACCTATGCTGCAGCTGCGACTGGATTGGATGCAACAATGCCACCGTGGTCACAAGAAGGCGGCCACGATGAGTGGGTGAAAAGATTAAAATCTAAAAAGAATCGCGATCTACTATCAGAAGAAATGCTGAATGCAGATTCAGATTGGGAGAATTTCTTTATGCAAGCAGGTCCAGAAGGAATATTGCTTACTGGTTTTAAAAATCCAGATCTAAAAAAATATATTGGCAAAACACTCAGTGAGGTAAGTAACTTAAGAGGAACATCTCCCCAAATTACAGCCATGGATTTAGTTATCGAGGATAACAGCCGTGTTGATGCAGTATTTTTTTTGATGTCTGAAGAAAATGTCCTAAAACAAATAAAAAAACCATGGATTTCTTTTGGCTCTGATGCTGGAGCTATAGCAAATGAAGGCGTCTTCATAGAAAAGGGTGCGCATCCCAGAGCTTATGGGAATTTTGCTAGAGTTCTTGGAAAGTACTCAAGAGACGAAAAGGCAATTAGTTTAACTGAGGCTATAAGGAGGATGACGTCCCTTCCAGCCTCAAATGCTGGTATCTATGACAGAGGGCAACTAAAAAAAGATTACTATGCTGATATTGTTGTATTTGATCCAGGAGAGATAGCGGACAGAGCAACTTTTGAAAAACCTCATCAATATGCTGTTGGTGTGGAACATGTTTTTGTTAATGGGATCCAGGTTTTAAATCATGGAAAGCATACAGGAGCAATGCCGGGAATGGTTGTTAGAGGTCCGGGATGGAGTGGCTGGGATACAGAATAAAATCAAATTCTTTGTATCAACCACACATTGAAAAACTATCTCATCTGTTTCATTATGGTTATATGAAAAAACTATCTCTCGTTACAATATTATGTCTTTTTTCTAGCTTGGGTTGGACCCAAGAAAAACTATCAGATCTAGAAAAGGAAATTGTCAGTTATTTATCAGATACGTATGATGAGCAAATCTCTTTCCTAGAAAAAATAGTCAACATCAATAGTGGCACCCACAATCACGCCGGTGTGCGTGAAGTTGGAAATGTTTTTGCCAGAGAACTCGAAGCCATAGGCTTTAAAATAGAATGGCAGAATATGCCTGCTGAGGTGAACCGTGCTGGTCACCTGATCGCGAAATTAGAAGGTACATCAGGAAAATGCCTCTTGCTTCTAGGGCATATAGATACGGTATTCAGAAAAGACAGTCCATTTCAAAAATTTGAACATAAGGGTGATCATTTAGCAGGGCCCGGCGTTGCCGATATGAAAGGTGGCAATATGATGATCCTCTATGCGCTTAAGGCCATGCATAAAAATGGAAGCCTCAATAATCGATGTGTCTCCATTATGTTTACGGGCGATGAAGAATCTTATGGATATCCGATTTCGTTCAGCCGTGGACGGATGATCGAAATGGGTAAAAAAGCTGATTACGCTCTAAGTTTTGAAGGAGGTAGTAATGGTGGGACAAGTGTGGCACGCCGTGCCGATACTGAATGGCAGCTTGAAGTAAGCGGTAGACGTGCTCATTCTAGCCAAATTTTTCAAGAAAAGGTCGGTGCAGGAGCTGCATTTGAAGCTGCGCGTATTCTTAATGCTTTTTATGAAGAAGTCAAAGGCGAAGAACATCTCGTCATTAACCCACATAACGCAGCTGGTGGCACCGAACTGTCCCTTTCTGATAATCGACGAGAAATGACCGTATATGGGTCAAGTGCTGTGGCACAAACATATGTCATTAATGGAACTATGCGCTTTATTACAATGGAGCAACTAGAACGCGCCAAGAAGAAAATGATCGAAATTACAAATAATAATCTCCCGCATACGACTGCAATGATCAGCTTTGATAAAGTAAATGTAATGCCCATGCCTGCGAGCAAAGGAAATTTAGAGTTACTTGCCAAGTTACAAAAAATCAATGATGATCTCGGCATAGAATATCCTGTCTATGCTAATAATCCATCAGATATTGGTGGCAGTGATATTCAAGTTGTTGCTCCATTCGTCGCCAGTATAGACGGGCTTGGCTTTACCGGTGCAAATGCTCATTCAGTTAGAGAGGTAATGCATCTCAAGAACTATCGTGATGAAATAAATCGTGCTGCGCTGCTAATTTATCGCCTTAGTCAAGAATAGTATTCAATATACTAAAATGATCGGTATAGCTGATAAAGTAACTGCCTATGAAATTCTTAATTTGATTCAGGCTAGTCTTTATTAATTGGATGAGATCTCTCATCAGATCTGAAGGATATGAAACTCTCTTTAAATAAAGAAAATACCGAGAGGAATAAGTGAAATAATGATAAGTTTCATCCTTTTTGTTAGAATTAGAAGATAGATTAAGTTTCTATTACGTCCTCAAAATGTAAGGAAAATCAGTCTTGAAGTGTAATCTAGAATCAATTTACCTTTACCACTATGAGCCGATATTCAGAATATTTAGATGAAATTGCAAAGCGAAAAAAGCTTGGGCTGAGCCCTCTGCCGATTGAGAGTGATGAGCTTACCTCTGAAATTATAGGGCAAATAAAAGACTCTCACTGTAAGCACCGCGAGGAGTCTCTTAAATTTTTTATCTATAACACTTTACCAGGAACAACTGCTGCTGCAAGTGTGAAATCTCAGTTTTTAAAAGAGATAATTACCGGTACTAGTGTTATTGAAGAAATTCCCATAACCTTTGCTTTCGAGCTTTTGTCTCACATGAAAGGTGGTCCCTCTATTGAAGTTCTTCTTGATCTAGCGTTAGGTGATGATCCTTTAACCGCTTCGAACGCGGCTGAAGTGCTTAAAACACAGGTATTTCTCTATGAGGCTGATACAGAAAGACTTGAGAATGCATATGCAGCTGGAAATTTGATCGCACTAGATATTCTTAAAAGTTATTCTGAGGCTGAATTTTTCACTAAACTTCCCGATATAGAAACAGAGATCAAAATCGTAACCTATATTGCAGCTGAGGGAGATATTTCGACTGATTTGCTCTCCCCTGGAAAGCAAGCTTATTCTCGTGCAGACAGAGAATTGCATGGTAAATGCATGATCTCTGAAGCAGCTCAAGCTGAGATTCAAGAGCTGCAAAAACAACATCCTGATAAGAGAGTGATGTTAGTCGCTGAAAAAGGGACTATGGGTGTTGGTTCCTCTAGAATGTCAGGAGTGAATAATGTTGCATTGTGGACTGGCAAGCCAGCTAGCCCATATATACCTTTTGTAAATATCGCTCCAATTGTAGCTGGCACGAATGGAATTTCACCGATTTTTTTGACGACTGTTGATGTAACGGGAGGTATTGGCATCGACTTGAAGAATTGGATTAAAAAATCGGATGTTAACGGAAAATATATTTTAAATGATGACGGTAACCCAATCATGGAACAGGTTTACTCTGTTGAGACTGGTACATCATTAGTTATCAATACAAAAGAAAAAAAATTATATGAAAATGACGGAAGAACGGAACTGGCTGATCTCACTGCATCTTTTACTCCTCAGAAAATAGAATTCATTAAAGCTGGTGGTTCTTATGCAGTTGTCTTTGGGAAAAAACTTCAAAGCTATGCCTGCAGAACTCTGGGGGTTAAGCTGAAATCAGTGTATGCAGCATCCAAAGTAATAACTCATGAAGGACAAGGACTAACTGCCGTAGAAAAAATCTTTAATAAGAATGCAGTTGGTGTGGCTTCGGATGTTGTAATGTTCTCCGGATCAGATGCTCGCGTAAAAGTAAATATTATTGGTTCGCAGGATACAACCGGTTTAATGACTTCCCAAGAACTAGAGTCAATGGCTGCAAAAGTTATTTCACCAGCAGTTGAAGGTGCTTATCAGTCTGGATGTCATACTGCTTCAGTTTGGGATGGTAAAGCACGAGCCAATACACCGAAACTTATGAGATTTATGCATAAGTTTGGTCTAATTACAGCCAGAGATCCTAAAGGTAACTACCACCCAATGACAGATGTAATTCATAAAGTTTTAAATGACATAACAGTAGATGATTGGGCAATTATTATAGGAGGTGACTCACATACCAGAATGTCTAAAGGAGTGGCGTTTGGTGCTGATTCAGGAACTGTCGCCCTCGCATTAGCGACTGGGGAAGTAACAATGACTATTCCTGACTCAGTTAAAGTAACTTTCAAAGGAACGATGAAGGAGCATATGGATTTTCGTGACGTTGTTCACGCAACACAATCACAGATGCTGAGCCAATTTGGTGATAACGTTTTTCAGGGCCGAATAATTGAGGTCCATATTGGAACATTATTGGCGGACCAAGCTTTTACCTTCACTGACTGGACTGCCGAAATGAAGGCAAAAGCATCAATATGCATCTCGCAAGACGATACTCTAATCGAGTCTCTCAATATTGCTAAAAATCGTATCCAAGTAATGATAGACAATGGCATGGATAATGAAAGCGGGATGCTACAGAGCTTAATCAATAAAGCTGATAAAAGAATTAATGAAATTAAATCTGGGAAAAAACCAGCATTAACACCTGATAAAAATGCTAAATATTTTGCAGAAGTTGTTATAGATTTGGATCAGATTGACGAACCTATGATCGCAGATCCTGATGTCAATAATGTTGAGATTTCTAAGAGATACACACATGACACAATCAGGCCGATCTCATATTATGGCGCTGAGAAAAAAGTTGATCTTGGATTTGTGGGCTCGTGCATGGTTCATAAGGGTGATATGAAAATCGTTGCTCAAATACTTAAGAATCTTGAAGAAGATTCCGGAGCTGTTGAATTTAAAGCTCCTTTAGTAGTGGCTGCTCCAACTTACAATATCATTGATGAATTAAAATCTGAGGGTGATTGGGCTGTTTTACAGAAATATTCGGGCTTTGAATTTGATGATAGTTCTCCTAAGGATTCAGCTCGAACTGAATACGAAAATATATTGTATCTTGAGAGACCTGGATGCAATCTATGTATGGGAAATCAGGAAAAAGCTGCTAAAGGTGACACAGTATTAGCAACTTCGACACGACTCTTTCAAGGACGAGTTGTGGAAGATAGCGAGGAAAAAAAAGGAGAGTCCCTTCTGGCATCAACTCCAGTTGTAGTTTTATCAGCTATCCTTGGAAGAACACCAACTATTGATGAATACAAATCTGCTGTAAAAGGAATTGATCTTACAAAATTTTCTCCACCTAGAGGTAAGCTTACATCTTCAGCTTCGGTTCATTTCTAAATTCATTTTATTTATCTGAACTTGGCCATTCTTTATCAAATGGATAAGGTCTTTCATCAGATTTGAAGGAGATAAAACTATATATTTGACCAACAAAAATACCAAGGGAAGATCCGAAATCTTCCAGTTTATCGTTTGTAGCACCAGTTAAGATTTTGATCAAAAATTGTAAAGCAGCAATAACGATAACAATCGCTTCAGTGATACCTATAGCAATGATGAAAATAACCATTAGGGCAAATCTCTTCCATAAGGAGATCGATTTAAGATTTTTTGTGTAGGACGAATAATCCATATCAATATTTATATCTTCTGTCTTTTTTTGATCTTTTTCCTTTTTGTTTTTATCGGTCATAATATTTCTCAAAAATTTACTACTTGGGTGTAAGATACATAATAATTTCCGCTCTCACAACTTCCGTATCATTTGAATCTCTGACTGAAACAGAAATGGCAACATCGCTTTTTTTATTTTGTTCTATATTTTTCGGCATAATTGCAATCGCATTAAGCCTCGAATTTGCTTTTTTTAAATACTCTATATTCATGCCTTTCGGAATCCAGCGAAGAGATTTATGCAAAAAACCCTCCATTAAGGTACCTGCAGCTAACTCGCAGAGGTTTGCGATAGCAATCACATGAATTGTCCCCAAATGATTTGTAATTTTTCTGCTTTTTTTCATCCCTACTTTTACAAATTCTGGATTATAATCAATGAAATAAGGAGAAATTGAAGAAAAATATGGAACCCGCATACAAACTACCCTCGCAAAAAACCATCTTCCTAAACTATAGTCTTTTAGTAATCTCCATATTTTTGAAGGGCTAAATTGAGACATCTTTTTAATACTAGCTATCCTCAGGAAACGCCCAAATAAAATTTTCTGAATTAGGCATTTTAATGCCAGGCAAATTAGTTTTATTCAAAATCATTTCTGAATCAATGATGTTATTTATGAAAAGTATGTAAGCTGATATTGAATATATCTCATCATTGCTCAGTGACCCAGGGCTTTGATATGGCATAGCTCTTCTGATGTAATCAAAGAGAATTGTTGAGTATGGCCAATAACTACCGACAGTTTTTTTTGGAAAAGGCCCAGATATTGTTCCATGACCTCCAGCAAGATCTCCATTAAGGCCCTTCACGCCTCCCATACCGTGACATGCCATACAATGGATATCATACAAATTTTTACCCTCGTCAACGGAGCCTTGTCCATCGGGAAGACCTTGCCCATCTGGCATTATTACAAAATCATATTTTTTAACCTCCTCGTTCGAGAGAGGTACACCTAAGTTGGGATTTTTTTTTCCAAAAATATCAGAAATTGCATGTCCTGCAAGAAGAAATAAAAATAAAGTACATATAATATTCTTATAAATAGACATTATTTACCTCTCCCTCGGAACTAATGGCCCAACTTTGGATTGCATTGTAATGATAAAATGTATTTACAGCTTTTCCTTCCAGCCAAACATCTCTTCGTGGCTGAACATTTCCTTTTTCGTCAATCGCCCTGCTCATTAGTGATGAATCAGAGCCATCCCACATCCAAGCTGATCTGAATCTCGTCAGTGATTTTGGTAGCACATGCTCATCAAGCTGTGCTTCTGCCCAGGATTTTCCACCATCAGCAGACAGCTCAACTTTTTTTATTTTTCCACTTCCAGACCAGGCAATCCCTGATATTTGGTAAATACCTTTTTGGCGAAGATGTAAACCTGGTGAAGGACTGGTGATAACAGATTTTACCTCCATTGGAAACGTAAAAAGTTTAGAGATACCATCATCTCTTAGATCAGAATATTTTGATGTCTCATCTTTAGTCATAGATGGGCCAGAAGTAACTTTTATGGTTCTCAGCCACTTAACACACGCATTACCTTCCCATCCAGGTAAAAATAATCGCATTGGATATCCATTTGAAGGTCTTACTGGCTCACCATTTTGATGGGTCGCGACAATGGCATCGTCCATAATTTTTTCTAGAGGTACGCTCCTGGCCATTACAGCAGCATCTGCACCAGAAGCAACAATCCATTTTCCCTCTGGCTTAATTCCCGCTTCATCAAGAAGAACATTCAATGGCACTCCACCCCATTCGCTACATGAAACGAGACCATGTAACTGAGCAGCATTTCGTTGAGGAGCCTCAGGTGAAATCATTGCCCCACTATTACCTGAACATTCAAGAAATTGGATTTTTGACACCTGTTTGTATCTGTGAAGATCCTCTAAAGAAAAAGACAATTGCCTGTCTACCAAGCCATGTATAACCAATCGGTGTTCGTCAGGATTTATATTAGGAATACCAGAATGGTGCCGCTCAAAGTGAAGTCTGCTGGGCGTTATTATCCCATCTAGAAACTGAATAGGTGTTCTGGATGCTCCGGAACCGACTGTTCCAGGTTGAGAGCCAATATCTGCTCTTTTTATATGCCTTTCATGTTCAGAAGGTCCTGACTCACCCATACCTTCACCGGGCATACCCATCCATGATGATCTTATTTTATCCTCAGAGGCATGCGCGCCTGCTATCATCATACCTGATCCAGAGGCTATACTTGCCTTTAAAAAACTTCTTCTATCGAACAAGCCATTTTTTGCAGAATAATCAGGATTAAATTTGTCTTTCTTCATAATTTTTATTCAATTCATTTAATAGATATATATTATAATATTATGATTTAATTGATTTTTTTATAGATTTTTCTAAATCATTGATCAGATCTTCAGTATACTCTATACCTACCGAAATTCTAATTAAATCTCTTGGAATTGGACTGTTTTCTCCTTCAATTGAATAACGATGCTCTATCAAGCTTTCAACACCACCCAATGATGTTGCTCTCATAAAAACAGTACAATTTTTAACAATCTCTAAAGCTGTCTCCTCACCCTCCTTAATTCTTAAGGATAACATCCCACCAAAGCCTGTTTTCATCTGTTTTTTTGCAATTTCGTGACCTTCGTGAGCTGTTAATCCAGGATACAAAACCTCTGAGATGTGATCGTTATTTTCGAAATGTTTGGCTATTTTCATTGCACTTCTATTGATTTTCTCCATCCTGATAAACAAAGTTCGCATTCCTCTCAGAAGTAACCAAGCATCAAATGGACTTGGGATAGCCCCACCATGTGTTCTGTTATGACGAATTTTTTGCCAAAAGGAATCTTTTTTACGGCACACGAGTGCACCAGCTACAACATCACCATGTCCATTTAAATATTTGGTAGCGGAGTGCATAACTATATCAGCTCCAAAATCAATTGGTCTGGTTATTACTGGAGTTGAAACAGTAGAATCTACAACTAAATATGCATTATTTTTATGTGATATTTCGGCAGCTTCTCCGATATCTATAACACCCCATGTGGGATTACAAGGTGTTTCAATCCAAACCAATTTTGTTTCATCTCTGACAATACTATTCATGAGTGAGTTCTGTTCATTTACATCATAAAATGTAACATTTAGCCCCCATTTTTCAGTAAATTCCTTTAGCCATTCTCTTAAACCCCAATACATAATTTCTGGAGCAACCACATGATCGCCTGGTTCAAGTGCTTGAAATACACTGATCGCTGCTGACATACCCGAACTAAATAGTAACGCTTCCTCGCCTCCTTCCAGGTCTGCCAGTACTCTCTCTGGAACAGTAAATGTGGGGTTTTCATCTCTTCCATAGCTATAATCTTCAGAAATAAGTTGATAATTTTTATCTCTTGCGTATGTCGTTGATGTGTAAATGGCCGGAACTATTGATCCGGTTTGGGGGTCACAGTAATGATCTGCTTGAACTGTTTTTGTTTCTGTATTTATTTTCTTTGTCATCTAAATTCCACTTAAGATTTTTTCACATCATCAATCAAAATTGAGATTATATTTTTTGTCCACCACAAATACACTATACTATTTTCATGATTTATATCTTACTTGGATTATTAATTTTAGCACTTGTTTTCTTTCCAAGTGTTTGGGTCAAAAGAATACTCGAAAAATACTCAATTCCTGCTGATCGATACACAGGATCGGGCTCAGAGCTTGCAAAATATTTACTTAAAAAAGAATCCCTAGAAAATGTTTCTGTGGAAATAACTGAAGACGGAGATCATTATGACCCTGAAAAAAAAGTGATTAGACTCACCAAAGAAAAGTACAATAGTCGATCTCTAACAGCAATTACGGTTGCTGCTCATGAAGTTGGTCATGCCATTCAAGATAGAGATAACTACGCCCCACTGAAATTGAGAACAAAGCTTGTAAAAGCCACCATGGCGATAGAAAAAATCGGTGCTGGTATACTTATGATTTCTCCTTTTGTAGGAATTTTCACTAAAGCGCCAAGTTTGAGTGCGATTATCTTTATTTCTGGATTATTAACAATGTTATCCTCAACTTTAATTCATCTGATAACCCTGCCAACTGAGTTTGATGCCAGTTTTGGTAGAGCACTTCCATTACTTGAGAACGAAAATATACTCAAAAATGGAGACATGAAACATGCAAGAAAGATATTGAATGCTGCCGCAATGACCTACGTATCAGCATCGCTTATGAGTTTGTTGAATATCGCCAGATGGTGGGCAATTCTAAGAAGATAAACTTTTTATCCTTTCGCCAAATAACTCCTTAAATACTTTGACATAATAACGCATGTGTTCTGGTCTATCCATGCTGACTCTTGACCATTTTGTGAATGGAGGGAATGGTCTTCCTGAGGCTATGTCGTATTTTAATAATTCTTTATTTAGCTCATTGACTGGTATACCTGTCTCGAAGAAACTGAAATTTGTATTTGACCTTATGTATCGAACGCCAAGCTCATCAAACATTTTTTCGACGATATCAAGTGACTCCCTATTCTTCCTGCGAGAAAAATTTTGAAAATACCGATCTTGATAGCTTGCATACGCTGCCTCAATCCCAAGGACATTATTTTTTCCAGTCTTCAATTCCCTAATATTTTCAATTAAGTCTGGATGAGCAAAACCAAAACCAACAGCAAGACCTGCTAGGCCATGTATTTTTGAAGCTGTCCTAGTGATTATGATGTTATTGTGTCCATCAGCAATCAGATCCATCATTGACGAATAATCCGGATCAGTTACATACTCATGATAGGCCTCATCTATAAAGACCAGTCTATCTTTTGACACCTCAATAACAAAATCCCTGAGTTTGTTCTTATTTATTATATTAGGAACAGGATTGTTTGGGTTGACTAAGTAGACCATTCTGGTATCTTTTTTGATTGCACTGGCAACTGCCTCCAAATCACAAGCAAGATTTTCATCAACTGGAACTCTGACAATCTGAGAACGAACTCGAGAGGCGTACCTCACTAGATCTTGATATGTTGGATCTACGCAAACAACCGATCCTGTTTCCCAGCTTGCAATTAACCCGCCTAATTTGAGAATCTCACCTGACCCGGATCCAAGAACAACATTTTCAGTTGCAACTCCATTTTGTTCTGCGATGAGTTTCACGAGATTTCTTCTGTTGCCCCCTCCGTATCTGTTTGTCAGATTCATCGCTCGATTTATAGCCTGAAGCGCAACTCTTGATGGGCCATAAGGATTTTCATTTTTATCTGCCCGAACGAGATCAAAGCTTTTCTCTGTGTCTATCGCAGCTAAAGCTGAACTGGTTAATGAACTGAACGGATTGGCAACTGTCGCCCCCAAGATTGCGCCACCTGATGCCAAAAGCTGTCTTCGGTTGATATTTTGCATGATTCAAACCTTTGAAGATTCAAGTAAACAAGAAATTATTATAGCTAATAACCTGCCAAAAATGCACATAATAATACTGAAATATAAAGCCTTGGATGTATTTTTATTAAAATCCATATCATCAATTAGAATTCGAAAAATACACGACAAGAAATATTTTGTAAATTTTCCAATTTTTCGGTGGTTTAGCGGGCTTAACGCTGATAATATTCGCGCCCAGAAACAAATTATTTAATATTATTAAAACAACAATAGAGATGTAGCTAAGATGAAAGATCTAAATCTATATAGAAATATTGGTATTTTTGCCCACGTAGATGCTGGTAAAACAACAACTACAGAGAGAATTTTAAAACTTACCGGAAAAATACACAAAATCGGTGAAGTGCATGACGGCGATGCCACGACTGACTTCATGGATCAAGAACAAGAGAGAGGAATAACTATTCAATCTGCAGCTACGAGTTGTGAGTGGGATAATCACAGATTAAACATAATCGATACGCCAGGACACGTTGATTTTACAATTGAAGTATACCGATCACTAAAAGTTCTGGATGGTGGTGTCGGTGTATTTTGTGGCTCAGGTGGAGTTGAACCTCAGTCAGAAACAAATTGGCGATACGCC
>PYIJ01480160.1_pt1 | contig 12238 bp, 7 predicted proteins | sample 3578051 | NCBI WGS metagenome assembly PYIJ01 (sample SAMN08408021, study PRJNA431606) | Marine metagenome isolate SA_KN192-05_S13_5m, whole genome shotgun... | biome: marine; feature: oceanic pelagic zone; material: water; isolation source: surface water sample, 0.2-0.8 um fraction ... | reverse complement strand
TTCCTCCCAGCGCTCTGTTCGCCCAGCTGCCCTGGCGGCGCCAGATTCTCGAGGGGCTGCTCGGTGCCGATCTCATCGGATTTCACACACACGACGATGCGCGGCAATTCGTCTATTCGTGTGAGCGCTCGCTGGGCATCGCGGCCTACGAAGGAACCATGCGCGTCAACAACAGGCGCGTCGGTGTCGGCGCCTTTCCGATCGGTATCGACGCCGAGGGTTTCTCCGCAACTGCGGCGGAGGCTCACGTCCTCGAGCGCGCCCGACAGTTGCGTGCGGAGATGGGTTCGCCGACGACGGTTCTGCTCGGTGTTGATCGGCTCGACTACACCAAGGGAATCGATATCCGCTTGAAGGCGTTCGCAGAGGTCCTGCAGGACGAACGCCTGGATCCCGCCACGACGATCTTCGTGCAGGTAGCCGTCCCGTCCAGGGAGAACATTTCGCAGTACCAGCAGATCCGCGACGACATCGAAATGCTGGTGGGCAGGTTCAACGGATCCTTGGCCACCTTCGGTGCGACTCCAATCCACTATCTGCGTCGCGTTCTCGAACGCGAGGAGCTGATCGCGCTCTACCTGGCCACCGACATCATGCTGGTGACTCCGTTGCGCGATGGCATGAATCTGGTCGCCAAGGAGTACGTCGCGTGCCGCAACGATGACACCGGAGCGCTCGTGCTGAGCGAGTTCACCGGGGCTGCACGGGAGTTGGCCCAGGCGTGGCTGGTCAACCCGTACGACACTTCCGGAGTCAGCGAAGCCATCATCGCCGCCGCCCAGGCTCCCGACGACGAACGCGAGCGACGAATGAGGGTGATGCGTTCTACTGTCTTCACCACCACCGCTCAAACGTGGGCTCGGGAGTTCCTCACCGCCCTACGCACCGGTATTGCCAGCGCTCATGCAGCCGTGGCCGACGATCGCGATCAAGCGCGTATCCCGCTGGAGCAGCTCGCCTCGTCTCGACATCTGCTGGTCTGCGTCGACTACGACGGCACCATCTCGAACATCGTCAGCGATCCGGATGCCGCGCGGCCGGTACCCGAAACGGTCGAGGCTTTGGAGATGCTGCGGGACCTGCCCAACACGTCGGTAGCCGTGGTCTCCGGCAGGGCACTGGACAACCTGCGCACCGTATCGGCGATGCCCGACGGGATTCACCTTGTTGGCAGTCACGGCGCTGAGGTCGATGTGCCGCTCGAGCTTGATCCGAGCCAGCGGCGGCTGCTGGATCAATGCACAGCCGCGGCCGCCGAACTCGTCGCCCAGGTTCCCGGAGCATTCATCGAAACCAAACCCGGAAGCATCGCCATTCACGTCCGGCAGTGCGAGCCGAAGGCCGGGGCGAATCTCATTCGGCACATCGTCATGGGGCCGGGCCGGTACCCGGGAGTGCTCGGCAGGCACGGCAAAGAAGTCATCGAGTTGAGCGTGGCCCACGCCCAGAAAGCCGACGCCGTGCGCTCGCTTCGGCAGCGCTTCGATGCCTCCACTGTGCTGTTCGTCGGCGACGACCTGACCGACGAGTCGGTCTTCGCTGACCTGAGCGGGCAGGACGTCGGGATCAAGGTGGGTTCGGGTGAGTCAGCTGCCCTGTGGCGAGTGGAATCACCGCAAGACGTGGCCCTGCTCTTGCACCGCCTGGCGCAGGAGCGTTCGACGTTCGGCGTCTAGCGGCGTTTGCCCCCTCCATGCGGGTGCGTTGTTCCCACCCGCACCGGCATCACTCGTTCAAGCTGAACGGTGGGTACTTGTCGGTTGCCAGCACAAAGGCGTAGGCCTGGACCCGCCATGACCAGCGCAGGACCCCCACCACGAAGTTGAACAGCCCGCGCGGGTAGCGACCGGTGATGATAACGATGATCCACGCGACGACGGTGACACCGAAGACCGCCACCCATAAGAACGCCAGAATGAAGTAGTGCGGAATAGCCAGGAACCATTTCACCAGTGGCATACCGCGACTGAGATCGGTCTGGGCGTTGGGGTAGGTCACGTCGAGGTGGACGTTCTGATCGTCTTCGGTTGACGGGTATTTGTCTGTCAGAACGCCGAAGTAGACGATGACGCGCACGGCGAAGCGGTGAAGCCCTACGTTGAAGTCGAACCACCATTTCGGGTACCGCTTGCGGAACAGAATCATGAACAACGTCGCCGCGAACAGCGACCATAGGATTCCACTTCCCGTATTGGTTGTCCCCGAGACGATCTCGCCCTGGTCGTTGATCACGAGGAGAACGGACTCCGGACCGGAGGCAATGATGCCCAGGATGATGGCGATCGGGATGATCAAGATGGACCGGAAAAGCGTCGTCACCCGACTCAACTTCTCCTGGTAGTCGACGCTGAATGTCGCCGGATACGCCTGGTGTGACACGGCTTGCGGAACGCCCTCGGACATGGTGCCTCCTCCACTTCGATGGCTTTCGCCTCAGGCTAGGTGGTGCGGGCGCCGACGCGGCCCAGCGACGCGGCCGCCCGATCGTCGTTTCACCCCGGCATCAGGGCCCGATTCGGGTTGAACGGATCCAAATCTGGACCTAATCTAAGAGCTGATGAACGACGCCCCCACGCTGTTGCGTCAGCACGGCCTGCAGGTAACCCCGCAGCGGCTCGCCGTTTTGGCGGCCGTGCAGGGCTCACCCCACGCCACAGCCGACATCGTTGTGCACGATGTTCGCCGAACCATCGGCTCGATCTCGCGTCAATCGGTCTATGACTCCCTTGCGGTTCTCGCCGAGACTGGACTTCTCCGCCGGATACAACCCGCCGGCTCTGCCACCCGATACGAAACACGTACCGGTGACAACCATCACCACGTGGTCTGCCGCACTTGTGGCGACCTTGCCGATGTCGATTGCGCCGTCGGCGACGCCCCCTGCCTGACCGCAGCAAACGATCAAGGCTTCGTCATCGACGAAGCTGAAGTCGTGTACTGGGGTCGATGCCCTACCTGCTCACCCGAGCACACCACTTCCCACACCTAAGAATCACCACTGATAGGAGAGCCAACGATGGCAACCGAAAGCAAGTGCCCGGTCGACCACGGATCCGTGGGTGTCGGCCAACAAAACGATGACTGGTGGCCCAATGAACTGAATCTGCGGGTCCTTCCCCACGGCACAGCTGGCGCCAGCCCGATGGGAGACGACTTCGACTACGCGACGGAATTCGAATCCCTCGACCTCGCCGCGGTCAAGGCCGATCTCGTGGCTCTGATGACTGATTCGCAAGAGTGGTGGCCCGCCGACTACGGCCACTACGGCCCGTTCTTCGTTCGCATGGCCTGGCACAGTGCCGGCACCTACCGCACCAGCGATGGGCGCGGAGGCGGAGGCGCAGGCATGCAGCGCTTCGCTCCGCTGAACTCCTGGCCAGACAACGTCAACCTCGACAAAGCCCGCCGGCTGCTATGGCCGATCAAGGCGAAGTACGGCCGCAAGCTGTCCTGGGGTGACCTGTTCATTCTGACCGGCAATGTGGCCATGGAGTCCATGGGATTCCAAACCTTCGGGTTCGGTGGCGGCCGCGCTGACGTCTACGAGCCGGACATCACCTACTGGGGCTCAGAAGCCGAGTGGCTGGCCGACGAGCGCTACACCGGTGACCGCGACTTGGAGAACCCTCTCGCCGCGGTTCAGATGGGCTTGATCTACGTCAACCCCGAAGGACCCAACGGCGTACCCGATCCGATGGCCGCTGCGCGCGACATCCGCGAAACCTTCGGTCGGATGGCGATGAACGATCACGAGACGGTCGCCCTCATCGCCGGAGGTCACACGTTCGGCAAGGCGCATGGCGCCGGCGACCCGAACGCGTACGTCGGCCCCGAGCCCGAGGCTGCCCCGCTCCAGGACATGGGGCTGGGTTGGACGAACTCCATGGGTTCGGGCAGCGGAGACGACACCATCAGTTCCGGACTCGAGGGAGCCTGGACGTCGACACCCACGACGTGGGACATGTCCTACTTCGAGACGCTTTTTGGACACGAGTGGGAGATGACCAAGAGCCCTGCAGGAGCCACACAGTGGATCCCGGTGGGTGGCGCGTCAGCCGACACGGTTCCCGATGCTCACGATCCGAGCACTCGCCACGCGCCGATCATGTTCACCACGGACCTCGCGCTGCGCACGGATCCCATCTACGAGCCGATCTCCCGGCATTTCCTGGAGAACCCAGATGAGTTTGCGGACGCATTCGCTCGCGCCTGGTTCAAGTTGACCCACCGAGACATGGGACCCAAGGTGCGCTACCTCGGGTCCGAGGTTCCCGAAGAGAACCTGATCTGGCAAGACCCGGTTCCTGCTCCAGACGCGCAACTGATTACCGACGCAGACGTGGCCGCGCTGAAGAGCATGACCAACGCCTCTGGCTTGACCGCTGCAGACCTCGTGCAGACGGCCTGGGCGTCGGCTTCTACGTTCCGCGGAACCGACAAGCGCGGTGGCGCGAACGGCGCTCGCATTCGACTCGAACCGCAAAACCAGTGGGCAGTGAACAACCCGGACCACCTCGCCCAGGTGCTCAGCACCTTGGAAGGTGTCCAGGCGGAGTTCAACGCGGCCGGTGGCGCGAAGGTTTCCATGGCGGACCTCATCGTGCTCGGCGGTGCCGCCGGTATCGAGAGCGCGGCTGCAGCAGCTGGTCACACGGTCACGGTGCCGTTCACTCCCGGACGCACCGATGCGACCCAGGAAATGACGGACGTCGAGTCCTTCGCAGCCCTGGAGCCAGCCGCCGATGGCATGCGCAACTACGTAGCCAAGGGTCAGGTTCGGCCCACAGAGCAATTGATGGTCGACAAGGCCAACTTGCTCGGCTTGTCTGCTCCGGAGATGTCCGTGCTGGTGGCGGGGATGCGCGTTATCGGCACCAATGCTGATGGCTCGGACGTCGGGGTCTTGACCGAACGCAAGGGTCAACTGACGAACGACTACTTGGTCAACATGCTGGACATGGGCACCGTGTGGGAGCCCACGGACGACACCGAGACCCTGTTCGAGGGTAAGGATCGATCCTCTGGTGATGTTCGGTGGACGGCGAGCCGGATGGACCTGGTGTTCGGCTCGAACTCCCAACTCCGTGCGGTTGCCGAGGTATACGGCTGCGCCGACGCGCACGACAAGTTCGTCACGGACTTCGTCGCCGCGTGGGACAAGGTGATGATGCTTGATCGCTTCGAAGTGACGCGGTAGCGAGGCTGTCATCGCGAAGGGCCGGGTGCGCACCCGGCCCTTTGCTTATGCGGGAACTACCGTTCGAGCGACGATCGTCGAATCGCCCACCAGGAGATCAGGCTCGACAGCGCGGCGATCACGCCGAGGATGATGAGCCAGGACAGCACCGGGAGGCGATTGTCAGTCTGCGCAGCGACGGCCGACTCAGGGATCGTCAGCCTCGCCCGCACGCCGACGTGATCGGTGGGCAGGCAAAAGGCCCGTGGCAGCTCGACACCCATGATGGCGGCGGCGAGGTCGGCGTTTTCCACCTGCTGTGCATCGGTGCACTCCCACAACCCTTCGGGAGTGGGCCAGGTCGCGGAGACGAGTGAGGATTCGACCACCTCGATACCGGCGGATGTGAACACGTAGTCCAGGCGATCGGTATACCCGTACGGGTTTTTTGGCGCTTGCGCGAGACGATCGGGGTCGGGTCCGGCAAGGAGCGCGTCGGAACCCCACGTGGCGTTCAACGGGTCGAGCGCGTCGGGCCCTGCATCGCGGAAACCGGCACGCACCATCGTCCAGTACGGGCTGCACTCGGCTCGAGCCGTCGCCTCCGACGGGTTCTCGACTTGCGCTTGGCAATCGGTAGTCGTGTCTGGCTGCAGTCCCGGATTCGGTGCTGTGAGCGGCCGTGGGTCGCGTGGGTCACTGTTGAAGTCGCCCATTACCACCGACGGCATTCCCCACCCGTCGACGACCTCCACAAGTTCCTCCGCCTGCTCCGCGTTGACCGGCGTCGATCCTTCACTCCACAGCGATTCCAAGTGGGTGGTGACGAAGCGAACCTCGCCTGCGCCGAACGCGAGATCGATCCACACATAGCCGCGATTGATCTCGAAGAGCACCGGAACAATCGAGTAGATCGTCGAGTAGTCACCCTGACCGACGTCCCGTACGTCGTCTGCGCGATCGGCCCGCACCAGCAGCGCATCACCAATGGTGAACCCACATGCCGCGGAGTCTGTTCCAAACAACGGCTGGAAAGTCATCGGGTCGCGGACGGTTGTCAGATACGGAAGAACTGGGATGGAATAGCCAGGATTCATCGCCGTCCGGTCACCGGCAGATGCGAGGACGTACTCCACTCCCGTGTCCTGAGTCGCTTCCAGTAATTGGGCGAGAAAATCGAAAACAACCGTGGACGATCCGAACAATGTCGGTCGGCACTCCCAGGTCGTTGCTTCCTGAATTGCGACCACATCGGGAGCATCCGCCGCCAGCTCCGCTGCCAGCAGGGGCGCTCGACGTGAGAAGTCGGTGGCCGCCACCTGCTCCCACATCAGTTGAGCCGCTGCAGGCATATCGGGCAGCAACTCCAAAGCCGAGCCGACATCGGCGCCGAGGTAGATGTTTCGAGTGACGACCGTCACCGTGGCGTCTGCGTCGGCTTGCGTAGGTATCTCATGAGCGAGCACCATCCGCGCGCTGGTTCCCTGCGGGCTTGTCACATGAGCGAAACCAGTGATCCCAAGCGCCAGCCCCAGCGCGAGCAGGCGGATACACCAGCGCTTGTCGATCAACGGAAATGCGAGGCTCGATCGGCAGTAACTGCCACGTCATCACCTCCTAGGTCAGCAGGCTACGCCCGAGGTCTGGATCAACGATGAGCACGTCGATAAGTCCTCCGTGGATGGCAGCCCGCACTGCCGCTGCCTTTCCCTTGCCGTGGGCGATAGTCGCAATCGTTGGAATGCGCCGAACGTCGGCGAGATCGAGCGACACCAGGCGTCGGTGGATCGCAAGGTCCACCTGTTCACCGTTGGCGTCGTAGAAGCGACCAGCAAACTGCCCCACGACCTTCTTCTTCTTGGCTTCACTCACTTCCGCCTTTGTCGCTCCTGCAAGATCGAGGAACGTTCGTGTGGTGTCTGTGGGAAACGACCCGATGCCGAGAAAGGCCACGTTGGCCTGCCGGGCGAACTCCAACGACCGCATCACCTCGGGAGTCGACAAGAGCGCGTCCGCTTCCTCGGCGCTGGCGGCGACCGCAGGGGCGTTGAAGTAGGAGTACCGGCCGCCCATCTTGTCCGCAAGATCACGCACCAGGTTGTGGCCCGACAGTCCGGGGTCAACGCTCCACTCTCCGGCGAGCTGCACAACGTGGGCGTCGATCCTGCGATCGAAGCGGGCCACGTCGACCATGGTCTTGACTGTTGTTCCCCAGAAGAGAGCCAGGGTGTCGTGGTCCACGACGTTGTCTTGGATCCACTCGGCTCCCGATCTGGCGAGGCTCATCATTTCCGCTTGGCTGTCCCCGGGAGCGTGGGTTTCCGGGAACGCCTGCGACACGACGACGTCACGCACTCCGAATTCGTCGAATGCCGATCGCAACTCATCCTCTAAGTCCAGCTCGCGGTGGATCGGGTAGGAGATTTCGAACGTCACGACCCCTTGCTCGCGGGCCGACCTCATCAGCCGAGACACATTCGATTGGCTGGTGCCCAGGCGCCGCGCGACTTCCCTTTGGCTCAAGTCTTGGACGTAATACCAGTAGGCGGCCTTGGCCAAGGTCTCCATGCTTACCCGTGGTGCCACCGCGTCTCTCCTGCCGCTTTCTTCCTCAATGTATCTGCCCTACGGCGCCCTTACCGCGTCCACGCAGGAACGCGGGCGCGCGCTACGCAAGCAGCAATGCCGGACTTTCCATCAGTGCTGTGAATCTCTTCAGCCACATCGCCGCTACCACCCCATCGACGCCTCGATGGTCGGCCGACAGGGTGACCGTGAGGACCGAGCCGACGCCGAGGGAACCGTTGGTGACCACGGGTTCCTCGCGTACGGCTCCCACCGCGAGGATCCCGGCCTGCGGTGGATTGATGATGGCCGCGAATCTCTCCACCGCATACATGCCCAAGTTCGATACCGAGAAGGATCCGCCCACGAGTTCGCCCTGCTTCAACTTCCCGCTCCCGGCCCTGTCGACGAAGTCTCGGACGTGACCGGCAATCTGGGACAGACTCATGGATTCGACCGATCGCAGGACGGGAGTCACCAAGCCGTGATCACCGCCAACAGCCACCGACACGTCGGCTGTAGAGAAACGGCGTACCGCATCGTCCGTCCACACGACATTCATCTCCGGCACGTCCATCAACGCTTTGCCGACCGCCTTCAGCACGAAGTCGTTAATCGATATCCGTACCTGCGAGTCGCTGTTGATCGTTTCGCGCATCTCGAGCAGCGATTCGACCCGACAGGTGGATTCGAGATAGAAGTGCGGAACGTTTTGCTTACTTGCCGTCAACGCACGCGCAATCGCACGCCGCATTCCCGAGTGCGGAATGTCCACGAACCCCGCAGCACGCACAGCCTGGTGCCCTCGGGCTTCACGTGGCTGACTGTCGCTCGGTTGCGATGCACCATGGACGGCTCGACCTTCCCGCAGGAGGTCGATGTCTCGGCGGACGATGCGCCCACCGGGCCCGGTGCCCACCACAGTGTCTAATTCGATGTTGTTGTCCCGGGCCAACTTGCGTGCCAGCGGGGATGCGAAGAGTCGGCCGTTGGCCTGTGGCGAGTGGACCCTGATGTCTGCTGCAGGATTGGGGGCATTCGCTTCGACCGGCGTCAATGTGGGTGTCGCTGTGGGTTCCGCTGTCGCGTCGTGTTCTTCAACGTTGTCGTGATCAGCGAACTTATGTTCGGCGGCGCTTGTGGTCGCAAGACCCAGCGCGCCCAGGACGCCGCCTTCATCCGACACGTCTTCCCCAACGCCAGCCAGCACGGCGATCGGTGCGCCCACGGCGACGGCATCACCAGGTTCGATCAAGGTCCGCCACAGAACGGCCTCTTCTTCAGCTTCGATGTCAACATTCGCCTTCTCGGTTTCCACCGTGGCGATGGCCGCGCCCGCGGCGACGGTGCTACCCAACGCTGAACACCATTCGAGGAAGACGACTTCTTCGGCGTCGGCGGAGATGCCGGGCATACGCAGCAGGCGCGGCATCTATCGACTCCCGTGCGGTGTCGCGAAGTGATCGACGAGCGCTTGGGCGACGGTGTCCTCGTTCGGCAGGGCCGCCTTCTCCAACACGGCACTGATGGTGGGCGCAGATTCCGCGCCGGAAATCCGCTGGATCGGTGAATCGAGCCAATCGAAGTAGCGGCGCTGAATCTCGTCGGTCAGCCATCCCCCGTACGAGGTTCCCCGGCTCCCTTGCTCCACGATCATGACGTTGTTGGTCTTGCGGATGCTCTCTCCGATGGTGTCCCAGTCGACACTTGCTGCGTCTAGCCATCGCAGGTCGATGACTTCGGCGTCCACCCCGCTGGATTCGGCTGCATCGAGAGACTGCTGCACCATGGACAGGTAGGTCAGAACTGTCACAGTGCTGCCCTGTCGACGAATTGCGGCCCGGCCAACAGGGATGTGGAAATCAAGATCGGACTCGGGCGTCTCTCCCGAGGTCTTATACAGATCAGCGTCGTGTTCGAGAACAACCACGGGATCCTTGCAGCGCAGGGCGCTGTTCATCATGCCGATGTAGTCCAGCGGCGTAGATGGTGCAGCGATACGCCACCCCGGGGACGTGTTCATCACTCCGGCTGGATCCATGGAGTGCTGGGATCCGTACCCGGTGCGCGTTCCGATCTTCACGCGCATCACCAGCGACATGTCGTGCTGCCCGCCGAACATGTGACGCGCCTTGCCGATCTGGTTGAAGATTTGGTCGGCGGCAACCCAGATGAAGTCGGCGTACATCAATTCGACCACGGGGGTGTATCGGCCATCCAGGGCGATGCCACCGGCCAGACCGGTGAAGGCGGCTTCGGAAATCGGCGTGCCAAGCACCCGATCGGGGAAGGCGTCCTTGAGTCCTTTCGTTGCTCCGCGCGGCCCTCCGTTGAGCTTGTGGATGTCCTCGCCCATGACCACGATCGAGTCGTCTTCTTCCATACGGCGCAACATCACGTCCGCGATCGCGCTGACGAACTTCCGCTCGACGGTCTGACCGACGAAATCCTGCTCTTCTTTGAACTTGACTCCCTCGAATTCGGCGAGGTCGCTGCGGATGCCGTCGTTGATGGTTGTCGGGTCCGGCCACAACGACGGAATAAAGCGACGTGTTCCGGGAGCGTCCGGGTTGTCCTCCACGAGTCGACTCGCCACGTCGGACATCAAGGACGTGCACCGGGAGCGCAGGTCGGCGATCTCGTCGTCGGTCATGATCCCGCGTCGCACCACGTGTGACTGGGTTTGCTTGATGGGGTCTCGATCGCGCCACGCAGCTTCCTCTGCTTTGTCGCGGTAACCGAAGGCGCTTCCGGGGAACGGCCCGTTCTGGTGGAAGTAGCGGTACACATCCGCCTCGACGAGCGTGGGGCCGTTGCCCGAGCGCATGTGCTCAACGGCCTTCTGCATCGTTAAGTACACCGCGAGCGGATCCATACCGTCGACTCGCCAACTCGCGATCCTGAAACCGGGGCCTCGTCCGGATAATCGTGGCTCACCGGTGGCCTCCTCGACCGTGGTGGACACCTCGTACTGGTTGTTCTCGACGAAGAAGCACACGGGCAATTTCCACGCAGCTGCCAGGTTCAACGACTCCAGGACCGATCCGATGTTCATGGCCCCATCACCGAAGTAGGAGACCGAGACCGCCTGACTTCCCGAGTGCTTGTTCGCCCAGGCGAACCCCGTCGCAAACGGCACGGCGCCACCGACGATGGCATTCGTGCCGAGTGCACCGGCCTCCTTCCACTGCAGGTGCATCGACCCTCCGCGGCCAGCGCAGTAGCCCTGCGCCAGGCCGCAAATCTCTGCCAGAGCCCGCTGCACCACCGTCGACACGTCATCGGAGAAATCAGCCCGGGGATCGAGACCATCGGGTGAGATGAAACCGAGCGCCTTGGACAGAAATTGGTGATGACCACGGTGGGAACCGTTCACCTGATCCGACGGAGCCAACGCCAGAACCGAGCCCGCGGCACCGCCCTCTTGACCAATGCTGGAGTGCAACGGTCCGTTCACCAGTTTTTCACCGGCGAACTCGAGGGCGGTCTCTTCGAACGCACGAATGATGTGCATATGGGTGAGCATGGTGGTCAACAGAGCGGGATCAGCGGCATCCCAATCCTTCGTTGAGACCTGCACCTGCGACCACGGCGCATCCATCGATAACTGACGCGTCTTCGGCATTACCTACTCATCTCTTCGTTCACTCTCGCTCAGCGAAAGCTGCGTTGGTTGGATCGTTGTGCGTTCGTCGTTCGACTAGTCGGTCGCGACGCTGGCGGCTTTTGCGGCCATCGCAAACGACACGGCGCCGGGGTCGGGGGAACCGACCGAGCGCTCACCGAGGACCCGTGCCCTACCCATGCGCGGCACCAGCGCTTCGGTGCCTGCGGCGGCTTCTTCCGATGCCGCCGCTGCGGTCTGCCAGGCCTGCGAAACATCGCCGCTGGATTCGACGGCCGCCCCGAAGGCCTCCGTGAAGGGCACCAGCGCATCCACGATCGTCTTGTCACCCACGTTGGCTTTGCCCAAGGTGATGACCGAGTCCACGAAGGCCTGAACCGCAGCAACAGCGGCGGCGTTGTCGACGTCGCGATCGTCGCCGAGCGAGTTGCCCGCGGCCGTCAGGGCTGCGCCCCACAGCGCACCCGATGCACCACCGGAGTGCTCGGTCCACCGCGCTCCCGCACCCGCCAAAGACGTCTGCGCTCCCGCGCCCTCGGCGACCAATTCACGGGCGGCTTGCGCGGCGGCAGTGGAGCCGCGGGCCATCCCGGCCCCGTGGTCTCCGTCACCGGCGACGGCATCCAAGTCTCCGAGCATCGACTCGTTCGCGTTGAGGACATCGCGTACGCGTTCGAGCGCGTCGGCGATGAGCGCGGCTGCGGCTCGCGAGGATGCGCTGCCCTCCTGCTGGACGGTGAGCGGCTCGGGTTCGGTGTTGAAGGTGACGCTGGCGTCCAGAGGTGGGTCCTGCAACGCGGGGCGTGAATACGCGGCGCTGTCACACGGAGCGAACCACCACGTCTCGAGATCGTCGTCTAACCACATCAAGG
>PYIJ01057180.1_pt1 | contig 12247 bp, 11 predicted proteins | sample 3578051 | NCBI WGS metagenome assembly PYIJ01 (sample SAMN08408021, study PRJNA431606) | Marine metagenome isolate SA_KN192-05_S13_5m, whole genome shotgun... | biome: marine; feature: oceanic pelagic zone; material: water; isolation source: surface water sample, 0.2-0.8 um fraction ... | reverse complement strand
TTCACCTATATCGCAGTTAATATCATCAATGACTCTGTAGAATCATCTTGACATTCCCATGTAAATCTATTTCCATCGAAATCAACTGCTGTTCTATTATGTACTTTCTTAATAATTTTTGGACTACTTCCAGGGGCTATGCCAATTAACGATGCTTCGAACTCGGCGCTCGGTGAAATTTTATTCACCAAGCGACAAATTCTTGTAATATTTCCAGCATCATTAGAACATAGGAACTTACCGTTACCTCGTTGACTTACAACTTTACCTTCAATTAAACTAGATCCATCATGAAAACGGATTGGAATTGTAGGGGCCGCATCAACGCCAGTTGCTCCAAAGTTCTTTTTATTGACTGGTCTACCCATGTTAGTCCTTATGCATCTTCAGTGAAATCATCATCATCTGTACCAGATAATGTGTTATCATCGCCTGCTTCTTCCATACGCACAATGCCTGTTGAAGCCGCTGAGCCCATTTGCCATTGTAAAGATGTTCCTGCTAATGCATTTGAACCAGTTGCACTCGGTGAAGCAACAGTAACTTTTCTGCCTGTAATTTTACTTACGCCATATGTTTCTGAATCTGCACCTGATACTGAAATACTCATTTCACCTGCTGATAAAGCCGCAGGTAATACACCAGTTTTTAATGTACAATCAAATGTACCTGCTGTTTCGATTTCTTCGCAACGGAATCTTTTTGAGCCAAGTTGTTTTACAATATAGCCCTCTTTAACTGCTGATCCGTTGTGGAAATTTACTTTGATTTCAGATCCGCTTGCTGTAGGTCCTACGCCCGCTACTCCAAAATTTCGTTTATTTAATGGTCTTCCCATTTGTTTCTCCTTGTTACGTTCTAAGTAATACGCAGTGGGTCAATTCTGCATAAGTCCGTTTGCACGGCACGATTATCGACACAAGTATTTATCAAACTAAATTAAGTACGATGTTTAACCTGTGTGAGCACCATTTTTTCAATAATATAGAAAGAAGAAACGTATACTAATGTGCTTAACAGTGTCATATAAAAGAACGGTATTGCCGCTATATAACATGCTAACAAGCCTTGAATAGTTAATCCATAGTATCCACTTGTCCACACTGCAAAGTTAGTTACAATGAAGAATAATATAGGTCCTATAAATGACATAGGCAGTAATCTTATTTTTGTTGCGAAAAGTGTACACAAAGCAATACTGCTGTAAGTCCATATCATATAACTATGCAATCCCCAATACATATCTGCTATAAACATAGCAAGTAATGTTGCACAAATCACTGTTGGAATATGACTGATTATTCTTGGTGCAAAAACAGCCACAGCAATTATCGGAGTGAAGTTTGGTGGATGTGGTATAATTCTACTTAATGCTAATACTAATATAAATCCTAAGAACCAATATAAATTATTCATTACATTGTTATTCTAATACCTGCTTGGAAATTAATTCCCAATTGGTTGTAACCGTCTGGTTGTTCATATTTTTCATCTGTAATATTATATAATCCTAAGTAAAACATTTTGTTTTCCATTAGTTGATTTAGTTCTAAATCAAAAGTAGTAATACTATCTTTATCAATTGTTTGAAATGTTGAACTGTCAATGTCTTTATGATCACCATAATAATTCATTGACACTTTGTAATTCAAATCATTAATATTTTTTGATATACTAGAATTATTTACCCAAGTTGGCCTACGTAATTTTTCATTTCCATTATTAAGTTTTGCTTCAGTATATGTTACATTTGATGCAAGATCGTAACCTAAAATAGATCTACTGTAACTTACTTCTGCACCTTTGCTTTCACCACCTTCTGCAACGTTTACATAAGATGAATTAGAATATGTAATTGCATTTGATTCTTCTATATAAAATAATGCAGTATCAAAGTTGCCTATTCTATATCCCACTTCATATGAATCTATATCTTCAGATTTTAAATTTGCATTACCTTGATATCCATAACTGTCAATACCATACATTTCATATAATGTTGGCAGTCTATAACCTTGTGAATAACTTGCTCTATAACCATCATGTGATATACCTATTCTAGAACTTATCTGATTGTCAAAGTCGCTTATGCTGTCAAATCTACTACTGAAACTTAAAATAGTACCCATGTAATATTCTTTGTCTACTTCAAAAAACAATCCAGTTGTATATCTGTTTTCATTCACACTACTTTGATAACTGTTTATATTTGTTGAAAAGTCTGCACTTGCTTCATTGTATTCCCAACCCACAGAATAATCATATGTGTCTTTGTTAAATGTATGTTGTGTTAGATATGTATTGCTTTCACTATTGTAAGTGTCAACAACACCGTTTTTAGTATAAGACCTATCATGTTTGCTGTTGTTCAAAACAACTCTTGTGTTTTTCATTTGAAAGTCAATTTGGTTATTGTTCCATTCCCAATCTCCTGTGTAATTTAGTACATCAGCAGAACCACTATCAAGACTCATTTCATTTGTATCTTTAATTTTATTTAATTTTAGAATATATCTATTACCGATATAATCGTATGATATATTAAATGTATTTGCTTCATGTGGATCCTTTTCTTCTCCTTCAGCGTATACACTTACTCCATCTGTAGTTGTTTGGTTGGCTGTAATTTTAAAATTGTGCCTATCTGTTTGATCATTATCAACAACACTTATTTCTTTGCTTACGAGATTATTGGAGCCTATGCTTAGATCTATATAACTTTGGCCGTATGTATTTGAGTGCATATCAATAACACCACCTGCGGCATTAGGCCCGTGTGTGTTGCTCATAGGACCCTTTATAATGGTCAAATAGTCTATTCCTATTAAGTTGTGCTGACTAAAATCATCTGCTCCGCTAGGTGTACTATGATCCTTGATTGGTATTCCATTAAGTGTAATCAAACTATGATCACTTTCTGTTCCTCTTATGAACAAACTACTAGATTGTCCTGGAGGTCCATTTTGTACAATATTAACTCCGTTAGTTGTTTCAACAGGAGTATCAACACCTATAACATCATATGTATATGTTGTAGTTGCTAAATCACTTGCTGTTCTCGGAATTGTTATTGTTATTTCTAAAGGTTCGGCCAAACTTCGGCCACAAAAAAACACGGCAAGAACCGTGACTAACAATATTAATTTTCGCATAATGTATTTTATATTCTAAAGAGAGATTTGTCAAGAGAAAAGACTCCGAAGAGCCTTTTCAAAAATAAGCAAAATAGGTAGGACTTGGTTACACCTACAAGCACGTACCGGAATACCATTCTAATACGTACAACCTATCCCCGCTAGTGAGTGCGATGTGAGCCTGCGTATTTCTACTACAAACCCTGGGTACCACCCCTGGACAGTCAAGTTCGACCCTTCTGGTAAAGGCCTCTTCCTTGCACTATAATTAAGAGTTAATTACTCTCCTAATGCTTAATACTAATATAGCATATTATAATATAAAGTCAACCACTTTTTTACCAAAATATTAAATTTTTTGTAATCTTGGGTCTGTACTTAAAATATTCTTCTCACAGCGTGGTCTAGACAGTGGTCTTTCCATTTGTTTGCGATGGATTGCTTTGTGTGCTAGTTTTGTTTTGATTTTTTTACGAGCGATTTCGAAGTCTTTGTAGTTCACGACACTCTCCCTTTTACAGTTAAGTGCGTTCCTTCGCTTTTGCTACTTCCGTCCCGTAGGATGAACGTACAAATATTTAGCCAAAAAAATAGGCCCCGAAGGGCCTATTTCTACAATTTTGTAAAATACCTATTAACTAAATGATACGTTACCGTTTGTAATCGCAACATTTGCTAGGTAGTCACCTGCATTACCAAGTGAACTTGCAGTGTTTGATAACTCGACATATCCATATCTAGTCATGAAACTTACTACTGGTTCAAATGTAGCAGGATCCATTACAACACCACTACTCATTAATGGAATGTATGGGCAGTAGAACGCTGGTGCATCTGATTCAGATGAACCTTTGTAACCTACTAGTACTGCTGTACCGTCGCCAGCATATGTATCAACATATACTTTCATAGCGTTGTTTAATGTACCTACAAATTTAGTATTTGTTGGCGCTTCAAACGAACCTTCAGTTGTTCTTGCGAACGCTGAAGTTGTTGCAGACTGAAGTACTGTTAACGCAAATGGTGATACCACTGCATAGTTACCAGCACCACGTCTTGTACGCTGTGCGATTAAGTTAGCCGCTCTGTTGATTTGAACTGCCAATGCGGCATGCTCATCACCAACAAAAGTTGCTGTACCACTTACTGCGGCTTGGTCGTATGTTTCAACGGCTGTACCACTAAGTGTTCTAAGTGAAGCAAGAACTTCTTGATCAATTTCAGCAGTAATTTCTTGGGCTAGTGCCGCCATAATTTCTGCTTCAACATCAATACCATGCTGTGACTGTGCGTCCTGAGCCGCTTCAAACGTCCAACGAGCACTCAACTTACGAGTTTTCGCTTCAACAGTTTGTTTTAAGATCTGGATGCTTAGTTTGTTACCTGGTACACCTTCTTTAGCGGCTGTAGCATCTGCTTTACCACTAGTTGCACCTGAATAACTTTCAGCAATCTTGAATGGTGAAAGTGCTTCTTCACCTGCAGTTGCACCTGATGCACCTGCGTTAAAAGTGTCCGAATAACGGACTCTTAGTGTGTGGATTTGACCCACTGGTCCAGTCATTGGTTGTACTCCAACAAGTTCGTTTGCGATTACTGTTGGCATTACACGTCTGATAACTGGTAAAATGACTCTGTTAAGAGTTGCGACATTACCGGCGGAAGTTGTTCCTGCTGTTGCAGTCTCTGCCAAATACTTTCTAGTATTTTCAAGAGTTGCACCCATAACGGATTTTTTATTACCGTTAAGGCCTTCTAGCAACGCAGTTTTAGTCTCCTGCCAGCGACTTTCGAGTAGTTCTGACATAATTATCTCCTATCAATTTAATCCAGCAAGACGTCTAATGTCAACAACATTCTCGTCTGCTTTACTACTAACGTTAGTTTCTCTATTGCCTGTAATTTCTTTGCCTTCTACTAGTTTTGCCTTCTTCTTTGCTGGAGCATTACCATCAATAACTGCTGGTAGGTACTTGTTAAACGCCTTGTCTAACTTCGGTGTTTGAACAGATTCCAGTAAGTCTGTCATAATTTCACGTTGATCTTTGCTTAATGGCTCAATCAAACCGTTAATTACTTTGTTGCGTTCAGCCGCTTCGTTAATGCGTTTGATTTCAGTTGCTTTCGCTCCTGCTTCTTCAATCGCCTTAGCCGCTTCTGCTTTTGCTTCTTCTACTTGCTTATCTTTTAAATCTACAATTTTAAGAAGTTTTGAAGTTTCGCTCTTTTCATTCAAGTAACTATTTGCATACTCACTTGCGAAAGATTCGAATAATTTACGACCGAAGTCGTTTTCTCTTGCAACGTTAATATCTTCTTTAAGTGCAGTAATTTCTTTATTCAAGTTCTTACTTACTGTTTCAGATACTAATTTTGCACTCTTTTCAATAAACTGAGTCTTCACTTTATTGAAGTGTTTCTTAGCCTCACGTACTAAACGTACTTTTGTTTCGGCTAGGTCTTTTTTATCCTCATGGAACTCTGCAATTTCTTTAGATAGAGCCTCTACAACAAATTCCTCCATTTTAGCAAAATTAATTGCCATTTTCTTTTGGTCTTCGTGTAATTCAGTGACTTCTTTTCCTAACTGATCCATAACAAACGCTTTCATTAAGTCTCCGTTTTCCTTTAACTTAACAGCATACTTTGCTTTGGCTTCTGCTAGTTGCTTGCGGTCTTCTGCAAACTCAGCAATTTCACTTGAAAGACGGTCATCTAGCATTTTATCAATGGCTTCAACCATTGTTTGCTTGTCATGCTCGTATTTTTGTGCGAATTCTTCACGTAACTCAGACGTTACCGCCTGTTTGTTTTCGCGAATCTTGCTTTCCCAAGCCTCTTCAATTTGTGCTCTGACTTCTTCTGTAACTACATCGTTTTCAAAGAGTGTTTTCAGTGCATCTATCATACTTTTTCTCCTAGTTTCACTGGAGTTTGTTGATTAAATTAATCAACGATTCCTTAAGATACTTTTGTGCCTTGTCGTCGTGTTTTGTTGCCTGTGCTAATTCGTATGCCTTGTATCCCCCACGTGCATTCATCAAATGTTCATAAATTGGTGTAGGATATGCACCAGGGGCGCTAGGCTGAGCCACAACGTCCACGGTGATAATTTCGAAGCCCGACACATCGCCGGACTCGTTAACTTCGCCCGAACCACGCGATGAAACACCTAATTTAACTCCGCTTTCAAGCATTGTTTTAACTAGTTGTCCCATCGGGGTCGGTAAAATTTTCATTTTGCCATAACCGTTTTGGTCTTCCATCCACATATTAGTCATCATATGTGAAACACGATCAAGGTTAATGTTTAGGCCTTCAGGATGATCAACTTCGCCAAGAACTGAGTAACCAGTCTCAATTTGATCATTGAGAGTTTTGACAGCCCTTCCAATCTCATTAACAGGATACACACGCTCGTTTGCATTGCGTACTCCGCCTTGGATACAAATTCCTTTTAGAAAAAGATCTTTGCCTCCATTTGAGTTTTCAGTTGACTCAACAACCATTTTCGCCTGGTCGAATGTCAAATTCTCGCTTAGTAGATTCATTGCCTTCTACTCCTAATTAACTGCCAATAGTAGATTTTTTATTGTCAGCGTTTTCGCCTGCACTTTTCTTTTCAGCGCCGTGGCCTTTTGGCTGTGCTTTCATGCTTTTCGATGCTTTACCACCTGGTACGTTAATGTTTCCCATTGAATCCTCTTTAGCAGAGTTTCCTTCTAGTCCACCTGTTGTACCTTTTGAGTCTGCTTCGCCACCAGCAACTAAGTTACTAGCGTCTCCACCCATGTCGTTAGCACTTGCTACTGGTGATTTAGTGTTTGCACCGTTGTCACCCATGTTTGCAGTTACTTTTTCAACATACTCACGCATTGTTTCAGTTTCAGACTTTTCTGCTTCGTCAACTTCTTTATCAGTTGCTTCAGTTGCTTCTTCGTCTGTCGCTTCTTCTACGCCAAGGTCGATGCTTTCTTCTTCAGCATCATCTTCGTCATCAGCACCCATGTCACCCATGTCGCCTGCGTCTTCGTCGTCACCTTCGTCGTCGCCGCCGCCCATTTCGTCATTGAACTGTTGACGTAAGTCGTCTAATTCTTTTTCTAAGTCTACCATACGATCTTCTAGGTCTTCGTCTCCTTCTGGAGCATCGTCTTCACCTTCTTCATCGCCGTCACCCATTTCTAAGTCACCCATCATATCATCTGATGGATCTGCTTCTGGCATAGGCTCAACTTCAAATTCATTCATGTCAAAGCCTTCTTTTGCTTCTTCATCTTTTGAACCTTCTTTGACTTCTTCGTCAGTTGCTTCATCTACTTCTTTATCATTAGATGCTTCGTCAACTTCTTCGTCTGCCTTTTCATCGACTTTTTCGTCTTCTGACTCTTTAGTTTCTTCGTCTTTACTAGACTCATCAACTTCTTTGTCATCTTCTTCTAGATCATTTTCTAAAAGATTTTCATAAATTTCTCTTGATTTTTCAACTACAATCTCGTGGAACAATTCTTCTGCTCCAGCACGATCTTCATTGACTAGTTTTTCGAGCATTTCCTCGAACTTGTTTAGATCTGCCATTTTCGTCTCCTGTTAAATAAAATTTACCTTACGGCAAGGCTGTCATTAATATTTACTATTTATTAAGAAAAGTGCGTAGATATAGGCCCAAAACGGGCCATTTTTACGGATTAAGCGAAAAGTTGAAAGATTTTGCCAAATCTTCCACTGTAATATGCGATATATTCGCAAAATTTTCGAAAGGCTCTGGTATATAAGCCTTTTCCGTTGCTAACACTCTTATATATCTCTTTTTTGAATTTTTCTGTAATACGGTAGTAGTTTGACGTAACCAATTGCCATAATACGTTGATGTGTCATGCTCACGCTTGTAATTAGGTGTACCGCTATACAAATTATTAACACGCTTATGTTCTGGGCCTATACCTTGATAGTCAAATCCTAAAATATATATAGTTTCATGCCCTTGTTCGCTTGCAAAATCTAATGCTGTAGGACCACTACTCCAACCTTTACTTGGTTCAAAGTAATTCAATCCTGTATATTTTTCATAAGATTTATTATAATTTGTCCAAACTTGACCTTCATGCTGATATCTGTATTGAACTATTTCATTTACCATTTTAGTATCAACAGCAATCAAGTAGTCTGGTTTGAAATCTCTATACACTGCATTACAGGCATATATGGTTCCAAATTTTCTAAGAGGTTCTAAAGGTATGTGTCTACGACTTATGCCGTTACCAATTACAAAGGCTATGCTCAATTATCATACTCCGCCGGCCTCTGCGTTTGCCGCGATGCCATACATTTGTCTTACAAAATGCAAGTCTTTGACTTGCTCTTCTTTATGTACTTCTGCGGCCAATCTTGCACGATTAATTTGGCGAAGTGTGAGTCTTGTCTTACGTGATGAATCAAAGTCTACAGGAGATTGGTCATCTTTAGGTGAATAACCTTTATCCTCTACAGGCTCAATTGTTTCTTTATCAAAATAAAATATTTCACGTAGTATCATACTGTTATTTATACCGTTATGTCAGTTGCGCCTTCTTGAGGAACGCCTTCGCCACCAGTAGCAGTTTCTGGTGCATCAGTTGCACCTCCATCAATTGGTGCTTCGCCGCCTGGTACTTCTTCTTCCATACCAGCCATGTCTGCATCAATACCTGCTCCGCTAACTCCTGCGCCTCTAAGTTCTCCACCTGCGTCTGTTGGTGGTGGACTAATATTCTCATCGTTCTCTTCACGCCATAGTCTTTCGTTTTCTGTAAGTTCTTCTTCACTAAGACCTAAGTAGCGTTTCATTGCAAAGCGATTTGAAATATAAGGTATTGCACTCATTTGTGTAAATGTTGGAATACGTGCATTATCAATTTCACTTTGTCTATATGCCGCAAAGTTTTGTGGTGGTTGGAATCTAATATCAAACATTGCTGTATCAATGTTTACGCCCTTTTCAAGTAAGTATCTTTTGAATTCTTGGTTTATATCTTCAGTTAATAACCCTTGTAATCTTTCACAGTAAGTGTTAAATCTTAATTCTTGAATGTATGCTGTTCCAACTCTTCCGTCGTTGTATTGTGCGGCTGAATCGTCTGCACCAGTAGGCAAATATGAACTAGGAATACGTAAACCTCTAACAAGTTTGTTTGTAAAGTAACGTAAGTCGTCTATTTCGCCTAGGTTAGTACCACCTGGTAATGTTTCAACTTTAGATCCACGTCCTTCTGCTGTTTGAGGGAAAAAGTAATCTTCATTGATTGACAGCGGATTGTAAGACGAGTCTATAACATTTGTACCTCCGCCTGTTGACGATGGGATACGTCTTTGGTGTATTTCCGTCTTAACACGTTCTACAAACTGCATCGCTAAGTGCGATGGCATGTTACCCACATCAACGTAGAAAACTCTTCTTTCAGGTGCTCGTTGTACACGATAGATGATAATTGCATCTTCTAATAATTCTTTTTGTTTGTATACTTTAAATATAGTTTCTAACAAACTGTTACCAAATGGAAAGTTGTTGTCTAATCCTTCTGACAAACTTAGATGTACAACATTTTCTGCATCAATAGCAACTTCAGTTTCTCCTTCTTGGAATCTACTTCCGCTTTGCTTTGGTGCATTGCCTACCATTCCTCGAACACCACCTTGTAGGTATCCGTCTCCTCCGCCTGTAACATTTCCGTTTGTTTGGAAAGGAGTTGTTGCAACCATATCTTTAAAATTTAAATTAAAGTCTTTAATTACATACTGTTGAGGTTTTTTACCTTCTGATTCGTTAACAATAATTCTTGCAACGTTTGCAGAATCAACATGAAATAATTTTTTAGTTTCTGGATCTCTTACAAAAAATTGATCTCCATACTTAAATGTATTACGTAGTATTCTAAACATACGTGTATCAAATTTTTGTAGTTTACACCACTGTTGTAAGTATTGTTGTAAAATTGTAGTTTCTGATGTTGTTGCTTTTTTCTTAAAGTCTAATACAAAGGGTGTTTTATTTTGTGCATTTTTTTGTGAACAAAATTCTGCTAAAATATCAAGTGCGGCATTTACCTCACTGTCTAAATCCATAGTATTATACTGTCCGTAACGCTCAACTCTATTAGGAGCACCTACGTAAACATCTGGCAAATAAGAACTATAGTTTGTACGTGCCGGCCCTGCATTGCCACTACCCCCTCTACCACCACCTAGAGGACTATAGTTTCCTCCCGGATTATCTCCTGTTGGTACTGGTGTAAAATATTTTTTCCAACTCATTTTATATCCTTAATATGCACTCTCTGGGTTCTTCTCAAGAAGAGCCTTAGTTAATCTATTATTTTCACGCATAAGAGTGACAAGGGTTTGCATACTAACATTACTTAGCCCTCCACCACCATCTCCGCCTCCAAGAAAGGATCCTGCATTTGGTCCTGTGCCTGATTTGAAGAATCCGTTGTTATCTTTGGATAATTCTTCATTCAAATCTTTCATTTGATCTACTAATTTGTCTAATGCTTCTGCAAAATCTTCAACATTTTTTGCATTTAAGTCATCTGCAAATGCTTTTAAACCTTGTAATCCACCTGATGATGCTACTAAGTTTTCAACTGCTGTGCCATCGATATTAGCAAATTTATTAATACCGTCAACCATTTTATCAAACGGAGAACTAGCACCAAAGAAACTAGCAATACTATCTAATACTCCGCCTGCGGCTAATCCTAGCATTGCACTACCTAATTGACCTAGTGATTCAGCAACGTTTGCTAAATTGGCTGTGTCTTTAACTTCCGACATGCGTTCTACGCCAGCCGCCATTTTTTCAACGCCATCTCCAGCCGCACTAATTCCTTCACCTGCAAGTCTAATTGCCGCACCTGTACCAATTAATAATCCTGCTAACACACCTGCACCTAATATAACCATTGGACTAGCAAATCCTGCTAATAACGATTGGAAGCCTTTTATTGCAAGATATACTACACCACCTGCCGCAACCATTGTTGCTAAGGTAGTAAGTGCTCCGTCTAATCCACCAAATAATCCACCTTTTGATTTTTTCTTTTCGCCGCTTGCACCATCTGCAGATTCTTCGTCATCTCCGCCTCCGCCAAAAATGCCACCTATTATAGAACCTATCATTCCGCCTAAGCCTGACAGTCCTGTTGCTAACATATCTTTAATATACTGCATTAAGTTTCCTGACTTAAATGCATCTAATAGTTCTTTAAATTTTGTAGATAATGTAGTTGTAAATTCTTCTATTCTCTTAATACCGTCTGGACTTCCTAACCATGCTGTGAAATCTCCCATCATTGTTGCTATAGTATCAAACACACCACTATTAATAAGTGCGTCCATAATTTTGTTTTTTGTTTGTTGTAATACACGTTCAAAGTCTGCTGTTGCTTTTTCTCTTGCCTTAAATGCATCTAATTGATCTTGTTGTGCTTTGGTTAAATTCTTACCAGCATTTTTCATTCCTATAATTTCAATTATAGCACTACCAACGCTACTACCCATTGCCGCAAGTGTTGAATACTGTTGTTTCTGTGCATCACTTAGGTTGTCTGCCATTTCAGCAGTTTTTCTAATTTCAGCCATAAAGTCTTCTTGGCTCACAGAACCATCTTTTAATCCTGCTGACATTTTTGCTAAGTTTGGATTCAAACGTATTAAATCTTGTCCCATTTCATTTAGTGGAACACCGCCTGTTGCAACCATTTCAGTAATTGCATCTTTTAAATCAGGACTTGCAGTATTCATCATTGTAAGAACACCATTTAGATTTCGTTGTGCTGATTCATCCATAGTGTTAAAGATAAGTTTGAGACGCTTGTCTGCCATGTTATCTTTCATCTCTTCCATGATTTGATCTCGACGTTTACCTGTAACTCTAGCAAGTTTGTCAATTTCTAAAACTGTGTTTGCCACACCTGCAGTTAGTTGTGCGTCATTCATTCTCTGCGAACGACCTAATCTTGTTTGTAGTTCTAAATAATCTGCTGTATATTCAGCAGTTTCTTCCATTGTCATACCTAGTTTACTAAACTGAGGTCCAAAGGTCTTTTGAATATTTCCGCTAATTTGTGCAAAGC
>PYIJ01069853.1_pt1 | contig 12248 bp, 22 predicted proteins | sample 3578051 | NCBI WGS metagenome assembly PYIJ01 (sample SAMN08408021, study PRJNA431606) | Marine metagenome isolate SA_KN192-05_S13_5m, whole genome shotgun... | biome: marine; feature: oceanic pelagic zone; material: water; isolation source: surface water sample, 0.2-0.8 um fraction ... | reverse complement strand
TTACCCGCCCGTTTATTCTCGCATATAATCGCATATAAATGCAAGTAGAAATTTCTAAAAGTTTTACCTTCGTCGGCGTTTTCTCGAAACGCGTTTATTTAATTCGTCGTAATCAGAACCATACAATAGGCGGCCTATCCAACTAAACAAAAACATTTATACCTCACTTTCTTTGAAAAATACTTTATCAAACACTTCGCTTAACATACGCTCTAAATCTAAATCTTGCGGCATCATGTAAACGGTTTCTTTCATGTCAGCATTATTACAATGCGGACACTTTTCTTTCTGGGGGCCTTCGTCTTCGTGAAAAATAAAATCGCACTTCAAACAATGAACCCGTTGCGTCGTTTCATTAATCATTGTCACCTTCCTCAACACTGTCATAAGAACCACCAATTGCTTCGATCAATTCTTGATCATCTATAGAGGCCAACCTAAGTAAAATGGCCTCCCTAAATTCTTGAGGGGTAACAGTGTCACCTTCAGGATCACGACAGCCTTGAATAGTGAAAGCAATAGTGAAAGCGTTGTCATAGGTCTTACCCTCATAACCCGCGGTTGGTATCTTTAAACCCATCAGATATCCCCTTTTAAAACTTGACCGGTTTGTTCTTTCCAAGCCGCTTCTATTTTAACGTTTAAAACGGCCTCTACCGACTCATTATAAGCGCAATAAAAGCCAAGCTTTTTTGCACCTTTGGTTAAAATAGAACTTTGGTCCCCGTCATTATGAAAACGATAATAAGCGTATTTTGCTTTTCTTAATCTCTCCAAATGGTAGTTTTTGCCGGAAGCTTTAGGCATTGTGGCTTTCCATGGACCATCATAGATTAACTGGTCATCTATAATCAGATCAAGCTTTTCAACAGCCTTTTCGTATTTACCTTTACGGCACCAGTAAGACTGTTCACGAAAATTAAAATCAGTCATTTTCCATCCCCCTAATGACGCTTAATAACTTTTGACGGTAAAGTATTGCATCTTGTAGCGTTTCAAAACAGGGCGTTCCAGAAGTGTTGAAGTTAACAACATCAACGGATCGTTGCGATATTGTGTATCGCAAGTCGTCGGCATATGCTCTAAGAAAATTAATTGCCTCTTTTTCCATCACTTCACCTCCGAAACTTTTTGAAGGTTCTTGAAGCGATCCAACAAATCTTCAGTCGTCGCTTTGTAATTATCTAGCAAAGCGGCTTGGACTTTTTTGATATCAATTTCTAATTGATCGACAGCATTCCTTATCTGATGGTAATCAGGAATTTCTGATTTTGCTTTGTCGGGATTTTTGGATTTTAATTCCTTAATGTAATTTTGAAAAAACTGAATATCGTCGTTCATTGAGTTCAGCTTCTGTTGAAAGTAAACTTCCACTCTGTAAAAATGCATTTCCATTCGACACCTCCATTTGTCTTCATTGTTGCATATGCGATAATATCAAGTGCTTACGGACAAATCAAGCGGAAAATGTCTTCCCAATCAAACTTTTCTTTCTGGTGTATAACAGGGTCTACCTTCAGACCTTCGAGCTTCAAGTCTACTGCATCACGGCCATGGAACAAAAAGATTTGCTCTGGTTCGTTTTTTGTTTGAAGTTTCTTTACCAAAACCCAAACGCTTGCATCTTTATGATTAGACAACCACGCCACTTGGTGCGGACGTAAATCTACAGCTTTGCCCGCTGTAGCCTTTAACTCTACGAAATGAAAACCACCCTTTTCATCACATAACAAAACATCTGGTATGCCGGGCGTTGCCCACGTTTCAAGCCGTGTTGACGAGATCTTCCTCGAACTCTTCTTCAAAGCCGTCCGCATCTGGTTCCAAAATCCGGCCTCGCGCTTTTGCGCGGTTCTGGGTATTGCTTTCTCCTTCGGGAGTAATGTCGATAGTGACTGGGGCATAGGTTTGCTTAATCTCCTGTAATGCTTTCATCACTTCATCTTTACTCATAGAGTCGATACTGCCGTGACGAACCTCGCTTTTGCTGACATAAATGTCACCTTGTGCTTGCCCCCGTCTATACTCAGCTTGAACAGCCGCCGAAAAGGCTCCGTTCTCTAGCGCCGCATCTCTAATCGTTTGTAAATCTCTGATGTGGCGTCTGTAGTTGATACCAAACTTTTCATCTAACTCATCTCGATAAGCTTTGATTGCGGCAACAACGTGAGGACAAATATGTGGGTTTGTCATTTCGTATGCCCGCGTATGTGCAGAACTTGCCGGATAACCCGCATTAATTGCGGCCTCTCTCATTGTTATCTGGCCGTCTTTCGAAACCAGTTCTTTAACAAATAGTTCTTGTTTTCTTGTAAGCGGTCTATTCTTCGTGGCCCTTGGTTGTCCAACACCACGTTTCTTTTTAACGGGAAGTGTTTTAGATTGGCTTTGTTTGGTCATGCTCGTACCTAGTTAAATTGAGATAGTTTCCTTTAAAATGCACATTTCTTTATATATAGCCAGAAAAATATTTTTTAAGAAAAAAAAATCTGAGGCCCCTTAACGCACTTTCGCTATTGGTTACATAAACTCTGGTTACGTTACATTTTTGTTTTCTACTTTATGTAACTGTTAAGTACCTATATATAAAAGAAAAAACATCGAAAGTTACACGGTTACACCGGTTACGGCATATTTTTCAAAAAATATTTTTTTTATTTTTCTCTCTATATAATATAACCGGTGTTAAAAAAGAAACCCGCGGGCCGTGTTCCGTGACCCGCGGGCTATCAATCATTCCTGATTTGCAAGGTATTCCAAATCGAACCACTGTCCCCGATCATCTAATTCGGTAAAAGGTGACAGGTGGCTCCATGTAAAGTTGTAAAAGGTATGAGTGTGTTTTTGTTCTTTGACTGCAAAAAATTGCGCGGCTTTTGGTACACCCATTCTGTGAATTAACTTATTAGCAAGTTCACAATTTTCTTTAGCCTCTTCAAAGTTTTCGGCTTTGTCGAGTTCTATCCAAATACGTTTTGACATTTATTCCTCCATAATATGTAGGGCCGTGACCCATTGTCAAATAACGTGGGGCTTGCCCGCCCCAACCGAAGGGCTCATCCCTTCGATAAAAACATTATACCACAAGTATGCGATAATGTCAACATTAAATTTTTAGAAATTTCAAGCCGATTCAAAATGCTCATCGAAGTATGCCCGCATTTCGTTCATCTTGTTGAACGTCCGTGAGCCGTGAGGCGCGGGCAGTATGCAAGTATATTTATTGCCGGAGTTTTTGGATCGAACCACCATGATGTCGATTCGATCTTGGTTGGGCATGACATAATAGTAATCTGGCATTCCGCCGTCTTTTTGGATTTTTCTAATTGTTGCCATTAGTCGTTCCTTTCAGGTTTTATTTTAGGTTTTACTATTTTTGATACTTTCTTTGTTGGGTAGCAACCCATTGAGATTTCGCCGCCATAGAGGTCGTATAAATAATTATACATTTTATCGGGGCTTCGATTATTCATGGCTTGCAAGCAATGCTTTTCGCTTTCGAACCATACGGCTGTTTCAATGTCATGACCTTGCAAGGTATATGCAATGACAAGGGCGGTGAAATATTCCATCACCGCTTAAACCATTTCATGATGTAATCTATTAGTCGTTTGTGGAGCGCGGGCCTTACGACGGTTTCGTCTTTCGTCATTATACCGAGGACCTCTGCGTCGTCAGCTTCGGCTTTGCCCTGTTCTTTGGGCTCTAGCTTCACGACTTTTGGTGCGACGGCATTTGCTTTTACCCATTTGGATATTTCTGTTTTAGCCCAGTGCTTTTTGTTTTTTAGTTTTTCTGGAACATACATTGAATCTACGGGTGGTGGAAAGGTCTTGAGCCGTGAGCGGCGGTAGATGGTTTGTTGGGATAGTCCGGTAAGTTCGACGACTTGTTCAATGTTTAGTAACTGCTTTGCCATTATGTATTCTCCTCTATTTAGGTTTACGGTTCTTCTTTTTAGATCCGCTTGGTGGTAAGTCTGCAATAAGTTCATCGGGATTATTGCGTTTCCATCGGGCATTTACGCCGATATTATGGTTAAGTTCTCTTAAAAACTCTTCTGCCGTGCTTTCTTTGTCTACTATATCTTGTAAACGGTCAGCGACATAAAACAAACTCTATCATCTATCATTTGTTTTCTCCCTCCTTGATAAAAATGCAGTACGGATCATTGTCGTACAAATATACAGTGAAATCGGCTCTACCATCCCAGTATGCTGTATAGACAGTGCATGGACCATGTTTGCCATCCACTGAACGTTCTGGAACACAGTCGTAATATCCTTCGGTTACTTCCATAGTTTCAATACCTCCATAGTTGAATAATGGAAGTATATAAGAAAGTATGCGACTAAGTCAATAGCTAATGTATTTGGTCATTACCTTCGTGGGTAATTGCGCTTTCTGCATTGTACGCGGCATTCGACAAACAGCTTGCGATTATCTCGCTCACGGTCCGTGGGTCGGGAGATATGTCTATAAGATGAGATATTAATTGAGTCATAGCTCCGCCCATAGCAGGGCCCTTCATCATGCCTCTTGCTTCGAACTCGTTGAGTAATTCGATAGTCATGTCGCAGGCATCAAAAAAATCATGATGCGCGGATTCTTCATCTGTTAAGTATGCATTGCCAAGCTTTTTCAAGAGCATCTACCTTCTGTTTGCGTTGCTCTGGTGTCAGACTATCATCTTTTTCTATAATATCCATATAATCATTTACGAATTTTTGCATGATTGCCACTGCTTCTCTATTTTTCATATTTTTCTCCTCGAACGAAAGTGCCCCAGTCGGGGGCAACCGAACTGGGGCTTTCAACTACGAAGGTGCCCAATGGAGGTGGACACTAAGCGAATAGTACACCAGATGTATGCGATATGCAATACTTAATCGCATATGTTGTGTATACCCTCTGCCTTATCTACATCATCGTGTATAGTTAATTGACAAGCGATACATTTACGAATCAATATTTTGTCCGTTCTTTCAATTACTTCCAGTTGAGCCTGACACCTTGGGCAAGTATTCTGCACGAGCCGATTGTGTATCTCTCCCGCCTCCGTCTGGTACTGCATCACTCCTCTTTCTGTCTTTGTGATCCTCAAAAATCATGCGAAGTTGTCCGGATATCGTCCGTCCTTCGTCTTTTGCCATAAATTTTACCTCCTCGTACATGTCTCTGGGTACGAGAATACTTTTCCAACGCGTTGTATCCATAAATCATCTCCGACTTTATCGGTATTTCTAGGATAATATAAGATAATATGCAAGTTTGCAAGAAAAAACCCCGCCGAAGCGGGGTAGTTAAACTGAGCCACAGGCGTGGACTCAATCGAGCAGTGTAAGGAATAGGAATTAATGAGCTTCTCCCCAAGATGGACCGATTTCAATGTCACACTTGGAAGGGACTTTTAATTCAACTGCGTTCTCCATGATATAAGCAACTTCTTTCGCCTCGTCAACACTTTTGACAGACATAGCAATCTCGTCATGTACTTGGATCATGGGCAGTCGGCCGGTTTTGTATATATCTACCATCGCTTTCTTGGTCATATCGGCGGCACTGGCTTGGATTAATCTGTTGAGCGCCTTGTAAGTGTACGCTCTTTTTAATCTGGTCGTTGGGCCGTGGGCATCGGCCGCCTCTTTGTAAGGCAACGCCTTGTGCATTGCGAAACTATCCGGCTCCCACAGATCAAATCTGCATTTTCTACCCAGTAATGACCGTAACGAACCGCTCGATGTGCGCGTGTTAAGTTGGTTTGTAACGCCGTTCATCAATCCTTTAACGAACGGTACACGGCTATGGTATTGTTTTATAATGTCTTTTGCTTCTTCGACAGATATATCGAGTTGCTCGGACAGTTTATTCACGCCCATACCGTACATCATTCCCAGATTTATGGTCTTGGCTTGCTTACGTGGTATGTTTGCCATCTCTGCCACCATTGTATGGAAGTCCGTGTCTGGGTTTTCGTTGTATTCTTTGACAAACTCATCGGTTCCTTCCAAGGTCGAGCCCCTGTAGATGCTATACGTCTTTGCAAAATGCACCAAGATCCGTGGTTCCTGTTGCGAGAAGTCAATGGCCGCCCACTGGTCGCCCTCTTCTGGTAGGAACAGACTGCGTATCATTGGCCCCAGTTCTGGATCGCGGGCAGGGATTTGCTGTAGGTTGGGGTTTGACATTGATATGCGCCCCGAAACCGTACCTCCATCGTCAGATCGGATTTGGTTTATGTGCGAATGTATGCGTCCATCGGCACGACAGTGCTTTTGTATTGTATTTATAAACGTGCCAGACGTTTTGTTTAGGTTTCGAGCTTCAACCACGAGCTTGGCTAATGGGTGTTCATGCTCTGCCAGAAACAGTTTTGTAAACGACGGTGCGCCTTTTTCTGTCTTTGGATAGGTTATGTCGAGTTTATCAAACGCTTTTGATAGGGATTGTGCCGCCCAGATTTCTACATCTGTACCGGCCAGACGTTTTATTTCTTTCATGACTTCTTTTTCGCGCTTGAGTAGCATGTCTCTGGTGCGCTCGACGCGGTCTTGGTCTACGCGTACACCGCGGAAGGTCATGTCTACCAGACAAGGCAGTAGGTCCAGTTCGAGATTTGCTATGTCCCAAAGGTCCTCTTTGCCCAGTTGCACAGAAAAATAATTCCAAAGTTCTAAGGTTAGCTTGGCATCCGCTTCTGCGTAGGGGCCGACGTACATAGCAGGCATCTTCCACATCTCTGCTTTGGGGTCGATACCAAACTCTCTTGCCGCCTCGACAAGGGCTTTTTCTGATTTTGTTTTGTTGAGGTGGTCGTATGCCAAAGCGTTGAGGCTGTAACTAAACCTATTCTCGTCAAGCAACGACGCAATAACCATTGTATCTATAATGCGTCCGTTGACGGTAAAACCCATCTGCCTGATCCAACCCAGATCGTACTGGGCGTTGTGCATGATTTTATCTGCCGGACATTCGAATATTTTTTTCAGCCATCTGTTGACGATCTTCTCGTCCAGATTGCCGCCGCCGAAGTGTCGGACGGGTATGTAACCCGCCCAATCCTCTGTAGCTATTGCATAGCCTACAACTTCGCCATCACCCGTGGGCCAACCGGGCCCGTTCGTTTTTAAGTTAGGGTCTTTTGTCTCTACGTCGATAGCTATTTTTTTAGCTTGGGTTAGGTCTGGTAGTTCTAGTGGTGGCACCCATTCACTTTTTGGGGCGAACATAGCCATTTGTAAACCTGTCAATTTTTATTTCCTTGTTCTGTGGGCCCGCCAGTTCTGCTCCGAGGGCCGTGTAACCTGCCTTGTCGATCCATGAGTCTACATGTTCGAGTGATTCTAATAGTCTACTTGTCTTGACCCAGTCCATCATTAAAGCCACGTGAGCCGGTGTCAGTAATCCGTGGGACATCATGGCCCCTCTTATTATTATATTCCACCCTTCTGCAATACGAGCGTGGTTTTCAAACGCATCACCGTAGTGTTCTGCTCTGTCTCCGGTAATTAGTTTTGCTGCTTCTTCTAGTACTTCCTTACGCTTCATAAATCATAACTCCTTGATACGTCTTCGGGCTCTACAATGTAGAGGTTTTGTTTAGTTCTTGTGACGCCCACATAGAATACGCGGTGCATGTCGTCTGGATTACGGCGCATCTCTTCGTCAGCCGCCGGACTAATGTCGGTAAACAGAACAACGTTTTCTGCTTCGCCGCCTTTTGCACCGTGGATCGTGGACGCTGTAATACGAGGTATGCCGTTGAACTTTTCTTTTCTTCGTAGAAGAGCCGTGATGTAGGCCCTGTCTGTTTCTGGCAGTTTATTCATCGCCTCAGACCAAAGCATATCGTCCGTGGCAAGCAAACCATGTCGGTCAGTTAGGTCAGCCATACTTACCAAATCGTCATCTTGCAGACTGGGCAGTTTTTTAAACCCTCTTTTGACTCGGTCACCAATTGACATAAAGCTGTAAATTTTTCTGGCTACATCACCTGTTATCTCTTTGCCCTGACGCATTTGCTCCCAACCATTAACAGCTTCGCTTATCTTTTCGGATATGGACCGATGGCCGCGATAGTTGAACAGGTAACCGCTAGATCGTAGGTCGGCGGCTACTGGATTTAATTGGTATCCGGCTTGCGATAAAATGAGCCAAGTGCCTTGCGACATGTCCAGACCAGTGATAGTGTCGATTCGCGTCACATTTCCGGGCTCGTCCTTGGGCTCGTACTTTTTAGGAAAACGCCTGTTAATGCGACGCACGACACCTTCAGCTATTGTATGAACCTGACGCGGTACGCGGTAAGATTTACTGAGCGTCTCAGACCCGCCCGGTAGGTTGATGAACTGGTCTACGTCTGCCCCTGCCCATCTGTAGATAGCTTGGTCATCGTCACCGGCCGCATACATACGGTCTGAGTTGTCATCTAGTATATGAGCAATGTCCCACTGTAATGCGCTAAGATCTTGCGCCTCATCCAGAAAGCATATGTCAAACTGAGGGCAATACTTGGCAGACTGATTAACGAACTCCTGTAGCATGTCTGTAAAATCGTACAGTCCCAACTTTGTTTTGTATTCGCGTAAGCACTCGTCCACATACTTTACCGTGTTCCAGTCTTCTTCGATGTTACTGTTGTTATATTCTTTGCGTAGGTCAGACTTTTTCAAACGCGTGAGGTTGATCAAACCCAACAACGGGTCCGAGTTTGTAACCATGTCGGTCAGATCGTTGTCATAGTTTACAACCTTGGCTTCGTTAAGGCTGATACCAATGGCCTTACTCAACTCCCTGTAGTTCTCCGACTGCATAACTTGCTCTGGGCGTATGTCAGTCATTGTAAGGGCCAGTGAGTGCAGTGTACGGAAAAACATCAAGTCTTTCTTAGGATCTAGGTTAAACCTCTGTGCGGCGCGTTCCTTGGCCTCTGTGGCGGCCTTCTTGGTAAAAGCGAGAAAGGCTATCCGGTGCGGATGTACACCACTAGCCAGAGCATCGTCCACCATATTAAGTAGCGTCGTTGTTTTCCCTGTCCCCGGCGGTCCGAATATCCTCAACATTTCTTGCTTTCTCCCGTTTGTATATTTGTTGCACACGTTGTTTCGAGACGTTGTAACGTTTTGCAACGGCTGTCTTGGTCATGCGTTGTTTGTCTATCAGTCGCACGATTTCCTGATTACGATCTTCGGTCAAAACGGAGCCTCCCCTTGTGATCCAAACTGTGGGACTGTGAAGTCCATGTCTGCGCTTTCAAAAGATGGTATCTGCCACACTCTTACGGCCCTCCCTTTAATTTTCAAAACAACACTCTCGCCATTTATATCCCGTAGACGTTGCGCTATCTTGTGAGACTTATACTCGAAAAATTTGTTTTTGCGAAGAAACCCTTCAAAATCTTTTAATCTGAAGAAGGTTATGTCTGAATCTTCGTCTGTCCAAGGGCGACGCAATAATATTTCTTCTTTATCTTGTGCCTGTTGCTGATGACGACAGAACTCTTCAAGGTAATCGTAGAACTGACCGCTAATGCTTGCGTCTTGCGCCACTTCAATGATTGCGCTCTCGTTATCTTTCATTTCTGTCAGCAGTGTACTGATCCTACTTTCCCATTGTTGCTTCGCCATAGACCGTGGCATGAAGTTCAATTGTTCCATGCAAGCTTTCTGAAACTGTAACTGGTTCATCAACGCTTCCGTGTCTAGCTCCAGAGGCTCTCCGTTGACGTCCATAAACCAGACAGGCGGTACTGAGTTGTATTTGCGTAGGTTCGCGATTGTAGCCCCGCTTACAGCGGCTCCTATGCCGTGTTTCCTTGTACGACATAGATCCTTGTTGCAATGCGCGTTGATTGGGGCGTCTGAACACTTAAAAGCGTAGTCCTTCCGCGCAACTTGCTTGGCTACCACGTTTACCTCTGGCAACGGCAAGGGTGGAGAAAGGTACTCCATATTATACTGTAGTATTTCTGATTCCCAACTATCTGGAAAAGCTTTGCGTAAGTATACGCCAATGTTGAACAAGCCGTTATTTCTTCCACCTTCGCTAATTTTAGACCTACAAAGTATCTGTAAGCAGGGTGGTCCGTCCTGTAGCAGATCGGTTTCTCCACTACTCATGACTTGTAGCTTAACCACCTCTTCCGGCGTCTGTACAAATTTATCATACAGTTCGTAAAACTCGTCTATGGATGCCGACGTACCGTCATCCAGAAAAGCATACCGCAAGCCATTCTCTGCATCGTAGTATGGTAAGTTAAGAAAATTACCTACGTCACCTCTGTCCAAGTGCAGCTTGACTTGCTTTGGAAATATCTCACTCTCACCATATCCGAGCGCCGCGGACATATGTTGCAGTGCTTTCTGCATGTCCCGTGCTTCTACCCATTCGGTAGCAAATAAAAAGCAGTGCGCTCCGCCTGACTTTGAGCGGCACACTATCAATGGTAGTTTTAACCGTCGGATCTTCTCAACAAGTAATTTGTGGTCGAGCGGATACTGGTCAATGTCAATACATCCCCACTTGCAGTTGTTGTCTTCGTTGATCGGTATAATACCGAGCCCCGTGCCCTTACCAAGCAAGTGGTTTTGCCAAAGCTCCGGGGTCCGAGGTTCGCGTGTAACCCCCGCCTTGCCTTGGGCTTTGCCATTTGAGCCTGTTTTTTCTATTTTGAAGTAGCCGTAAGCTTCCTTCAGTCCATCAAATATGGACGCAAACTTCTTGATTTCCATTACTGCCCCCATACGAGAGCGACGGGGCTAGTGCCCCGCCGCGTGATGATTAGAACGGTGCGTCTTTGCTACCCGCTTCATCGTTCGTATGTTTGACAACAACGTCACCCGCTGTGATGCTGTTTGCGAACTCCTTGGCTCGATTATAAAGATCGAGATTTGGTGTAGGTCCTTCAACGGACATTTCCCAACCATGCCATGAGCCTTTGCTGTTCTCTTCAAAGGTTGTCTTGATGTTGTAGACAAAGCCAAAGCGTGGCGGAGTAAACGGTCCGTTCTTACCTTGTATTTGTCTGCTCATCATCATGCTGTTCCATTTACGTGACTTTTTAAGCTGCGTAGACTTCATAGCAATCAGAGCAGTTTCGGCGGCACCGTCGTCGTTTACTAGCAACACAAAGTGCTGATGCGTTTCTTCGATGTAATCGCCTTCGCCGCCTTTGACGTAATCTTTGTTGTCGTCAGGCGAACGCTCTGTTTCCGGACGCTCTTCATCCGGTGAGAACATTGCAACCGGAGCGCCGCTGCCCTGTCCTCTTGGTGCCCATTGAATGAAGCGACGTTGATAGGCACACGGTATAACCTTGATACCTTTCTCGCCGTCAAAACATTCTCCGGTGACCGTATTGTAAATATCCCCCTTACGGCCTTTGAAGTTTCGGTCATCCAGAACGGGATCGTTACCAGATAGAACCTTTAGGAATGGAAGAGCTAAGTCTTCCTGACCAATGTTTTCAAATCCAACACTGGCGTCTGCTTCTAATACAGACATGTCAAACTCAACTACGTTTGACTCTTGCTTTTTTGCAACTGCTTTACTGTCAGCCATTTTACTTTCCTCTCTTAATAACTGCGCGTTGACCTACCCACGCCCCAAACAATTCCATTGGGAACGCATCGCCTGCTTCCACTCGCTCTTTTACAAAAGCGCGTAACGTCTGCGAATGTATTTCGGTTTTTTGATTTGCGACATAACCCTCTTTCGCAGCAAATGCTTTGAAGGCTGACGCCTTATCGTCCTCACCACGCCCAAACGAACATATGACATTGTTCTTGATAATGTCATCATAGCCGTTCTCACGTAGCCACTCATAAGCTTGAGGGCGATTGTCTACGAGTATTGAAGCCCCGTAGGTTGGTTTGACTTCAACAGTCGAACCGTCATCCAGTTCGAACTTGTTCATACCTACCTCTTGCATTACAGCAGGCATGTCTTCGTCAGTTAGTTTGAGAAGCTTCTTTTTTGCCTCCTTGAGGGTTTCCTCTAACTTGGCAATGTTACCTTCTTCCTCTTGTATTTTTCGAGCCAGTGATGCTAAACTTGTTAGACCACCTTGATCGACTTTATTTACAGAAGATAAGGTTTCTTCAAAGTCCTCTTCAAGCTGTTTGAAGATACTGTCGTTCATCGTTTTTCTCCTTTCGCGATTAAAGGCACCTTTCGGGCCTTGACAAAAACGGATAATATCTTATACGCTAAGAAAGTCAACAAAAAAATTCGCAGGGGGCAAAATGTTA
>PYIJ01185170.1_pt1 | contig 12256 bp, 11 predicted proteins | sample 3578051 | NCBI WGS metagenome assembly PYIJ01 (sample SAMN08408021, study PRJNA431606) | Marine metagenome isolate SA_KN192-05_S13_5m, whole genome shotgun... | biome: marine; feature: oceanic pelagic zone; material: water; isolation source: surface water sample, 0.2-0.8 um fraction ... | reverse complement strand
CATTGCCTGCGCATACCCAGCTTGTCCGGGGGCGTAGTTGTAGCCCTGGATGGTGGGATCGATAAGTGTCTTCCATGTGTACAGGGCAGTCATGTAGGTGTCACCGAAAAATTCAGCGGATGCCATGCATACAGGAAGAGACCCGGCGATTTTTCCGGGGTTGTTTTGGATGAGTGCCTGGGTGGTTTCAGCTCCCATTGAGTTGCCCCACGCCAGGATCTGCTTGACACCCTTGATTCCCCCACCGTTGATGTACTTGATGAGGTTTTCGCCGGCCTCAACTCCCTCGGCAACGGCCCAGCCCTGTCGCGCCAACCCGGTACCGGCGAGCGCATAGCCCTGATTCAGGAGCGCGCTTTCGAGTTCGGGTGCACCTTCTGGGACAACAGTTGCTACACCATTCGCTGCGTATCCCGCGCCAAGACCGGGGATGGTCACGGGCGAGTAGTACGCGCTAGTGGCGTAGCCCAGCGGAACAGCGATGCCCGCGGGTATCGGCACACTTGCGCTGTACTGCTTGGAGTTCAACAGCACAGTTCCGTTGAAGTTTTCCGGCACTTTGATCTTGAACGTGCTAGCGCCTAGCGGTCCGCTCAAGACACCGTCACAGGTCTCGCCTAGGCCACACGCATTGTCGTCAGCGTTGGCTGCCGGAACAGTGGCTGGGACGGCCACTAGCGCTAGTCCAAGGGCTGCTACCACCGCGGTCACGCGGCGGGATAAAGAGATTCTCATGTCAATCCTTTCTTCCGCTACGCGCCGCTTACGGCAGCAGCTTCTTGGTCGGGCCAGCGGGCCGGTATGCGGCCTTCTTGGCTTTGCCGGAGCTGGAGCTCGTCGCAACCATGATGTACTTGGTGAGGCGATCAACGTTGCCCGCCGCGTCGTACTGGCCCATGTAGAAGCCGGTCAAACCCTGGTGGGACGACTTGCTAAAGCGCATCGGAACCACGGCCGCCGAGCGGAACGAGCTGGCGTTCTCCTCGAGCGCCTTCACGAAGCCCTTGCGCGTGAGGTTCGGTCCCGCTGACTCGAGAGCCTGAGCAAGGACATACGCGGTGTTGATCCCGTAGTACGTGTAGAAGTTCCACGGAAGCTTCGCGCGGTCAGCTATGACCTTCATCTGCTTTACGTAGGCATTCTTCGTGTTCTGGATCGGCTCGATCCAGCTCGGGACGTAAACGTCGTTCAGCAGCGCCTTCGTGCCGGCGAGCGCTCCGATGATGTCCGGGTCGGAACCGACGGAGGTGACCATCCAGGTTGGCTTGAAGCCAGCCTTCGCCGCGGTGCCCAGGAGGACCGCAGTAGCGGAGGTGACGCCGAAGAAGACCACCAGTTCACACTGCGCTCGGGCGAGCGTGGTCACCTGGGACTGGAAGCCTGCCAATTGCTGTCCGGAGTAGTAGGACGTTTCTTCGGCGAAGTTGATGCCCGCGGCCTTGAAGCCTGTCTTGGCATTCGCACCGAATTCGCCGTCCTGGTACATCAAGCACGCACGCTTGCCCTTGAGGGACGAGGTTTTGTTGATGTAGTACCCCATGGCCTTGGCTTCCACGATGTAGGACGGGAAGTAGGGGAATGTCATCGGGTAGCGGCGGGGGTTGTCGAAGGCCGCTCCACCGGTGTTGACGAACACGTCGGGGATTCCGCGACGGTTGAGGTCCTGGACCACGGCGGAGTGCGTCGGGGTGCCGAGGGCTCCGTACATCGCGAAGATCTTGTCGCGGTTGATGAGCTGGTTGGTGCCCACCTTGGTCTTGGCAGGGTTGTACGCGTCGTCGTACACCTTGAGGTCAACCTTGCGGCCGTTGATCCCACCATTGGCGTTGACGTACTTGAAGTAGGCCTTAGCCGCCGGGGCGATGTCCTTGTAGCCGGGTGCCGCCGGTCCCGTGAGGGGCGTCGTCATACCGATGGTGATCTTGGACTTCGTCACCCCCGGGTCTGCCGCTGAAGCAGGACTGATCGAGCCTGCAATACCCAACGCCGTGATTGAGGCGACGGCGATTGCTCGTGTAGCGAAAGACTTACCCACGTGGATTCCTCCCCTTCAGACACGTCACCCTCACGCCGCCGGTGCCGCGTGAACGATTAGTGAACGTGCGCTGACGTGAGGGTAGTCACAACTGCCAGAGAGGGCAACGCCTTTCCCGAAACAAGGCCCATTCCCCATGAGGGGCCGCCCCTAGGGGGGGCTCCTTCAGGTCCCGAGGGCGCCCTTCGGGGCCTATCCCCTGGGGACGGCGGCGGCGGTCAGGGGCTCGAGGAGGATTTGGCCCGGCCACGGAGTCGCCCGACGAGGCCCTGGATCCCACCGACGATTCCCCCTGGCGCCGCGAGGACCACTAGGACCACCAGGAGGCCGTAGATGAAGTTGGGCGCGTTATTGGTTATCTGGTCCTGCCATCCGCGGTCCGCAGACACGTCGAGGACAAATTCCGGAAGCCACACCAAGATCACCGCTCCGATGATGGCTCCGATGAAGGAGTTCCGTCCCCCCAAGACGATGCCGACGAGAAGGGATAACGACAGCCCAAGCGTGAAGGCACCTGGACCCACATAGGTCAGGATCTGGGCGAAAACGGCTCCTGCGAGGGCTGCGAACAGACTGCTGACGACAAAAGCGCTGATCTTCGATCCTGCGGGGGAAATTCCCGACACCGCGGCCGCGATCGGGTCGTCTCGCACCGCCTGCCACACGCGTCCCTGGCGACCGCGGACCAGATTCAGGGCGATGAAGCCCACCACGCAGGCGACAGCGATGGCCATGGATGCTTGCCACTGCTCGATAACGAAACCGGCGTCCACCCCCGCATCGACCCCGGCAAGGTCGAGGTCGGCCGCCGGATCGGTGATATCCGCGCCCTCGCTCGCCTCGCTGCCGCCGTCCACGCCTGCATCGAGATCGGCACCGGCATCGGAGTCGATATCCGCCTCGAAGCCGTCCTCGGTGGTGAAGTCCTCGTCGGTCAGGAAATCGTCATCACTGAGGAAGTCGTCCTCGGTGAGCAAGTCGTCGTCGGAAAGATCACCGGAGTCACTGTCGAGTTCATCGCCGAACTCATCGGTGAACTCCTCATCGAAATCACCAAAATCATCCGGTAACTCCTCGTACACCGGTTCCTCACCCAGCGGCACCTCGCCACCGTCGTCCACGGCTTCGTCGGATGTGTCGTCGCTGACATAGCCGCCCGCCGGATAGGGAACCTGGAGCATCAGGCCGTTTTCTCCGCCGAGAAGTTCGGGGAACCGATTGGCGATCGCGGGCACTCCGACGGCGATACCGAGGGTGAGGCCCGCGAGGTACGGCCCGCGTAGCCGGGCAGCGATCCCACCGATAGCCGCGCCGAAGACAACGCCGCCAAATCCGGCAAAGACCATCGACCACACGGCGTTCCAGGGTGTTCCCAGGATCGGAACCGTCTGCCAGTTCATGGACGTCAACGCGAAGATGTAGCCGCCGATGGCCATCAGGGCGCCGTTGCCGAGCGAGACCTGACCCGACAGGCCCAGCAGGATGGTCATCCCGAACATGGCCGTGGCGTACATCGCGGCGGTTGCCAGGTAGTAACTCATCAACGGCTCGATGACCTGGTTCACCCAGGTGAGCAGACCCCAGATAACCAATGCGGTGACGGCGTTCACCCCGAGGCGAGCACCCGGGAATCGCTGGACGAGAGCCTCCACTTACTACACCGCCCGTGCCTTGTGATGAGAGAACACTCCTTCGGGCTTGAAGAGCAGATTCAGCACCAAAAGCACCAGCGCAACCAGCGGCGCATTGCTCGAATCGCTGTAGCCAGAGACCAGAGCGATCACTAGACCCGTGCCGATACCGAAGGCCACAGCGCCGACGAGGCTGTCCAGGCCACCGATCACTGCGGCGGTGAACGCGAAGACGAGGAAGATGTCGAAACTGGTGGGCGACAGCGTGGACAGCGGTGCCACCAGCACACCGGCGACGGCTCCGACGAGACCGGCAATGGCCCACCCGAGAACCAACATGCGATTCACGCGCACGCCGGACAGCCGAGCGACCTCCGGGTTGAACGCCGATGCCCGCATCGCGAGGCCGACATTCGTTCGGGTGAATATCACACTGAGAGCAAGCACCAAGACCACGACGGAGGCGAGCACGAGGAGGTCGTAGGGCGAGAACGGCCAGATGCGTCCGAAGGCTTCGTAACCGGAGTTGTTGATGGGGGGCGGGAAGGCCTCAGGATCTCCTCCCCACACCATCGCCGCGAGCGCCTCGAGGGCGATCAGCACGCCGAAGGTCGCGATGATGGCGCCCGATGTGTCCAGGCGCTTCACCGGTCGGATGACAAGGAAGTGAACGATCACGCCGACAACGAGACCGGCCGCCATCGCGATGATCAGCCCCAGGAGCCACGATCCGGTCAACTCGCGGACCGTTAGCGCGATGTAGGTCGTGAACATCGCTTGCCCGAGTTGCGCAAAATTCACCACCCGGGTCGAGCGCCACACCAAAACAAGCGCCAACGCCATCAGAGCGATAATTGCTCCGGAAGAAATACCGCCCAGCAGATAATCGATGAAGTCGATCACAGCGCGATCCCCCCGTTCGGGGCGCGGGACGTAACTGGCGGTGAGGGCCGTGCCGGCCTGCCAGGCCTAGTAGCCGAGGTACGCATGACGCAACTCCTCGTCTTGTGCAATCTCCTGGGCCGGTCCGCTCTTCACGATCTCGCCCAGGTTGAGAACGATCCCGGTCTTCGCCACGCGAAGAGCCGTCGCCGCGTTCTGCTCCACGAGCAGTACCGCCAGGCCCGAGTCGCGAGCCATGAGCTCGACGAGTTCCAGGATCTGGGTGACGATGAGCGGTGCGAGGCCGAGCGAGGGCTCATCGAGCAGGAGCGCCTGCGGCCCGGTCATGAGGGCGCGACCAATGGCCAACTGCTGCCGTTCTCCCCCGCTCAGGGTGTCGGCTCCGAGGTCTCGGCGCTCACCTAGCACGGGGAACAGCGCGTAGACGCGAGTCAACGACGTTGCCCGCTGGGCGTGCCTTCGCCACATGCCGCCCAATTTGAGATTTTCTTCCACGGTCAGATCGGGGATGGTGGAGCGACCCTCGGGCACCAGGGCAATGCCCGTGCGAACGATGTCCTCAGGCCTGCCCCCCGTGATGTCCTCGTCGTTGAACAGGACCCGTCCCGCCAGCGGTTTCTCCAGACCGGCGAGTGTCCGCATCAACGTCGACTTCCCGGCACCGTTGGCGCCGATGACAGCGGTCACTCGTCCGGGCGGTACGTCCAACGACACGTTCTTGAGGGCTTCCACCGCTCCGTAATTGACCGAAAGGCCGTCGATCCGCAGCATCAGATCACCGCCTCGTGATCGTCCTCATGATCGTCTTCGCCCAGGTAGGCCGCCAAGACAGCCGAGTCGTTTCGCACTTCCTCGGGCGAGCCCGCGGCGATCACCTTGCCCGCATCCAGAACCCAGATGAGGTCGCAGACCTCCATCACGAGTTCCATGTGGTGTTCCACCAGCAAGACGGTGCGCTCAGGCGCCCAACCGCGGATCAATCGGCCCAACTCGTGCATGTCGGCGGCACCAATGCCACCTGCGGGCTCATCCAGCAGCAGAACCTTCGGGTCGCTCACCAGAGCTCGGGCTAGCGCTACACGCTTTTGCACCGGATAGGGCATCTCACCGGGCAGACGGTCCGCCTCAGACAGAACACCCAGTTCCGCCATGGCCGCCTCGGCCTTCTCCCGAACGTGTCGCTGCTCGGCGTCGGTCCACGGCATGGCGAGCGCGTCCGCGACGATGCCTGAGCGCACGTGACCCGAGGCTCCCAACATGACGTTCTCGCGCGCCGTCAGAGAGGGGAACAGGCCGACACCCTGGAGGGTTCGGGAGATTCCCATCCTGGTCAGGTGGTGGGTCTTAACGTGCCGGAGCCGGTTGCCCTTGTACTTCACCTTGCCGGAGTCCGGTCTGACGAAGCCCGTCATCACGTTGAAGACGGTCGTCTTCCCCGCACCGTTGGGACCGATAAGGCCGGTGACCGAACCCTCAGGAATTCCGATACTGACTTCGTCAAGAATCTGCAGTCCGCCGAAGGAGACGCTGATGTCGACCGTCTGAAGCAAAGGATGGGTCAATGGAAGGTGGTACTTCACAGCTTCCCTCCCCTGGCCGGCGGTGGCTTCGGATGCAGACGGCGTCGCGACGGCCGACCTTTTGGCGCTTAGACGATAGTCGGTCAGTCAGCCGGGCCGATCAGCGTGCTGGCTGGTGGGCGCTCGGTCACTGGCACCGCTCGGTAACTCCACTGCCGGTGCTCCGACAAGCGGGCCAGTTGAACATCGGCAGTGAAGGAATCGGTGGCCGCGGGTTCTGCCGTCCGCGCGCGCCGGCGCTCGGCGGTCGCGAGGATCTCGACGGCCATCACCGACAGGTCGTGGATGTTCTGGTGTCGATGGGCACGACGCCCGAGATCCACCTGAGCAATGCTGTCGATCCCCCACTCGTCGTAGACATCCAGCAGGGTGGAGAACTCCACTCCGTATCCGATCGGCACGTGCAATTGCTCGAACACGTTCCGCCGAATCGCCCACTCTCCCGCGAGCGGTTGCACCATTGACCCCAACTCCGGACGAAAAAGGGTCAGCCAGGGCCGGGCCACGAGTTCGGTGACGCGTCCACCTTCCAGCGTCACGTCGCCGTCAATGTCCAAGACCCGGTCATAGAAACCACGACACAGGACGACCTGGGGGTCTGCGAGTAGGGGGCCGACCACCCCGAGAACGAAATGTGTGCCCCACTCGGTCAGGTCCGCATCGACGAAGGCGACTACGTCAGCCGACGTGACGAATTGCGACTTCCACAACGCCTCACCCTTGCCGGGGTGAACACCGAGATCCGGTCGAACATCCGCCACCGAGTGGACCCGAGCTCCCGCGTCGGTAGCAACGTCCGCGGTGCGATCCGACGACAGCGAGTCCATCACCACAAGTTCATCGACGATCTTGCCAATTTCTTCAGCGATTGCCGACACCACCTGTCCGATGGTGCCTTCCTCATCTCTCGCAGGAATGACGACGGCAAGAGTGGACTCACCCTTGATCGACTCAATACGACCGTGACTCCAGTCGGAGGCGACCGACATCATCACCGTGAACACCGATCAACTGATCGCATCGACGACGCCACGCGAACCACGCTGTCGAAGTGCAGTACTCGGCTGAGGGATTGTCGTTTAGAAGTTGTCGTCCTCGCTCTTGGCGGGATCGATCGGGATTCCCGGGCCCATCGTGGAGGACAGCGTCGCCTTCTTGATGTAGCGCCCCTTGGCAGCGGACGGCTTCATGCGATTGATCTCGTCCATGACGGCGGTGAAGTTGTCGTTGAGTTGATCCGCGGTGAAAGACGCCTTGCCGATCGGGAACTGCAGGTTGGCGTGCTTGTCGAGACGAAACTCGATCTTGCCGCCCTTGATGTCGCCGACTGCCTTCGCGACGTCCATCGTGACTGTTCCCGTCTTGGGGTTCGGCATCAAACCTCGGGGGCCGAGGACCTTGCCGAGGGTTCCGACTTTGCCCATCATGTCGGGCGTCGCAACAACGGCATCGAAGTCAGTCCAACCACCCTTGACCTTCTCGAGCATGTCGTCCGCTCCGACGAAATCCGCCCCCGCTTCGCGAGCCTCATCGGCTTTCTCGCCACCGGCGAACACGAGTACTCGGGAGGTCTTTCCCGTTCCGTGGGGAAGGTTGACCGTGCCGCGGACCATCTGGTCCGCCTTTCGCGGATCGACGCCCATACGCATGGACACATCGACCGTTGGATCGAACTTCGTGGACACGGTGTCCTTGACGATCTTGATGGCGCCCATCGGGCTGTAGATCTTGTCTTCCTCGATCTTCTCGAGGGCTTGCTGGTATGCCTTGCTGCGCTTCATAACTGCTCTCCTTGTCGGCAGGTGTGGTGTGCGAGCCGCGCTGGCTCTCCCACGACGGTGATTATTCAGTTGTTCTGCGAACCCTCCTCGCACGGGAGCACGGGAGCACGAAAACTACGAGACGGTGATCCCCATCTGACGTGCCGTGCCTTCGATGATGCGCATCGCGGCGTCCACGTCATTGGCGTTCAAGTCCGGCATCTTGGTTTCAGCGATCTCACGGACCTGGTCTTTGGTAATGGACCCGGCCTTGACGGTGTGCGGCGTCCCCGAACCCTTCGGAACGCCTGCAGCCTTCAAGATCAACTTGGCGGCCGGCGGGGTCTTCAGAACAAAGTCGAACGAGCGATCCTCGTAGACGGTGATCTCGACGGGAATAACTTGCCCTCGCTTGTCCTCCGTCGCGGCGTTGTACGCCTTGCAGAAGTCCATGATGTTGACGCCATGCTGGCCGAGGGCCGGGCCAACGGGCGGTGCCGGGTTGGCTTGACCAGCCTCGATCTGCAACTTAATGAGGCCTTCGACCTTCTTCTTCGGTGCCATCTTCTCTCTGCTTCCTTCAGGGCCGGCGGGCGCCGGCCACTTGTGTGCTCGACCTAGTTCTTATAAATCTGATTGAACGCAAGCTCAACCGGGGTTTCGCGACCGAAGATCTCGACGAGCCCGGTCACCTTCTGAGCTTCGATGTTGATCTCGGAGATCGTGGCGTGCAAAGTAGCGAACGGTCCATCGACGACGGTCACCGAGTCACCCACGGAGAAGTCGATTTCTACCGGGGCGATGGCGGCTGCGGCATCGTCGGCGACGCTCGTCGTGCCCGCGGCAGCAACCGGCTTCTTCTCTGGTGCCGGAGCCAGAATGTTGACGACCTCGTCAAACGACAGGGGCGCCGGTGAATGGCCGTTTCCGACAAAGCCGGTCACACCGGGAGTGTGCCGAACAACGCCCCAGGACTCATCCGTCAAATCCATCCGAACCAAGACGTAGCCCGGGAACTTGTTGCGCTTCACCTGCTTACGCACGCCGCTCTTGATCTCTGTGACTTCCTCCATCGGGACTTCCACCTGGAAGATGTAATCCTCCATGTTCAAGGTCGTCGTGCGAGCCTCGATGTTGCCCTTCACCTTGTTCTCATAACCCGAGTACGAGTGAACGACGTACCAATCGCCAGGGGCGATGCGCATTTCGCTACGGAACGCCTCAGCGGGATCAACTTCTTCGTCGTTGTTCTCCGCCTCATCATCCGCGTCGACAGCACCGGCGTCGACAGCGGCAACCGCGTCCACGATCTCCTGCGCTTCCGCCACAACGTCGGCTTCCGCTTCGGCCTGGGCCTCGTCGACAAGAACGTCATCGGCTGTCACCTCATCGGCAACGAACTCCGACGTGATCACGTCGGCGTCCGGAGCCGCGTCGCTTGTCTCGGCTTCCGCCGGGGCTGCGTCGGCTGTCTCAGGCACCGCGAACGGGTCGACAACGGGTTGGTCCTGCTCGGACACGGCGGGTTCTCCTCGGTTCTTTCGATTTGCTCGGGTGGGGTGGGGGCTCGTTGGTCGGCTAGCCGAAGACGAAGAGCACTCCCTGGGTGAAGACGTAGTCGTAAGCCGCGATGATGCCCGCCATCACGAGGACGAAGAACAACACCACGGTGGTGTAGGCGATCAGTTCTTTTCGCGTCGGCCAAATGACCTTGCGGAGTTCGGCGATGACCTGGCGAATGAAAAGCGCGAGCCGGGAGAAGAAGCCGCGTTCGGACGCAGCAGACCCACCACTGGGCTGCTGACGCTCCTCGACTTCCGCCATGACCGTGCCTTCCTATCGCTTTCTGCTGTCCGACTGTTCGGCTGTTCACCGATCAGCAGGGCCGAAGGGACTTGAACCCCCAACCGCCGGTTTTGGAGACCGGTGCTCTACCAATTGAGCTACAGCCCTCGGTCGGGCCACGACGATCACCCTGTGGGCAGGCTTACGCCGAGGTACCGCGGGACGAAGTGTACGGCGGGGTCCGGGCGGCCGGCGACCCCGGGGCTGCCTGCTGACAGGATGGGCCAGTGACATCCCCTGCCCACCGAATTTCCCGGCGCATCGGCTCCATGAGTGAGTCGGCCACTTTGGCCGTGGATGCGAAGGCGAAGGCCCTCGTGGCGGCCGGCCGGCCGGTCATCGGCTTCGGAGCTGGCGAGCCCGATTTCCCCACACCGGACTACATCGTCTCCGCAGCCGTCGACGCCTGCCGCGATCCGCGGTGGCACCGATACAGCCCCGCAGGAGGACTACCGGCATTGAAGGAGGCGATCGCCCAGAAAACGCTCCGCGATTCTGGATGGGAGATCGGAGCCGATCAGGTGCTTGTCACGAACGGCGGCAAGCAAGCCCTCTACAACGCCTTCGCAGCCCTACTGAATCCGGGCGATGAGGTACTGCTCCCCGCGCCCTACTGGACGACCTATCCGGAGTCGATCGCCCTCGCGGGCGGTGTCCCAGTGGAGGTCCCCACCGACGAAACGACCGGCTACCGCGCATCCATTGAACAACTCGAAGCAGCTCGGACGCCGCGAACGACGATGCTCGTGTTCGTCTCTCCCTCGAATCCAACCGGCGCTGTCTACTCCCCCGCCGAGGTTGAGGCAATCGGCACCTGGGCCGCCGACAACGGTCTGTGGGTAGTCACTGATGAGATTTACGAGCACCTCGTCTACGGAGACGCCGTCTTCTCGTCGATGCCCGTGGGGGTTCCGCAGCTGGCTGACCAATGCGTCGTCATCAACGGGGTGGCCAAGACCTACGCGATGACCGGATGGCGTGTCGGCTGGATGATCGGACCCACCGATGTCGTGAAGGCGGCCACCAACCTGCAGTCACACGCAACGTCCAACGTCGCCAACGTGTCGCAAATCGCTGCGCTCGCCGCGGTCAGTGGGGACCTGGCTGCCGTGGAGGACATGAAGGTCGCCTTCGATCGACGTCGCCGCCTCATCGTCGAGGCGCTCAATCAGATTCCCGGTGTCGAATGCCCCACACCCGAGGGAGCGTTCTACGTCTACCCCTCGGTCAAGGGAGTTCTGGGCACGGACATCCGTGGCCATCGTCCCGCGTCGTCTGCGGAATTGGCGGCGCTCATCCTCGACGAGGTGGAGGTCGCCGTCGTGCCCGGTGAGGCTTTCGGTACGCCCGGCTATATGCGTCTGTCGTACGCGACATCCGACGACAAGATCACCGAGGGGATCGCTCGTATCGCGACCCTCCTTGGCGAGTAACGCTCATTCGCGATCTTGGCGCGTTCGCGGAGCTCTCTACCTGCAGAACGCCCTCCCTACAAGGTGCATCCGATCAGTCGCGGCTCCGCGACGAGTTCGACACCGAATCTGTCCGCAACGCATGACCGCATCCATCGGGCAAGTTCGAGGACGTTTTCACAGGTCGCGCTTCCGGCATTACTGATCGCCAGCGTGTGCTTGGTCGACACCCGGGCACCGGATTCGGACAACTGAAAGCCGGGGTCGATTCCACTCGCTGCGATTAACCAGGCTGCGCTCACCTTTACCTCGTCCGAGGACGACGAGGTCGAGAAGCGTGGACACTCGTCGGGCAAGGTGCGCGCCACGGCGTCGCTGACGATCGGATTAACGAAGAAGGAGCCAACGCTCCAGGTATCGCGATCGTGCTCGTCGAGCACCATGCCCTTGCTGCGCCGTAACTCCATGACCGCCTCACGCACTCGCACTCCGTCTGCGCTCGCCCCAACGTCGACACCCACAGCGCTCGCGAGTTGCGGGTAGGTGACGCTCACGGACTCATCGACAGTCAGATCGAAGGCAACCTCGAGCACAACGAAGCGGTCCGGCTCTTGCTTGAATCGGCTCGTGCGATAACCGAAGCCGCACTCCTGCGCTGACAGTTCCTGCACGGATCTCCCGGTGCGATCCCAGACGCGGACACTAACGAGATAATCGGAGACTTCTGCCCCGTACGCCCCCACGTTCTGGATGGGTGATGCGCCAACAAGGCCCGGGATACCGCTGAGTGGCGCCAGGGCAGCGGATCCCGCGGCGAGGCTTCGCAGCACAAGTTCGTCCCATTCCTCACCGGCTGCTGCAACGAAGCGTACGAGCCCTTCCTGATCAACGGTGGTGATGCCCGTCGGCGCCACCTGGACCACGGTTCCGTCAAAGGCCGCATCGGAACACACGACGTTCGAGCCACCGCCGAGAACCAGAGCCGGTCGGCCCAGGTCGTCGCACTCGACGATTGCCTCGATGCACGCCGCCTCGGTGCGCGCCACGATCCACGTTCCCACGACACCACCCACACGCAGGGACGTGTGCT
>PYIJ01187967.1_pt1 | contig 12279 bp, 11 predicted proteins | sample 3578051 | NCBI WGS metagenome assembly PYIJ01 (sample SAMN08408021, study PRJNA431606) | Marine metagenome isolate SA_KN192-05_S13_5m, whole genome shotgun... | biome: marine; feature: oceanic pelagic zone; material: water; isolation source: surface water sample, 0.2-0.8 um fraction ... | reverse complement strand
CATTGTTTTTCTGCATTATTTGATTTAAAGGAAAGAAAAATAGAAGATCCGCTTCCACTCATACCCCTGAGAGAAAGTTTCTTTTTCTTACTCTCTATAAAATTATATAAATCTTTAAACTCACTATTATGAATCATTGAAGCGTATATAAGGTCATTTTGAGAATTAGAGATTTTGTTTATTTTACTTATATTTTTTTTATGTATACCGAATATTGTTTTGGTAATGTTCTTATAGGAAGGAAAAAGCAAATAAACTTTTTTCCACCTAGGGTTTTTTAAATTGATTTTTTTGTAATGATCTAGGCCATTAATATTTTTAGAATAATTATCTTTAAATAGTAATACATCTGATCCAATTATTGGTGCATCAATATTAAAGTTTTGAATACTAATGTTATTATAATTATAAAGAAATTTTAATATAGTAGCTGCATTAGAAGATCCCCCACCAAGACCATATCCAATAGGGATCAATTTATCTATTAAGATATCAAATTTTGAATTTGTGCCATATTTTTTATCAAAGTAATTAATTGTTTTTTTAATAATATCATTTTTGATAAATATTTTTTTTTTACAATTAAAATATCTTATAGACAGTCTTTTAGATTTAGAAATTTTAATTTTATCTGAAAGTTTTAGTAACACCACTTTAGAAGAAAGTTTGTGTTTAGATAATTTTTTATCAAAATCTAAAACTTTTAATGTCAAATTAATTTTTGCAGGTGATTTTAATAAAGTGGTCTTCAATTTCTTTTCAAAACCTCATTTAATTTAAAGTAATCTTTATGAAATAATAAGATTTTATTATCTAAAAACATTGCTTCTTTATTTCGGCCTTGTCTTGAATAGATTTGAGATAAATGATCAATGATCTCTGGTTCAGCAGGCTCCATAATATAGGCTTGTAATATCCATTTTTCAGCTTTATCCATTTCATTTTTTCTAAAATAAAGCCATCCTAGGCTATCAAGTATAGCACCATCTTGATAGTCAGAGTCTTTTACTGCTTTTAAGAGCATATTTTCAGCTAAATCTAAGTTTCTATTATTATCAACCCATAAATATGCAAGATAATTCAAAATATAGGGGTAACTTCCGTCCGATATATCAATACTTTTTTGAATTATCATCTCAGATTCTGTTATTTTATCATTCCGTTCTAAAAGTATTCCGTATCTAAAAAGGTGAATTGGATCAGTAGAATTTTCTAAGCTACTTAAGCAACAATTTTCAATAAATTTTAATGCCTCATGATTTTCATTCTGACTATAAAGTTTCATCGCTACTGTCATAGCAAGTTCTAGTGTTTGCCAATCATTGTCATTGGAAATTCTGTAATAATAATTTATTAATTTTTCGATATCATAATTTGATTGTGTAGCAGTCCTTAAAAATAAATAATCTTTAAAGAATTGAAAATCAGAATTCATAAAAACAAAACTATTTATCAATTCAAGCATTTCCTCATTTGGATTTAATTCTGCCATGAATGAAAATTTTTTATAGATATAGAAATCTTTATTCTTTGAATTGTTTTTTATAAGATAAGATAGAAGTGCTAGTGAATTTTTATACTCTTTAGCATAAAAATAATAAATACTTGTTTGGTATACTTGCATATATATAAGGTCTTCATAGTCTTCAATTATGAAATTTTTATCAATTTGAACTGTAAGACCATTTAAAGAATTATTATATGAGCCAATTAAATCTTTTAATGAAAAAGTTAATTCTTTAGCATGAAATATTCTATACATGAGATTAAGTTCTTTGGAATTAAATTGAGACAATAGTTTTTCATTATCTTGTATGGTTTTATGTAGCTTTTTAATTTCCATAAGATTATTTTTTTTAAATTGTAAGTATAAATTATTTATAAAAGCTATATTCTTAAAATTACTGTCCATAGAGCTTAATAGATTAAAATTAGTATTGTTTCGACAATAACTAGACCAAAAATTTAGACTATTATTTAAAGTCTCTTCAAAAAGATAGTAAGTATTTTTGGTTTCTAAAATTAAACATTTATCTTTTTTGACTTTATTTAAGTATTTAATTAAATCTAATGTGAAATTTTCTTTTGAGTCAATTTTGTCAATATGATCATAATCTTCTATAATAATTTCATTAAGTGAGGATTTATTTTTATCAGTAATACCTTTGTATCTAGGAAGGGTTTTCCAAGTTATGTAATCATTGTTATATTCCGCATATATTGAACTTAAAATTTGATTATTATTATTTTGTAGTTGCGCTCCAATAGCACCTACATTTAACATCAAAAAACATATAAAATTAGCACAATAACTAATTAATTTAATCATGGATATAAAACAGTATCAAAAAAATATTCTTTTGGAATTGATGAATTTAGATGAATTTAAGAAAACTGACTCAAGCAATGGTATAAATCAAAAATCTGACTTAAAAGATACTTTAAAAAATACTCATGAAAATTCAACAAATTCACTTAAAGAATTAGAAGAAATTTTAAAACAAAGTTTTGGGCTTTCTGCAAGATTAATTGAAGGAGGTATTAATTCTAAAATTTTATTTTTTTTTGGAAAATGTGACACAAAGGATAAAAAGATCTTAGATGGGGAGTCTGGAGATTTATTTGATAAGATGCTTTCATCAATAAAACTAGATAGAAATAAAATTAGCTTAGCTTCCTATATTCCTAGAGGTTTAGAACACTTATCTGAGGATGAGAACTTTCTTAATAGGATACAATTAGCAAATTATAGATTAATAGAGTTGATCAATCCTAAATACCTTATAATAATGTCTAATTTCTGTATTAAAATGTTATTAGGTACTGATTTGTCTTCAATGTCTTTAAGAGGTAAATGGTTTGATTTCAACACACCTAATGATACATCGCCTAAAAAATGTAGAGTTTTGTATGAGCCAGAAATTTTATTAAATAACGCTGAATTAAAAAAAGATGCTTGGGAAGATCTCAAAGAAATTAAAAAGCAATTAGGTGGTTAATTTGAAAAATTTAATAATTTTTATTTTTATTTTTTTATCTACCAACTTATATGCTCTAAGTTCTAAAGATATAGATCTATATAAATTAATATTTACAGACTATAGAAATGGTGATTTTTCTTTAGCTGAAAATAAAATAGCAGCATTAGAAAATGATATTCTTATGGGTCATGTTCAAGCTTTAAAATTACTACACCCCACTAAACACAGATCAAGTTTTGAAGAATTAAAAGACTGGCTCAGTAAGCATCACTATCAATATGAGGCGAAAAGAATATATAAATTAAGCGTTAAAAGAAAACCCTCTGGGGCAAAAAAACCAAAAAAAAATAGCTATCCTATTTTAGATAAAATATTTTCTGATGATAAATCTCAAGAGTCAAATACAAGCTCATTAAGAAAAATATTCAGTTCAAAGAATTACTCTAAGAAAATAAGTATCTATAATACTATTCGTTCTAGAGTTGGTAGGGGTTGGCCAACTGGAGCATTAGAATATCTAGATCATCATAGAAGACATTTTAATGACAAAGAGATGGCTTTTTTACTCTCAAAAATTGCAAATGGCTATTATTTAGCAAATCTTGATGATAAGGCTATCAAGGTATTAAATCACGAGTCTTTTATTAAAAAGCCTTACTCTGAAGGGCTTTGGATAAAAGGTCTATCTTATTATCGTAAAGGAAAATTTCAAAAATCATCTAGACAATTTCTAATTTTATCTAAGATCACAAATAATAAATGGTTAAAAGATGCAGGTGCTTATTGGTCTTTCTTATCTGCTACTAAAGATGCAAGAGATAACATTACTTTTAAAGCTTCTATTGAGGCTTTAAACAAGTCTTGCGGACCAAGCTTTAATATTTACTCTATTTTATCTTGTCGAATTCTTGATAAGCCAATTATTGATAATGAATTTGATGATCTTGAAATGACAAATGATCTTCAATCTTTTTTAAAAACAAATTTAGGAAAAAGAATACAAGCATTGATCGAAATTGGGGAAATACCTATTGCTGAAATAGAACTGAACAGAATACAGGGTATTTCAAATGATCGTTTTAAAAAAACAGTTTTAAGCTTTGCAATGAAGAATGATTTAAGCTCTTTGCAAATTAAAACAGCAAAGTATTTATTTAAAGAGAATGCACCTATTAAATTTTTATATCCAACTCCTAAATGGATTCAAGGATATGATTTAAATGAAATTGATCAAAATATTATTATCAGTATGGTCAGACAAGAGTCACAGTTTAGTGCCTTTGCTAAAAGTGGTAAAAAGGCTTATGGACTTATGCAAATCCTTCCTTCAACTGCATGGATGGTTAATAAAGAATATGATTTTAAATCTAATCCAAGGTTTTTATATAACCCTCAAATTAATGTTGAAACAGGCAGTCTTTACATCAAAAGCCTACTTCAAATGAAACATATTAATGGGGATTTATTAAAAGCACTTATCTCTTACAATGCTGGGCCTGGAAACTTATCAAAATGGCTAAAAAAAACATCTTTTAATGAAGATAGCTTTTTATTAATTGAGTCAATTCCATCAAGAGAAACAAGAATATTTGTAGAACGCGTCTTAACAAATCTTGTTGTTTATGAATTAATCAATAATAATTCTTTTAATTATGCAGATGAACTTATAGCCTCAAATACAATTTTGATAAATGATTGACGAAAAAATAAATTTTAAAAAAATAAATATTGCCGTAATTACCTTATCGGATACTAGGAGTTATAATGATGATAAATCAGGAAACACACTTAAAGAATTAATTATTGAAAAAGGGCATGAGGTGTCTCATTATCAAATTATTAAAGATGAACCATCAATATTAACCCCTATTATAGAAAATTTAGCTAAATCTGATGAACACCATGTTATTATAACTACAGGAGGCACTGGATTAACAGGAAGAGACAATACTATTGATACTATAAAAAAAATATCTGAACTAGAAATACCTGGTTTTGGTGAACTATTTAGACAATTGAGTTATAAAAAAATTGGGACTTCTGCCATACAGTCTCGTTCATCTGCTTTCCTTATAAATAAAAAATATATATTTTGTTTACCAGGATCTACATCTGCCGTTCGAGATGCCTGGAATGATATTCTTTTTTACCAATTAGATATAAGACATAAACCTTGTAATTTTATTGAGTTAATTCCAAGACTAGATGAATAAATATATTGTTGGAGTAGACGAAGTAGGAAGGGGTTCTTTAGTAGGAAGTGTAGTAGTATGTGCTTTTAAATCAGATAAATCTTTTTTTGATACTCTTCCATTTAAAGTAAAAGACTCAAAAAAAATACCAAAGACTAAAAGAGAGGATATTTATGAATTTTTTAGAAAAAATAAGAAACTAGACTTTTCTTATAAATTAATTATAGGAAAAAAAAGAGATATAGAAAAATCAAATATTCATAAAGTTGTTCTTAACTCTATGTCAAAAGCAGTTCAATCAATCGCAAACCATCAAGATGAAATAATAATCGATGGAAGTTTCATTCCTGCTAATTTGGAAAAGTATAATATATCATCGATGATCAAGGCAGACGATAAAGTTGATCAAGTCTCGGCTGCAGCAATAATGGCAAAAGTTTTCAGGGATAAATTAATCACAAAACTTCACTTTATTAATGATTGCTATGAATGGAATAAAAATGCAGGCTATGGTACCAAAAATCACCTATCAGCAATAAATAAAATTGGAATAAGTCAATTTCATAGGAAAACTTATCAACCTATTTGTCAACTTATTACAAAGTTATCTACTTAGTTATCAACAGGACTTTAACCTCTTACTACTCTTGTATCCTAAAAGGAAATAAGATTCTTAAGTGATTAAGACTAACAAAATATATAAAGGTGATTGTTTAGAATTACTTAAAAAGTTAGATAGCAAATCTATTGACCTAATTTTCCTCGACCCCCCATATAATCTTCAACTAAATAAAGAGTTAACTAGACCAAATCATTCAATCGTTAATGGAGTTAGTCAAAAATGGGATAAATTTGAAAATTATCAGTCATACGACAAATTTACATACTCTTATTTGGAGAGTTGTAAGCGAGTTTTAAAGGATGATGGTGGGCTATGGATAATTGGTTCATACCATAATATTTTTAGAATTGGAAAAATCCTTCAAGACTTAAATTTTTGGATATTAAACGATGTAATATGGGTCAAATCTAATCCATTGCCAAACTTCAGGGCGACAAGATTAACTAATGCCCATGAAACTCTAATTTGGTGTTCTAAAAGTCCTAAAGCAAAATATCAATTCAACTACCACACCTTAAAAACTGGGAATGATGATAAACAAGAACGGAGTGTATGGAATTTTCCTATATGCTCTGGCAAAGAGAGAATTAAAAATAAATTGAATGAAACGGCTCATCCTACACAAAAGCCATTAGCGCTTATGAATAAGATAATCCTACAATCATCAGTTAAGGGTGATGTTGTCGTAGAGCCCTTTGCCGGAACTGGGAGTTTTTGTGCATCAGCAAAATACTTAGGAAGAAATTATATTGGATTTGAACAAGATCAATCTTACCAAAAATTAGCCAATAAAAGACTACTCTCTATTAAGTCTCTTGATGATAAACTTCTTGATATCAATGAAAAAGATAAGCCTGTTAAAAAAATTCCTTTTGGCACTCTGATAAATTCTGGTTATTTGAAACCTGGTTCAAAGCTTTATAATAATAATAAAAATTATAAAGCTACTATTTTACCTGATGGAAGCATTTCTTACCAAAATGAAAGAGGTTCTATCCATAAAATAGCCGCAAAGGTTAATAACACCTCTTCTTTTAATGGATGGGACTTTTGGCATTATGAAAATACAAAAAAAAAATTAATCTCTATTGATGAGATTAGAAAAAAAATTAGAAGTTAATAAAGAATTTTTTTAAATAATGTAGGAAGAGCTATTTTTTCTAAATCATCATTACTAATCCACTTAATATTTTTATAATTTACTTTTGGATTTGTTAAAACAAAGACATTAATTTCAAATCTGTAATTTGTAATAGAATATTTGAAGTTCTTAAATTTTTTTTTTTTATCATATTTTAGAAATGAGATAAATTTTTTATCTAAGTTTGAGGGTAAGTGAATAAATTTTTTATAAAATTTAAAGCTAGGATTATTGATAAAACATAAAAGATTGTTTTTTTTTATAATATAGAAATCTAATTTTTGACTTTTTATCTTACTTATATTTTTTATATGAAATTTTTTATCAGATGACTTACAGAAATTATTGAATATGCAGTCGTGGCATAAAGGCACTGATTTCTTACAAATTAAAGAACTATAGTCCATCATAGACTCTGAAAAATTTCTAAAGTTTTTTTTATTTTTAAAAGAAATATCTAATATTACTTCTAGCTGTTCATCGGTAAGATTAGAGTCCAGTATTCTGGTGAGTAACCTTCTTATGTTTACATCTATAGGATAAGCCTTTCTATTAAAACCTATAGAAATAATAGCATTCGCTGTATATTGACCAATACCCGGCAATGCCAATAGTTTTGCCTTATCATTTGGTAATTTACCATCAAAGTTTTCATTTATAATTTTTATTGATTTATATAAGTTCTCAGCGCGATTATAATATCCCAACCCAGACCAACTAGTAAGCAAATCATCTAAATTTTTGGTTTTATAGGAATTAAAGTCTGGAAATATTTCTAAATATTCCTTTAATTTATTTTCTACAGTTTTAACTGTTGTTTGCTGAAGCATTATTTCAGTGAGATAAGTCAGATAAAAGCTACGATTTTTTCGCCAATATAAGTTTCTTTGATTTTTTTTAAACCAAGATAGAATTAAATCACTAAAATTATTTTTATGAAAAAAATCTCCAAATTGAACGATGTTGCCTTTCATTTAATAGATAGAGTAAATAAAAAAAAATTAAAGATAAACACTCTTCTAATAAAAAATTGGGAACAAATATTTGGTATTAATCATTATTTTGTCAAAATTAAAAAAATTACTTTATTGGGAAAGACAGATTCTCTAAATCTGGAATTTAAAATTGACTCATCTAAGTCTTTTGAACTTCATTCAAAAAATCCTGAAATTAAATTAAAATGTGAGGAAATTTTAGGAGTCAAGGTTAATAAAATCCTATTTTTTCAAGATCTTTTAACTGAGGATAGGCTTTCAAACCTTAAAATAAAAAAAAATACATCTGTGAAATTAAAAGATGTTAATAATCAAAAATTAAATGATATAAAAGATGAAGAAGTTAGGGCTATTTTTAAAAATATTAGTAAGAAAATAAATGAATAAATTTATATTTTTAATATCTATTTTTTTTATCTTTTCAAATAATATCCAATCAAAAGACTTTGAATATCAACAATTCTTAGATGATAATAAATTAATTCCAGTAATTAAATCAAATTCAGATAATACAGTTGATATAATTGAGTTTTCATCTTTTAGCTGTTCTCATTGTGCTACTTTTCATAATGAAACTCTCATTGAGTTAAAAGAAAGTGATGTTTTTAAAAATGTTAATTACTATGTTGTGGATTTTCCATTAAATCAAGCTGCATTTTATGCATCAATTATAGCTAGTTGTGATAATTCTGTTCGACCTAACTATATTGACTCTGTTTACGAAAATTACGATGTATGGACAAAAGCTGAAACAGGTGAGGATATTATTGACTTATTAAATAGCTATGGAATTCAACATGGATTGGGCGAAGATCAATTAGAGGCCTGCCTAAAAAATGAAGAGCTTCAAAACGGATTACTAAGTCGCCAAGTTGACTCACAAAATATTTTTGGAATAGAGAGTACCCCTACTTTTATTGTTGGTGGAGAAAAGGTTAAAGGAAACAGACCTGCCTCAGAGTTTATAAAAATTATTATTAAAAAATTGAATAAATAGTTTGTTATCATTAGATAAGTTATCAATTAAAGGTTTTAAGTCTTTTGTAGAGCCTACAGATTTTGAAGTAAAAAATGGATTAACAGGTATTGTTGGGCCTAATGGTTGTGGAAAATCTAATATAGTAGAAGCAATAAGATTTGGTCTTGGAGAAGTCTCTGCAAAACAATTAAGAGGCAAGGAGATTGATGATTTAATTTTTAATGGCACTGATAGTAGGCCTTCATGGAATTTAGCTGAAGTTGGTTTATTTGTAAATGTAGACGGTAGTGATTTAGAAAATAGATATCAATCTAAACAAATAGAAATTTCTCGTAAAATTTATAGGGGTGAAGGTTCAAATTCATACATCAATGGAAAAGAAGTTCGACTAAAAGATATACAATTACTTTTCGCAGATGCCTCTACATCTGCCCGGTCAACTTCTATTGTTAGTCAAGGCAGAATTGGTGCAATTACACAAGCTAAACCAGAAGACCGCAAAATGGTACTTGAAGAAGCAGCGGGTATTCTTGGTCTTCAATCTAGAAGACATGATGCTGAGCTTAGACTTAAGGCAGCAAATAATAACTTACTTAGAGTGGAAGATGTAATAACAACCTATGAAGAACAATTAGCTATATTGAAAAAACAGTCAAAAGAAGCTGAAAGATTTAGGAATATATCTACATTAATAAAAAATGCTGAAGCTTCAGTTTTTTTTGTTAAAAGAAATGACCTCCAAAAAACTATAAAAACCCTAGAAGAGGATAAAAATAAAATTCAAATAAGACTTGCTGAGTTTCAAGGTGATGTCTCCTCTCAGGATCAAGCTTACGAGGATCTTAAGGTAAAAATACCTCCTATGAGAGAAAAAGGTTATTCACTCAATTCTGAATTAGAGCGCTTAAGTATGACTGTTGAAAATCTAAAGCAAGAAGAGTTAAGGTTTGAGGAACATAAAACTAATCTTGAACATAGAGTTACTCAATTAGAAAAGGATCTTAAAATAGAAGATCAACAATATAATGAAACTAATTTAAAGATAGAACAAATAAATAAAGAAATAAAAGAGCTTTCATCAAAAGATTTTGAAAATAATTCAGACAACCTTATTGGTAAATCTGATAAAAGTCTTTTGAATAATATTTCCTTTGACAAAAATTATGAAAATGCTGTGGCTGCTATTTTTGGAAAAGAATTACTGGCATCTCTAGACGATGATGAAATCTTTTATTGGACCGAGAATGTTAAAGAAATTCAAAATTCTCAATTTAACTTTAATTGCAGATTAGCTTCTGAAGTAATTAATTCACCTGAGAGAATTCTTAATAAATTAAATAATGTTGCAATTGTAGATAATAAAAATCAAGGATATGAAAATCATAAATATCTTAAACCCGGTCAAGCTATCGTCGACTTAGATGGTAACTTATGGAGATGGGATGGTTTATTTATATCGAGTAGCTATGAAGCTAATATTTCATCGATATTAGCTGAATTGAAAGAGAAGCGTTTAAATGATTTAAAAAAACAAGTTATTGAATGGCAAAGAATTCTCGAAAATACAAACTTAAAAATTCAAGATCTAAAAGAAAGAATTAAAACCGCCAAAGAAGAACTAGAAATATCTCAAAATAACCCTGGAGATATTGATAGTAAAAGACAATTTTTACTTAATAAAATTAAAGAATTAGATGATGAAAAAAAATTATTCGATAATCAACTTCAAGAACAAGAAAATCTTTTAGAAAAACTATCAAAAGAACTAAGAAATAAAGAGCAAAATTACTCAGTTGTGAAAGAAGAATTAATTAGAAAAGAGTCAGAGATTTCAAATTATTCAAATAATCTTAATCAACTTATCTTATCATGTAGGGAAAAAATTAATGTTGATTTATTAAATTTAGAAAATGAAATTGAAAAATTTAAAAAAGATGAAGATCTAGAAACTGCTGAAAAAAGAGTATTAAGATTACAAGCTGAGAGAGAAAGAATTGGCGCAGTTAATTTACTGGCAGAAGATGAATATAAAAATTTGCGAGAGAAAGTTGACGAAACCGTTAAAGATAAGAATGAAATTCAAGAGTCTATTGAAAAACTCCACGAAGCTATTAATAAAATTAATAAAGAAGGCGTAACTCGTCTCAGAGATGCATTTACAATTGTTAATGAAAATTTTGAAAGACTCTTCACAAAATTATTTGGAGGGGGCAAGGCTTATTTAAAATTAATTCAAAATGATGAAGATCCTTTGAACTCTGGATTAGAAATTTTTGCAAGCCCCCCAGGGAAAAAAATGCAAAATATAACTCTTTTATCTGGAGGAGAGCAGGCACTTACTGCCATATCCCTACTCTTTGCAGTATTTATTGCCAACCCTTCCCCTTTTTGCATTCTTGATGAGGTAGATGCTCCTCTTGATGATAATAATGTCGACAGGTTTTGTAGTATGGTTGAGGAAATCTCAGAAAAGGTCCAAACTAAATTTATTATTATTACCCACAATAGAATGACTATGTCCCGTGTAGACAGGCTTTATGGAGTAACAATGCCTGAAGAAGGAGTGTCTCAGATTGTATCTGTTGAGTTAGAAGAAGCTGTTCAATATGCCGAATAAGAATGATGATGATAAAAATGAAGGAAGTTCATCAAGTCTTAAAGGATTAAGTTTTGCCTATCGAATCTCTTCTGAGCTACTTGCTGCTTTGATCGTTTCGGTAATTTTAGGTTTATTGATTGATAAATTCTTTGACAGCAGGCCAATTGGTCTTATTTCGTTGATTATATTAGGTTTTTTTGCTGGATTATTAAATATCTACAGGCTTATACGTCGCATAGAAAATCATAAATAAATCTGTTTTATTACGTCATGGCTAAAGGTGAAAGTCCACTTAAACAATTTGAAGTTCAACCAATCATTGATATTAACCTATTTGGTTTAGACGTTTCTTTTACAAATTCTGCTCTTTGGATGACAATTACCACGGTATTTATTATTGGTTTCTTCACTTTTCCTTTTTTAAAATCAAAAAAAACTAACTCTGTGGAAGATCTTTACCCTTCTAGATTACAAGTAGCTTCTGAACTAGGCTTTAATTTTATAAGTAGTTTAATTAATGATACTATTGGAAAAGAGGGAAAAAAATATTTCCCGATAGTATTTGCTTTATTTATGTTTATTTTGTTTGGTAACTTATTTGGAATGATTCCTTATAGTTTTACATTTACAAGTCATATCATTGTTACTCTAGCCCTAGCTTTAGGGGTATTTATGTTTGTAACAATTCTTGGTTTTGTAAAGCATGGTGTTAAATTCTTTGGTTTTTTTGTTATTCCTGGTTTGCCTATTTACATGCTACCTTTGTTGAT
>PYIJ01389559.1_pt1 | contig 12289 bp, 13 predicted proteins | sample 3578051 | NCBI WGS metagenome assembly PYIJ01 (sample SAMN08408021, study PRJNA431606) | Marine metagenome isolate SA_KN192-05_S13_5m, whole genome shotgun... | biome: marine; feature: oceanic pelagic zone; material: water; isolation source: surface water sample, 0.2-0.8 um fraction ... | reverse complement strand
GATATTTGCATACCCAAAGCCCTACAGGCGCTTCGCCAGACGAACGTCCCTACTGGCGAGCATAGCTTTTGATAATGACGTTCTGCGAGGTGTTCTTGACCTCACGCATGCGCCCGACATCCTTATTAAACTCCGCGACCACCGGGTGAGAGGCCATACGCTGGCTTATCGCGTTCAGTTCGGGAATAGATCGCGCACCCGTCCAGACCCAATGGGTGAATTTGTCCCTGCCGAAGATAACGCCGCCTAGGCCATAGGAGCGCAGATCCACATCCCTGGATACCTTCATCATCATCTTTGCGTAGGCGTCTGCATAGCGCGCCTGGTTATGTGGTTCCACCACGATGTCGAACTTTGAGAAGACCGTATCCTCGGTCCAATTGCTTTCGTCAATTGGCGCGGCACCCATGTACTGACTAACGGGAATCGTCCCGGACGCAGCGAGACTTTGTAGAAATGCCACGGCATCAGGACAAGCGCGCATGATTTCTGTCGCTTGCTGTTGATCGGCAGAGGTCTGGAACGTGTTGATGATGAAGTGCGTTGACGGGCTAGAGCCGTTAAACACCTCTTGCAGTAGCGCTACATCCGCAGGGTACTGCTTGCCGCAGTCAGAAGCCCAAAAGGTGTCCATGGCGCCGATTAATGCAGCTGGATCAGCAACTTGTAGATGGTAAAAGGCGTAGAAAGGTCCGCCATCGTGATCATCTGCGGATGCAGAGTTGAGGGAAATAAACATCGCCGTGGCAGCGACAAAAGCAATCAAGTTCTTCATGACTTTTCCTTTCGCTTGAGAACATTATATTTGAACCGAGCAAGCCAGAGCCTCGCTCCGCCCCTTTATTTCATAGCAACACTAGGCTTTCAACCATGACGAAAAAACATCACCCCTCATCGTCGAATTTTCCTGCGGCGGAACCTTTTACCTTGGCAAGCACACCAATCAAAACGCACCAGATCGTCGTCCACAGAACGTAGATCGCCACATCCTCGACCGGGTTATGCACCTGCAGAAGAAACGTTACCCGGGCCAATACCCAGCACAACCAGAAGGTCACCAGGCGAGGGATCTGCGCCAGACCCAAAAAGAACCAAGCAAACACCCCAGTCACGGCAAGGGCGAGAAGCTGCGCCATAGGTACGGTGACGTACCAAAATATATCGCCGGTCAGGTCGATGCTCATTGGCATGGCGGGCACTAATACCGAGAAGAACATGATGTCTTCCAGTACGCCGTTGATCAGACCCGCGGCACCGATGGCTAGCCAGCTCAGAATGACTTTAGCCTTTGTCATATCCCCTCAAATGTCATCGAGCACCGCTCGTCATCGGGCAGCGAGGATATCGCGCACTTGCGATAACACAGTCTGCCAATCGGCTCGGGTTCGATAACCTTCTTCTGCCCACTTCGCCAATATTTCGCCGTCTGGCGAGATCAGCACGACCCCCGGGTGCGGGATACCGTAAGCGAAGGTGCCCTCTCCGTATTCTTCATTACGAATACCCCACGCATCGACAATGGTACCGTCGACGTCGCCTACCAGAGGATAGTTAATACCCCACTTATCATGAAAGGTTTTGATGGTCTCCACGTCGTCATAGGTCATACCGCCGACGCCCACACCAATGGCTTCAAATTTTTGCTGGATGTCACTCAGTTTCACGAACTGACGCATGCAAAATGGTCACCAATCGACGCTGCGATTGAATACAAATAACAGACCTTTGGGTCCTTTCAGGTCGGCAAAACCTTGGGTGATGCCACTGTGATTATTGCCCTGCAGCATCGGGGCAGTAGAGCCGACGCTTGGACCCCAAGCATCGGCGTAGGTCGAGTCGGCGGTTGCGTTGAGCGTCGCGGCGGCAAGTAAACCCGCGCACAAAAGAGAAATGAGTTTTAAGACAGAGGATTTAGCCGGCATTACCGTTCCTTTTTTTCCCGTTGCAAAGCAAATTAGCAAACTTCTGAGATGGGATAAAGGCGTGCGGACAAGCGAGGTGCTTAGGCCATCACCATTCGAAAGCACCATCTCATCACTACGTGTTTTAGCCGCGGTAGGCTTCGATCATGGCAATACGCTCATCGCTCTGCGGGTGCGTACTTAAGTACTTGAAGACCGCAGGCAGAGCGCCAGATTCTTCATCTTCCTCTATATCGCTATACCAATCTTCAAGCTTTTGCATGATGTTGCGGAAGTGAATCGGGTCAACGCCGGCTTCGGTCATGGCGTCTAGCGCATAGCGATCTGCTTCTGTTTCAAACTCCCTCGAATAGGCTAAATCGACGAGCACGGCTGGCGCTGTCACCAACAAGTCAGAGCTGGCTACATCGCCGGTGAGCAGAAACAAAAAAATCGTGATCACTGAGCCTTGCAAGGTGCGACGCAGCAGGTGCCGATGCTCCACGTGGCCTAACTCGTGGTAAGCAATGGCGATCAGTTCTTCATCGTGATCTGCCAACTCGATGAGTTCATCGGTAAACACGATACTGCCGTCAGGTAGTGCCAAGGCATTGGGCACCCACTGACGAAAATGCAGGGTTACAGGTCCCTTCAACACATGCGGAGCGAGTACTGCGCGGATCCTAGCCTGTTCTGTTGCATCCAGCTCGCTGGGCTCAAGATAGGTCGCGTCGAGCACCTCCAGAGTGTGATTTCCCGCGCTACTCACCAGCTCGTCCGGCAGGCTGTAGGCAAGCGCCGTAGCGCCATTGGGCACGGCATAAATCACCGCCCAGAAGACAAATGCCACGGTAAAAATCGTGGCGCCTGCGATTAACCCCAAATGACTTTCAAGCCGGTGAAGTAGTGAAGAAGCCAAGCCCGAAACGGCAAAGAGCGCATCGATCCCGTCGTTGTCATCGCTTTCGAATTGCGCAACAGAAGCCGACCCTGTCGCGTCGCCAAGGATAATGCCGCGCGGCGTATTGCCCAGACGCGACGTTACAGTAACTTGCGCTAAAGCAAGGCGCCGAAGCACCTTATTGTTAACATCGCGCACCTCGACCCATTCGCCCTGCAGGTGCAGGGTCGCGGGCACCAACTTTGATGACTGGCCGTCCGAATACCTACCTTCAATCATTGCGAGAGACTGCTGTTAAATCGCGCCGACATCAAAATCAAATACCTCTCCCAGTTCTTCACCTAGCGCACTCACCTGTTCTCTCTCCGCCGCGGCAAATTCTTCGAGCGATCCAGCAGCTATGAACTGCGTATGGTCTGCGCGGTACTTAGCCATTCGCACCTTGGCGAATGGCAAGAACAGTCCAAGCGTGACGACCGTAAGAATGGCGTTCACGACAAACACCTTCGTATAACCCAGCACCTCAAGATTGGCCGCAAACTCATGCGCCTGCAGCGAGGCTGAGTTGTAGTAAACGTTGGTCAGCATGACCGTCAGATAGGCCCCGGCGAAAAGATAGCCGGCGAGGGCAACAATCGAACTCAAACCGAAAGCCCAGCCAATAGCCCAGTCGCCGACCAGCATCGGGAATCCAGCGGTCAATATCAGCGGTGTTATCAGCGTTGCGATGAGCACGCCGAAAAAGATCAAGAAAATGCGACCGTAATCCCAAGTCGTGGCCTCAAAATCAAAATCTGCCGTGCCATACCTGCTGTTGCGCACAAGAAACTCGCTACTTTTGCGTACAGCATAGGGATACAAAAGTCCTAGGGTCAGCACACCGATTATCGGCCAAAAAAGAAGCGCCATCGCCGCCTCACCATAGGAAGCACCAAAACGGAACTGGATGTTGCGATAGGCGCTAACACGATGATTAAAGTTAAGTGAGCGCACTACCAATAGCGGTGTGATACCCATCAATGCCAGTGCCAGCACCCCACCCGCCACAGGAAACAGTTCTGAAAGGACCACAAAGGCTACGAAAACAACCACAGCAATGACGCGGCTTTTGAGAATCGTGATGGGGTCTGCAAGATAGCGAAAACTCTCGCCATCAAGGTAAAGATTGGAGTAGAAGTAACGCTTGTTGCGAACCTTGGCCCATGCGGAGTAAACGCCAAGCGTTACGATCGTCAGGAGAATATTGACGATCCAAATCTTGAAGTACTCGGCACCATCGCCGCGAAATTCAAATGGCAGTTCTCGACTTTCGCCATCGCCCGCCGTATCGCCTGAATCACCCATCGTTCGCGGCATAAACTCACTCATCGACAATCTCCTATCTATGGGTTCTACCTATGGGTTCTACGCCAGTTTTAAGCGTCGCTATGTGTTGTTGGAAAATTAAGCAAGAATCCCACAACAACGCGTTCGCTAGACGCTTCTCCGATTCGATCGAGCGAACGATTACATGTCATCAGGGGAGGCATTTCAAAAAAACGTAATTTACCATGCCCGAATTCTAGCGAATTTGGCTGAAGCGCTCTTTATGCAGGCTTTGTGAGCCAGCGCACATTTTAAGGGTCAGACGCGAACCGTCAGGTGGGGGAATGCGATGGGCGCTTAGGGCGCGGCGAACAGGACCTCGGGATTCACCATGGTTTTCATTTCCAAGATATTGCCATTGGGGTCTTGCACAAAAAGGGTTTCCTGCTCGAATTCGGTACCGATGAAACGCCGGTAGGGCGCATCAACGTAACCGACGTTGGACGCTTCGATGCGCCGCTTTAACGACTGAAAATCTGTCTCGGTAAGGTGCGCACCAAAATGTGGGACCGCAACATTACCCATGTCGACATCATGACGCACCGATGGCAGCGATTCAGTGCTTTGATACAGGGTAAGTTCGTTGCCCCAGAAATCGATGTCTACCCACCGACCTACTTCACGGTTGCCGGTCTTACAGCCCAAAATGTCGACATAGAACTTTTCTGTAACGGCTAAATCCCCAGCCGGTACAGCGAAGTGAAATGTGGCGCTCATGCGTGCTTCCTGTTTTTTTATCTTGACTACTTTCCCTCAATTATTCGTCTCAGCAACGTGAATGATGTTGGACAGGGCCAAAATTTGCCCAAAAAATAACCCCGACGGGTATACCCGCCAGGGCATCTTTTCTTAAGTCGCTGTTCTGCGATCTTCGTTGTCAGTGTTCAGTTCTTCCAAAGGCAAAAGAATTCAAGCGCGAGTTCCGATCGATCGATCGCGGCGACTCAGTTTTTCCGCTGCTGCCTACTTCAGCACGTAGGCTCTTACAAGGATCTCGCTCTTGGCGGTGTCTAGTGTGATCACATCTAAATTTTGCGATCCGTCACCAATTTGTACGATGTTATGCATTGTAATGGTGGCGCCTTCGCGAAAGTAAAAACCAGCAAAGGTTCCGAAGGCGATATCGTTATTGAGCACGCCCCGCCCTTGGCCGGTTACGGTACCACTGGTCGAATCCGTCATGGTTAAGTTGTAGGTGGTATAGACCTTGCCATAGGCCCCCATGTCACCAGTGGCCGTAATGGTCGTGCTGTTATCGCCAAGGATCACAGAAGTTACCTGCATCACTGCATCACCTTGGCGTTTTTCGAGTTTCAGCCCCCCCTCGTGGTGGCCTGCCAAACCCGCAACAGGAATCAGCAGGGTGAGTGAAAGAAGAAGAGATTTGATCGATTTTTTCATTGTTATTCCTTCTATTAGATTTGCCTAACGCACGTCAGGTAAGCGAGGTCTAATCGATTCACTGCTGAAAAGAAAGCCCTGCGCTTACACAATTTTTTTCGCTACCGAACACAAAGACCAGCGCACCAATCGCCTACGGCTGACCTTGACATTTGGCAGGCAGATCGAGTGTCGGATTGCGGTCGAAAAAGCCCACGGGGATGAGATGAAAGCCGGTGTATTCAACGGGCATCACCGGCCAGTCTTCTGGGCGTGGCACATGAGTCAGAGCCACGGTATGCCACATGACCAGATCGCCCTCGGAGATATCTCGATTATGCTTAGTGTACTCTGGCAGCCCGCCGCCGCCGTGCATCACCGTGTGCGCACCCGCAGCGCTCATTTCATTCTCAGCGTAAGGCGTGGCCCACAAATGATGCTTACCAAAGGCGCCGCGCTTGCCGACAACGGAACTCTGTGCAGCCAGCAAAGTAGGCGACGCTGCGGGTAGCAGCTTGTAAGAGACAGGCCTGCCAAGACCGTTCAATGACTCAGGGTTCACGACCTTCCAGTGCCGGCTTTGCTGCGGCTCGATGTTGCGTTTGGCGGAAGCTTCGTCGGTGAGATGCCGAGAGACCGATTGAAACTGAGTGCCGTCAGGGTTGCTGTCGCTTACCGGCAGCACTTCAATCTGATTCTCAAACAGTGCGTTTGGCCCGCCATCGAGATCCCAATCGAGCCTAAAGCAAAAAACATGCTGATGTACTGGCGATGCCAAACCCTCGGCAATTAGCGGCGACTGTGCCGGATTATGGGTGGCCTCTGTGACCGCACTTACGCCCACAATACCCGTGAGTTTGATTTCCATCTGGATGGTACCGTCCAGGTAAAGATACCAGTAAAAACCGTAGTCGTAGTTGCCGATGGTGAAAATAGAGCTAATGACCAAGCGCCGTGAGCGCCGCACTTCACTGGTTTGCGACTCACTGTCGTAGTGCTTCCACTGAATGCCGTAGTCCTCTTCATGCATACAGATGGCGTTTTCGACGCACTTTACCTTTCCCTCCCACGTCACCTGATTGACGTCGAAGTAGAAGATCTCTCCAAGACAATCACAGCCGAGCTTCAGTGAGTTAACCAACATACCCATGTTGTACTCCGACGCATCAAGTACGTGCTTCCAAGCGTGCATATTGTCGTTGTCACCGTAAGGTACGATCATTTCTGACAGGGCTGCTCGGTACAGAAGCGGGCGCTGTTGCAGTGAGAGCTGATGCAGCACGAGGCCATGCACCGGATGCATAGAAACGGAAAATTCGTAGCCCTGCCATTTCACTCGATAGCCGTCTACCGCAAAGCTGGGACCATCAGGCTGGGTAATCTCTAAGTCTTTCAGGTCTGTTCGCGCGCTGTCTTGGTGAGCGGCATCGAACCGCCCAGGGTTCGGCGGCATCGGTACGACTCCAGTGTCCTCGACGCGCACAACCTGCCCCGCCGTCACATCGACATGGCAAATCACGCCGTGAATCGGGCGCGCATAACCATTGTCGGTCTCGTCCTCTCGCACAAAGGCAATACAGCGCAACGCACGATGCCCTGCCGGAACTTCCGCATCGGCATAACCGCCAGCCGGCCAAGGGTCTATCTGAATGCGCTCGAGATCCTTCTCGGTCTCGCAAGCAATACCTCGCGCCTTCACCGCAGACAGCCACTCGGGATTGCTCTTGGTCAGCTGAACTGCAACACCCAAGTCATAGTAGCCGTAGGGCGCTTGAGCATCATTGCCAAGGCGTATCAGTCGCTCGATCTTGTCATCGTCGAGATTAACGTAGACCTCAAAACCACCATCCGGCGCGCTATCTGTACCAAGGAACTTCACAATGCGAGGCACCGACTTTCCGGCTTTTACATCGGCCTTTGCTGGCTCATCGAGGCCCGATGAGCAAAACACCGCATTGTCGCCCTTTTGCTCACGACGAAAAATCGCCACAGCTTTGTCGATTTCTGCCGCCGTAAGCGGCGCAAATGGATTATCCACAAGACCTCCCTCTCTACGTTTCACATCACTCGCACTGCACCGGTTTGGGGCAAGCGGATTGCTCTTTGTACCTTGGCGGATCTTAACGTTATTAGCTTAACCACGTCAGTAAGCTCAGATATCGCAGCTGCGACTGGAGTTGACTATGCCGACTCGGCATTTACAGCGCTAAAGCAACCAAGAGCGGTAGTAAGACGGCGATATCTTCCAGGGTGGTATTAAAAAAATCAGCGGCAGCGCGCTTGATGCTGCATCTTGCCGATATGGACCTAAGAGTGGCGCGCGAAATTTCATCGCTTTGCTCGACAACCTGCCGGCGTTCACTGGCAAGCCGTCACCTCGCCCCACAAGCGAGTTGCATTAGTAAACCTCCCCATGAATCAAAATTTACGGCATCCTCAGCGCTGTACAAATCTTTTGGGGGACAGGCGATGCGTATCAACGGCCCGCAACATTCTGAAAAACCTTGGCATGGCGAACTCGACAGTTTCGACGTCAGTCGAGCCAGCATGTTCTCTAAAGACGTCTGGCGGCCATACTTCAAGCGTTTACGCGAAGACTCACCCGTGCATTTTCATCACGACTCCGCCTTTGGCCCATATTGGTCGGTAACGACTTTCGACCACATCATGGCCGTGGATAAAAACAACCAACAATTCTCTTCTGCCAGCGGCATTACGCTAGTCGATCAAGACCCCAGCCTACCAACAACGAGCTTCATCACCGCAGACCAGCCTCGACATGGCCCGGAGCGCAAAGCCGTGCAACCTGTTGTCGCGCCCCAAAATCTGGTCAATCTCGAATCACTGATTCGTGATCGATCCATCGAAATTCTGGAAAGTCTGCCCATTGGCACACCATTTAACTGGGTCGATGCGGTTTCCATCAATCTAACCACCCAAATGTTAGCTACGTTGTTTGGCTTTCCCTTTGAAGAGCGCTCCAAGCTCACCGCATGGTCCGACAATTTCACCAGCGGGGTACGAGCGGGCGACATCGAGGGCGCCAAGGCGCGAACAGCGATGATGCGCGAGTGCCTTCGCTACTTTCAGGATCTTTGGCATCAGCGGAAGGCACAGCCAGAGGAGGGGTTTGACCTGATTACATTGATGCAGCGAGATCCTACGACTGCGGATATGGTTGACCGTCCCATGGACTATCTCGGCAATCTCGGCTTGCTGATCGTGGGCGGCAACGACACTACCCGAAACTCCATCACCGGCGGCGTTTTGGCCCTCAATCAAAATCCGGCCGAATACGACAAACTGCGCGCCGACCACTCATTAATCACCAGCATGGTGCCCGAGATCATTCGCTGGCAAACACCGCTGACCCACATGCGACGCACTGCCCTTGAAGACGTTGAGCTTGGCGGCAAAACCATCCGCAAGGGCGACAAGGTAGTGATGTGGTACATCAGTGGTAATCGGGACGAGACCGAAATCGAACATGCCGACGACTTCATCATTGATCGCGCCAACCCGCGCCACCATGTGTCATTCGGCTTTGGCATTCATCGCTGCATGGGCAACCGCCTCGCGGAGATGCAACTGCGCGTGCTGTGGGAGGAAATCATGAAGCGCTTTAGACTGGTCGAAGTGGTCGGACCGGAGCAGCGCGTGCATTCGAACTTTGTCCGTGGCTATACCGAGCTGCCCGTTGTCCTTCACCCGCGCTAGCCGAGTGCTAGCAGCGCTCGCGTTAGTGCTAGGGCTTGCATCACTGGTGTCGCTAAATCAAACCGCATCAGCTTTTTACGCCGAGAAGACTGAAGCTGTCGAACGCTACGAAAGATGCCTTGAAAAAATCAGCGAGCAGACTGCATCAGGTGATACATCACCCGCAACACGAAGCGGCATTTGGCCCTGCTTCCACCAGCAAATTACTGTCCACAAGTACGATAAAGAGCTTACTGCCATGGCTGCAATGGCCTCCCCAACGGCTAACCAACGCGCGCTTTATTCCATTGCTGCAATTGTCCTGCTTAGCGCATTCGGCGCGGCACTAAAACAGCGGTAGCGCCATACCCATAAGGCAGCCCAGCGCGCCAATCCAAACCAATGAGCGCACATAGGCAATGCCAGCGAGGTAGCAAGTCAAATAAATCACCCGCAGTACTAACCAGCCTTGGGCAAGCGCTAGTGCTTGTGAGTCTTGCATTAGGCTAAGCACGGCCAGCACTAAGAAAGCAGGCAAGGTTTCAAGCAGGTTGCCGCAGGCACGCTGCGCGCGCTGCACCAAGGCTGTGGTACCCGCCACCTCATCACGAGAACTGAACAAATAGGCCACAGACACATGACCGCCCGCCAGCGCGATGACGCTCGGCAGCAGAAGATGGACTAACAGCAGCACAAGGCTTAATAAAATCATGTCGATCATGGTTTCCCTCTCATTATCGAATTCGGCGCTTACCTGCGATGACGCTAGACCATGGGTTGTGCAGTTACAAGGCAGCTACTGCTAAAGTCAGCGATCAACATGCGCAGCAAGAGACTGCGACCCCACCCGCAGCGAGCACAGACCATGACCGACACCTATACGCTTTACGGCTCCTATGCCTCTTACTACACCGCCAAGTCACGCAGCCATTTGCGCAAAAAAGGTATTCCCTTTGTTGAACGCTTGCCGAGTGAGAACCGTTTTCGCGAGCACGTCCGGCCCACCTCGGGCTCTCATCGTATTCCCCAGCTGCTCACACCAAACGATGAGGTGATTCAAGACAGCATTGAGATGCTGGATCATCTAGAGGCCCGCTTCCCTGAACTGCCAGCAATCCCGGCAACCCCCAAGCAACGAACCTTTGTGCACTTGATGGAACTACTGGGCAGCGAAGGGCTCGTTGGACTGGCTTGGCGACACCGCTGGCTGTTCGAAGAAAACTTAGCCTTTGTTAAGGCTGACTTTGGGCGTTCCTTTCGTCCGCAAGGCAGCGATGAGGAATTGCAAAAGTACGGTAGCCTCATTGCCGACCGGATGATGAGCTATGGGTTGCCGCCCACCAGCGAGGCTATCCGAGGAGCATTAGACGAACAATATCTCGACGTACTAAAACTGTTGGAAACACATTTTCAGCACCACCCCTATCTACTTGGCGGACATCCCAGCGCAGCCGACTACGCCATCATGGGCGCCATGCATGCGCACTTGGGGCGAGACCCTGCTGGCCTCAGCTTCATGCAGCAGCATGCTCCCCGCGTGTTTCGCTGGGTCGAGCATATGCTCACCCCAGAAGTACAGTCACCGGAGTTTCATGATTACCCCATTGCCTATCCTGCAAAGGATGAAATACCCAAAACCGCCCTCGCCTTTGTGCAGCACTTACTGAGTCAGTACAGTGAGCCCTTCGTGCTATCTAGCCTTGCGTTTCAGCAAGCAATGGAGGCTGAAAACCCAGCCGCTGGCCACGTGCTCGATGCACAAGCAGATCAACCCAAACTCGCGCCAATCGTCGTTTCTTTTAATGGCAACACCCAAGAACATAGGGCTGACGTACACGCCGCGTGGATTGCCCAGCGCAGCCAGCGTTACTTTCAAAGTCTTAGTTGCGCGACCCAAGAGCAAGTGATGTCTACCTTCGCCTCAGACAATGGTCGTGCACTTTTGACCGTACCCACCAAGTGGGTGATCGAGCGTCGCGCCAATCGCTTAACCATTGGCTGAAGCCTCTAGCGGTAATAGTCAGGCGCCAGCGAGAGGGTTTGAAATAAAGCTGCGTCGTGCTCAATCCAAAACGTGGCGCCCGTAGAAGCCACTAAAGCCTCAATCTTGTCCATTGCTGTCAGAGTGAGGCCCTTGTCGACATTAAACATTGGTACTCGGCGCTGCTCTCGGCTGATACGAAAGTGGTAAAGATCACCGGACAATATCAGCGGCCCAAATTCAGCCAGCTCCAGATACAGCACTTGGTGGCCGGGTGTGTGTCCCGTGGCGCTAATCAGCCGCACCGTGCCGTCTCCAAACACATCAAAATCACCATCAAGCACCCGCGTCGGACGCTTTCGAATTTCCGCAAACAGCGCCGGATCATAGGCCGGCACCGCCGCACCGGCGGCAACCACGTCGTAATCACCGCGCTGCACCAACCATGTGGCGTTGGTTAGCTCGTTAGCGACCCCGACATGGTCATAATGAATATGCGAAAAGGCCGCTAGATCGATACTGGTTAAATCAAAGCCAAGATCCATCGCGAGCAATTGGTCTTGCAGCGTGCGCTGTAGCCGAAGCTGCACGCCGGAATCTGGATTTCGCTGCCAGCCTGGCACGTTAGCGATGGCCGACGGCAGACCTCCGTCCCATAGCATTGTTCCCTTAGGGTGCTCGATGACGTAGCAAGGCACCACCAACGCGCGCACCGTGGTTTCATTGTCGTCGATGCCGAAGTTCAGCAAGGACGGAAAGAGAAAATCACCGCAGTTAAATACAAAGAGCCTGACGCCTGTATCCGCTGAATCGCTTCGCGCCGTTGACTGAGATGCGGATACCGGCTGCAGCATGATAAGTGACATCAAAAACGCGCAGCCTGTTAGCTGTGTGAGTAACGTTTTAGGCATGTGTTGACGCCTCCAACGGAAAATTTTGGCGATTCGATCAAGCCACAAGTGATGCCAATACTCGACGTTCGCCATGAAAAGGACGCCGCCCGTGCATTACGCGATAGTTATCGACCAGCGCCACATCGCCCTGCTGCCACTGCAGATCGACAAT
>PYIJ01228122.1_pt1 | contig 12297 bp, 11 predicted proteins | sample 3578051 | NCBI WGS metagenome assembly PYIJ01 (sample SAMN08408021, study PRJNA431606) | Marine metagenome isolate SA_KN192-05_S13_5m, whole genome shotgun... | biome: marine; feature: oceanic pelagic zone; material: water; isolation source: surface water sample, 0.2-0.8 um fraction ... | reverse complement strand
CCCTTAAAAAATTCATTGAATATCAAAGATAAGAATAATAATATTATTTCATAAAGCGATACATAACTCGTCGTAAAATCTTATACGAAAGTGGGATCGGTCGTCTTTAAATTAATTTTTAAAGGAGGCTTTAATGAAGTTTGGTTATTTTTGTAATACTACAAATTGGACTCACAAACCGTATCATAAATTATTAGATGAAACTAAACAGATCACTGAATATTGTGATCAAAATAGTTGGAATTCAATTTGGTTTACAGAGCACCATTTTAACCATGAAGGAATGGAGTCCTGCACCAATCCCCTAATGTTAGGTGCAGATGCTGCGGCAAGAACAAAGAATATAAGGATAGGTCAAGCGGCAAATGTAATAACTTTTCATAACCCAATAAGATTAGCAGAAGATATAGCTACACTTGATCAACTTTCAAAAGGAAGAGTAGAAGTTGGCGTTGCAAGAGGTGTTTATGGGAGAGAAGCAATTAATTTAAATAAAGAAGCAGATTTAAAAGATCAGGCAAAAAATTTTAGATTATTTGCTGAAACATTAGAAATTTTGAAAAAAGCCTGGTCAGAGAAATTTTTTAATCATGATGGAGAATTTTATACTTACCCATCACCAAATTATGTTTGGCAGCACGACATGAGCCCACCAAGTGAAGAGTTTATGAATATGGAAGATAGCACCATGAAAAAAATTAGTGTTCTTCCAAAGCCTTATCAAAATCCACACCCTCCAATACATCAAGTTGTTGATGGTATAAGATCGATAGAGTGGGCTGCAGAAAATAATATAAATGTAATTATGTGGATACCTACAGTCAAAGCATTGAAAATAAGATTTGATGCTTACAAAAATAAAAGATCTGAAGTTACTAAAAAAAATGTTCCATTAGGTGAAGGTGTTACTCTCGTTAGAGATATGTTTGTCGCTGACACCATGGAGGAGGCCAAAGAAAAAGCGGGCCAACATATGGTAAATTACATGAAATGGGTTTGTCATTGGAGAGGTCTTGGTAATCACATGGATCCTGGTGAAGAGCTTCCAGAGACAAAGGGTAAATTAGATCTTCTTAATTATGAATTTTTACATAAGAGAAATATGTTATTTGGTACCCCTGAATATGTAACACATAAAATTAAAGAACTTCAATCAGAGCTTAATCTTCAAAATCTTCAAGTCTGGTCTAACTTTCCAGGTGTTAAACATGAAGATTGTATGAAAAGTATTAAATTATTCACTGAAAAAGTAATGCCTAACTTTAAAGATGATCTAGATACTGAAGTTAAAAAAGTATCGTGATTAAGACCAAGAATACCTTGACCGGAGGTCAAGCGGCAGTGAAATCTCTAAAAAAAGAAAAAGTTAAACATGTCTTTGGCTTAATTGGTTCAGCTACAATGGAGATGTTTGATGCGTTGTATCATGAAAAAAAAATTAAATTTATAGGTGTAAGAGATGAAAGAACAGGCACACATATGGCTGATGGCTATGCAAGAGCTTCTAATCAACCTGGTGTTATTATAGCTGGACAAAACGGTCCAGGAGCAACTAATCTAGTTACAGGCATAGCGCAAGCAAAAGCAGCATTTTCTCCTGTGGTATCTATTGCAGGTTTATATTCTACTAAAGATAAAATGGAAGATGCCTTTCAAGGACTTGACCAACAATCACTTTTTAATCCTATAACAAAAAAAACTTGGACTGTAAAAAAGGCAAGCCATATTCCAGCTGCATTTAGTGATGCTTTTAATCTTGCGATGTCACCGCGCAGAGGACCAGTTTGTATTAACCTTCCAAGAAACGTTCTCTCTGATACTTCAAAATTTAATATTAATGAAAATAAAAAATCTTATAAAAATGAAAGTGTCTTAAAAAGTAAGAAGAATTTAATTGATAAAACTATAAAACTTATTCTCAACTCAAAAAAAACAGTAATTGTTGCTGGAGGAGGTATAAAATACAATTCAAAATTTAAGTCTGTTACAAAACTTGCTGAATTTTTAAATATTCCAATTGTAACTGCGGCAGGACATGGAGATGCAATTCCCTTCGATCATAAGTTAAATGCTGGACAAATGGGACCTAGAGGAAATATTGTTGCATCAAGATTAGTCAAAGAAGCAGAGCTTATTATTGCAATTGGTACAAGACTTGGCTTTAATTCTACTTTCTATTCATATGACAACATAAATAAAAATGCGAAAATTGTACAAATTGAGTTAGAAAAAAAAATGATAGGAAGATACTTCCCAGTTAATATAGGTATTCATGGAGATGCTGCACTTGTAACAGATCAAATTTTAGCTGAATTAAGAAGACAAAAGAAAATTTTAAATTACAAAGAATGGACAAAGAACTTTTTATTAGAGAGATCAAAATTTCTTAAAGATAGAGATAATATAAAGTCAAAAAATTTTCCAATCCAGCCAAATGGTCTATTTAAAGAACTAAGAAAAGTACTACCGAAAAATACAGCAATAACACTTGATGCTGGTACTCTTTGCCTTCAAGCAACTGATGCCTTAGAATATTACAACCCCCCTGCACTTTTCACTCCCCTTGATTTTGGTTTAGTGGGCTTCTCTTTTGCATGTGGCTTAGGCATAAAGGTTGCAAAACCTAATAAAACTGTTGTTAGTTTAATGGGTGATGGTGGATTTGGAATGACTATTTCTGAATTAAGTACAGCTGTAGAGCATGGCATAAACACAATTACAATTGTAATGAATAATAAGAGTTGGGGGGCAGAAAAAGCTTACCAAAAAGATTTTTATGGTGAAAGATATTTAGGAGCTGATATTCAAAGTCCTCCTTTTGATGAAGTTGCTAAACTATATGGTGCTAAAGGAATTAAAGTTAAAAAACTATCAGAAGTAAATGAGGCTGTAAAAAGTGCATTAAAAGTAAATAAACCAGTTGTTATAGATGTTGATGTAGATCCAAAAGCGTTATACAGTTTTAGAAGAGATAGCTTTACACATAGAATTAAAAAATGAAATTAGAATTACGTAAGTTTACTAAATTTGTAGATAAGACTTTTGTTGAAGGTGGAAAGGAAGCTAAAGATCCTGTTTTGATGGTTTCTGTTGCTGCAGTTTTTAAAAATCCTTGGGACGGAAAAGGTTTTGTAGAAGACTTGAAACCCATTATTTTAGATCTAGCTCCTAAACTTGGAGATTTGCTAGTTCCTGAACTTATAAAAGAAATAGGCTCTCCTGATAAAATATTAGCTTACGGGAAAGCAGGTGTGGTTGGACTTAAAGGAGAAATAGAGCATGCATCAGCATTTATTCATACATTAAGATTTGGTAATAAGTTCAGAGATGCTGTTGGAGGAACTTCTTATTTGAGTTTTACGAATACAAGAGGTCCGGCTGGATCAAAAATATCTATTCCAATGATGCACAAAACCGACTCTGGTTTAAGACCATATTATCTTACACATGAGTTTACAATTCACGACGCTCCATTTGATGATGAAATTGTTATTGCAATTGGTGGTGCTTCGACAGGTAGAGCTCATGCAAGAACAGGTGATAGGTACCAAGATATGAAGGAGATGGGCATTGAACCAAAATAATAATGATCAATGCAACAGACTCTAAAGGTACATTCTATAAACTAAACCAAAAAGAAGGAATTCCAATAGTATTTATTCATGGTGTAGGTCTTGATCATAATATATGGGATCCACAAATTAATGAATTTGATAATACAGTTTTAATTTATGATATCCTTGGACACGGCAGAACTCCTTTAAATAAAGAAAAAATAAGTTTTGATGATTTTTCAGATCAAATTATTGATCTTATTGATGAATTAAAATTTGATAAAATTCACCTTGTTGGATTTTCAATAGGCTCATTGATTGCAAGAAACTTTGCAACTAGATTTAGTGATAGATTGAAATCCCTAACATTGTTGTGCTCAATATTTAATAGATCTGATAATGAACAGAAGATAGTAAATGAAAGGTTTGAACAGACAAAAAAAGATAAAAAATTGACAAAAGATGCACTTAAAAGATGGTTTAATAAGGATTTTATTGAAAAAAATCCTCTAATTTCAGATAAAATTATGAAAATTCTTGAAAATAATAATATGGATAACTTTATTAAAGTTTACTCATTGTTTGTTAATCACAAAGATAACGAAAAATTTGAAAATATTAATATTAAAACACTCGTAATGACTGGAGAAGGTGATGTCGGCTCAACTCCAGAAATGTCTGATAATCTGAGTAAAAAAATTAAAAACTCTGAAGTAAAAATAATACCTGTAGGCAAACATCTATGTAGTATTGAATGCCCATATGATGTAAATAAAGCAATTAAAGATCATATACAAAATGCCTGAATTAAAAAAATATAAAATGTTCATAGGAGGAGAATGGGTTGACTCTGATACTAAGAAAACTTTTGAAACTTTAAATCCAGAGGATAATAAACCATGGGCTATTGTTCCTGAGGCAAGTGCTTCTGATGTAGATAAAGCAGTTCAAGCAGCTCAAAAAGCCTTTGAAGCAGATTGGCCTAAAATTTTACCTCGAGAAAGAGCAAAGTTCTTAAGAGCTATTGGAAATAAGCTTAGAGATAACGCAGAATTACTTGGAAAAATTGAAACTATAGATACTGGAAAACTTTATAGAGAAACAAATAAACAGGCAAATTATATTGCTGAGTACTATGATTATTATGCAGGTATGGCAGACAAGGTTGAAGGCACAGTTTTACCAATAGATAAACCAAATATTCAAGCTATAACTTCAAGAATACCTATTGGTGTTATTGCTGCAATTGTACCTTGGAATTCTCAAATGTTTTTAACAGCAACAAAACTTGCACCTGCTTTAGCAATGGGAAACACTGTGGTAATTAAGTCCTCTGAACTTGCGCCAGCAGTAATGTTTGAATTTGCAAAATTGATAGAAGAAACAGGTATTCCTAAAGGAGTAGTAAATGTTATTACTGGTTTTGGAGACCCATGTGGAAAAGCTTTAACTACACATAATTTAGTTGAAAAAGTTGCTTTTACAGGAGGACCCGAAACTGCAAGACATATTATTAGAAATTCTGCAGAAAATTTATCAGAAGTAAGCTTAGAGCTTGGAGGAAAAAGTCCTGTTGCAGTATTTGATGATGCTCATCAAGAAAATGCTATTAATGGAATCACTGCAGGAATATTTGGAGCTAGCGGACAGAGTTGTATTGCTGGTTCAAGACTATATCTACAAAAAGGAATTTACGACGAGTTTCTCGATAAACTCACAAAAAGAGCTGAAAAAATTAAAATTGGTGCTCCTATGGATCCAGATACAGAAATGGGGCCTTTGAGTAATTATAAACAGTTAGAAATTATTGAAAAAAACATAAAAAAAACTAAAGAGCAGGGTGGAAAAATAAAATGTGGTGGTGAAAGACATCCATTTTCAAATGAGGGATATTACTTTCCCCCTACAATAATTGAATGTGATAATCATAATCTTCCAACAGCTGAAAATGAGCTTTTTGGCCCAGTTTTGTCAGTTATGAAATTTGATAGCGAAAAAGAGGTAATAGAGAAAATGAACGATAATCAATATGGATTATCTTCTGGAGTTTATACTAGTGACTTCTCGAGAGGTCTAAGAGTTTCTAATGCAATAAGAGCAGGTATAACGTTTGTAAATACTTATCGATTGATTTCTCCTTCAGCACCTTTTGGTGGAATTAAAGATAGTGGATATGGAAAGGAAGCGGGAATGGACTCAATAAAGGATTATACTAGAGTTAAAACAACTTGGTATTACACATCTGATGAACCAACTTTAGATCCTTTCTCTATAAGATAATTTTTGGCTGCAAAACATACTTTACTTATTTTATTTGTTGTATTTTTATTAGGAAGTGCATATCCAACTGGCAAGCTTGGATTAAACGACACTATTCCACCAATTCTTTTTGGCTCATTAAGAATGGCTGTTGTTTTTATTTGTTTAATTCCATTTTTTAAAATTCAAAGAATAGATAAAAAATATATTATTCCTTTAATTGGGTTTTCATTGTGTTTTGGTGTTGCGGTAAATATGTTTTTATATTTGTCTATAAATGCATCAAGTATACTTGCACCAATTACAATAGGGGCTCAACTTTCCATTCCCTTTGGGATTATATTAAGCTCAATATTTTTAAATGAAAAAATAAGTTATAAAAAATGGATATTAATTATGATATCTTTTTTTGGTATTGTCATACTTGCATTTGATCCAAAAGTTATTGAGGAAATAATAGGATCACTTCTTATTTGTGGTATGGCTTTTTTCTACGGACTATCCCAAGTATTTTCGAGATATTTAAAAGAATTAGATGTTAAATTTACAAATACTATAATGAGCTTTACAGGGTTTGTAATTTTAATAATATTATCTGCAATATTTGAGGGTAATACTTTCCAAACAATAAAAAATATTAGTTTAGGGAGTTGGTTTACAGTTTTATATGCCGGAGCAATTATTTCTTTACTCGGACACTTAATGATGTTCTATCTTTATAAATTTTATCCTCTAGATATGGTATTGCCATTCTATGCTTTATTCCCTGTATTTGGTTTAATCCTCACTTTTTTTATTTTTGGAGAGATTCCATCTTTAATAACTGTAATAGGAGGAATAATTGTCATAACTTCTGTGTTTTTTGCTCAAAAAATGAGATAATTTTCTCATTGAAAATTAAAACTAATAGGATTTAATTTTATTTATACAAATTGTTAACAATTAGAGGAATATATGAAAAAACTAGTATTGGCGATGTTCGTATTTGTTTCTTGCTTTGCATCTAAAGCATATTCAGATGGACATGGCATAAAAATGGGTATTATTTTAGGATTTACAGGTCCTATTGAGTCCCTAACTCCAGCTATGGCTGCATCTGCAGAGCTTGCATTTAAAGAAGCTTCAGACTCTGGATCATTACTTGGAGGAAAGAAAATTTCTGTTGAAAGAGCAGACTCAACATGTGTTGACTCAGCAGCTGCAACAGCTGCCGCTGAAGGTTTAATATCTGGCGGTGTAGTAGCAATTATGGGTGCTGATTGTTCTGGTGTTACTGGAGCAATAGCAACTAATGTTGCTGTACCGAATGGTGTTGTTATGATTTCACCATCAGCTACTTCTCCAGGATTAACTGATCTTAAAGATAACGGATACTTCTTTAGAACTGCTCCATCTGATGCAAGAGGTGGTCAAGTATTAGCAGATATTACTAAAGACAGAAAAGTAAAAAGTATTGCAGTAACACATACAAATAATGATTATGGTAAAGGTTTAGCAGATGTATATGTTGCAGCTGTTAAAGCTCACGGAATAAACGTAACTGTTGTTACAGCTCACGAAGAAGGTAAAGGTGATTATGGTGCTGAAGTTGCTACATTAGCAGCAGCAGGTGGCGATGCTTTAGCTGTGTTAGGTTACTTAGACCAAGCTGGTGGAAGTATCATTGATGGTTCATTAGACTCAGGTGCGTTTGACGTATTTGTTCTATCTGATGGAATGATTGGTGACTCTTTAACTGACAGATTTGGAAATGATCTTAACAAATCATTTGGATCTTTGCCAGGATCAATGGGTAAAGGTGCTACAATATTTAAAGGTGTAGCTGGTGGAGCAGGAATTGATTCATCTGGACCTTATACTTCAGAGTCTTATGATGCTGCAGCTTTGATTGTACTTGCAATGCAAGCTGGTGGAAAAGCTGATAGAGCTACTGTTCAAGCAAATGTAATGTCTGTTGCAAATGCTCCAGGAGAAAAAATTTATCCAGGAGAATTGAAAAAAGCATTAGATTTACTTGCTAGTGGTAAAGCAGTTAACTATGAGGGAGCATCTAGTGTTGAATTAACTGATGTAGGGGAAGCATCAGGTGCCTTTATTGAAAAAGAAATTAAAGGTGGAAAATTCAAAGATAAAAAACAAAGATAAAATTTGTTAAGTTAAACCTCAGCGGTCAGATTTAGCCGCTGAGGTTTTTTATTTTATAATATTCAAGAAAACATATATCGATAGCAAAGACATAAATAATATTATGGAATAATTGATTATTTTCCATAGCTTTTCACTACCTACATAACTTGATAAATATTTAGAAAAATATCCTAAACTAAAGAAAAAGAGGATTGATGACAATGATGCTCCGATCCCAAATAAGTATTTCTGACCTAATAAAAAACTTTTTGAAAAATTTCCTAAAAAAAATACTGTGTCTGAATAAACATGTGGGTTAAGGTAAGTAAAACCTAAAGTTTTAAAAATTATATTAACTAATTTTTCCTTATTTTGAGTTTGATTAATTGAAATTTTCTTGTTTATTAATTTAACTTTTTTCCAAATGAAATTGATTAAGAACAAAAGTAAAAGAATATTGAGAATTAATTCAATTGATTGTGAGAAAAAATTTTCAAAATATTGAAATAAAAATATTCCTAAAAAAATTAAAAGAAAATCAGACAATGCACATATTAAACAAACTATAAATATAAATTGTTTTTTAAGACCTTGTTCAATAACAAAAATATTTTGAGCTCCTAAGGCTAAGATCAAGCTTAATCCAGTTAAAAAACCTAAAATTAAAAAGCTCACTTAAAAAATCACTGTTTAATGATCTTTTCAGGAATTAATCCTTGAGGTCTAAATCTCATTATGAAAAGTAATCCTATTCCAACTAATAAAAACCTAAAATATGGTGCGCTATTAATCAGGTGAACTTTAATTTCATTTGTTTCTGGTAAATGTGCTGTGAATAAATTGATGAAGAAAAGAGCAATTGGTGCTGCCTCTACCCATAAGAACCATACAACAAATCCACCAAGAATTGCTCCAAAGTTGTTACCAGTTCCTCCAACAATAACCATTACCCAAATAACAAAAGTATATCTCATTGGTCTATAGCTTCCTGGAGTAAATAAACCATCATTTGTTACCATCATTGCTCCAGCTATACCTACAATTGCTGAGCCAAGGATGAAAATGAATAAATGTTGTTTTACAACATTCTTTCCCATAGCACTAGCTGCTTCTTCATTATCTCTTATTGCACGCATCATTCTACCCCACGGAGAATAAAGAGCTTTTTGAGTTATGATTAACAAAACAATTACTACAATTAAAAATAATCCAGCAAAGCATAGTTTAACATAAACTGAAGATGCATCTATTACTAATTGGTTTAACAAATCCTGTCTTTCAGTTAATGAACTTGCCAATTCTAATTTTTTTGAATGAAATTTTTCAACTAAATCAATAAACCAGGATGAGGTTTGTAAATCTATTTCGTAAGGTGCTGGCCTTTTTAATCCAATTACATTTTTTACACCTCTTGCTAACCAATCTTCATGTTTAATTATTGATACAACAATCTCAGCAATTAATAATGTGGCTATCGCTAAATAATCTGCTCTTAATCCTAGAGCAACTTTACCAACAATAAACGCTAAACCAGCTGCAAATAATCCCCCAACGATCCATGAAAATAAAACTGGCATTCCAAGCCCACCAAGAAAACCTGTCTTTGCTGGATCTACTGCCTCTATTTGTTCTATAGCAGGTCCTGAAATAATTTTAATTAATATTAATCCAATAATAATAACACCAGCTACATAATAGTTTCTTTTATTTGATTTTTGTATATTTTTTAAAATATATCTTACTGATAAGATCATTAAGATTATTAAACCTAAGCATGCTAACATATTTATACCCCCGGCACCCCAAGCCTCTGGCACTGGAGCAACAGACACCAAAACAACTGCTAAACCTCCAAGCGCGGTATAACCCATAATTCCAAAGTTGATTAATCCAGCATAACCCCACTGTATATTTGCACCCATTGTCATTACAGCTGAGATCATACAATAATTAAAAATTGTAAGAGCAATTGACCATGATTGAAATATTCCAACCAAAATAATAAGTAGCATCATTATTGAGTATGCAATTATTATGTTATAATAATTTCTCATATCCGCTTACCTTCAAATATTCCTGATGGTCTAAATATTAATACAATGACTAAAATTGAAAAAGAAATTGCAAACTTGTAATCTGTAGATAGCAATTGCATTAATGAACTAGGTTCAAGAGGTTCTGGCAATAAATAAACTAAAACCCTTTTATAAGCATAAGTTACAAAAATTTCTGCAAATGCAATAACATACCCACCGAAAAATGCTCCATATGGATTGCCAATTCCGCCAACTATAGCTGCAGCAAATATTGGTAGCATATTGTTAAAATATACAAAAGGTCTATAGCTCTTGTCTAAACCATATAAAATACCACCAATTGTAGCCAATATACCTGCAATAATCCAAGTTATAAGTACAACTTTTTTTGGATCTATTCCTGAAAGTAGAGCTAAATCCTCATTGTCAGAATACGCTCTCATACTTGTACCTGTTTTAGTTTTATTTAAAAACCAAAACATGATTGCAACCACTACTATTGTTACAACAATTGTTATCATTTGGGTTGATTTAATTGTTAGGCCTTCAGCAAGTCCTGTCATTTCTTTAAACTCTGATGCTTTCATTATAAATTTTTCACCATCTATAAATCTTCTATCAGTTGGGCCTATAATTATTCTTATAATTGCTTGGGTAACAAACATAACTCCAACACTTACCATTGCCAATTGAACTGGAGGACTTTTTTTTATTCTATAATAATTAAAAACTGTCTTATCAATCAATAACATGTAAAGTATCATCATTATGATTGCGAATGGAATTGTAAGTAATGCAGTAGGTAAAAACCCAAAATTTATTCCAATAGATTGGAAGTAATAAGTAAGAAGTACTGCAAACATTGTACCAAATGACATCATGTCTCCTGTTGCAAAGTTTGCAAATCGTAAAATCCCATAAATCAAAGTTACAAATATTGCACCAAGAGCTAATTGTGAACCATATGTTAAAGCTGGGATAATCGTATAATTAAGTAATACAATTACTGCATTTAATAAATCCATATTATGCTCCTAAAAAAGATCTTCGTACTTCTGGATCATTTAATAATTCATTCCCAGAACCCTCAAATTTATTTTCACCAGTCACTAATACGTAACCTCTATCAGAAATACTAAGCGCTTGTTTAGCATTTTGTTCAACCATTATAATTCCTACTTTAGTCTCTTTAACTCTTAAAATATGTTCAAATAATTCATCCATTACTATTGGCGAAACCCCAGCTGTAGGCTCATCTAACATTAGAACAGAAGGTTTTATCATTAAGGCTCTTCCTAAAGCTACCTGTTGTCTTTGCCCTCCAGATAGTTGCCCAACTATTTGATCTTTTTTTTCTTTTAGTATTGGAAAAAGATCATAAATCTCATCAATTACTTTATAAATATCATCTGTTCTCAAAAAAGCGCCTATTTCTAAATTTTCTCTAACAGTAAGTTCTGCAAAAACATTTCTAGTTTGGGGTACAAATGAAATTCCTTTTTTCACTCTTTCCTGAGGAGATAGACTTGAGATATCTTCACCATCAATTGAAATATTACCAGACTTTAGTTGTAACAATCCAAGCATTGCTTTCATAGCTGTAGACTTGCCAGCTCCGTTAGGACCTAATATTGCAACGATTTCACCTTTATTTACATTTATACTGCAGGAATTAATGATATCAGGGCCATCTCCATAACCACCTGTCATATTATTTCCCTCAAAAAAGGCCATTTATCTAATTTTTCCTTCCCAAATAACTATCAATGACTTTGTCGTTTTTTTTAACTTCATCAGAAGTTCCTTCAAATAAAACAGATCCTTCTGACATAACAATTACTGGGTCACACATTCTACTAATAAAATCCATATCATGTTCAATCATACAGAAGGTGTAGTTTTTCTCTTTGTTTAGCCTGAGTATTGCTGTACCTAAATCTTTTAATAAAGTTCTATTTACACCCGCTCCCACTTCGTCTAGTAATACAAGTTTTGCATCCACCATCATTGTTCTTCCAAGTTCAAGTAATTTCTTCTGACCACCAGATAAGTTTCCCGCTCTTTCGTTGGCTAAATGTTTTAAGTTTAAAAATTCAGCAACTTCATAAGCTTTTTCTCTAATTTGATCTTCTTCAATCTTAATTAATTTTGGTTTTAAAAGTGCATTTAAAAGAATTTCGCCTGATTGATTACCTGGTACCATCATTAAATTTTCGAGAACAGTCATGTTTGAAAATTCATGAGCTATTTGGAATGTTCTTAATAAACCTTTAGAAAATAATTCATGAGAGGGTACATCTGTTATATTTTCATTTTTAAAT
>PYIJ01159841.1_pt1 | contig 12326 bp, 10 predicted proteins | sample 3578051 | NCBI WGS metagenome assembly PYIJ01 (sample SAMN08408021, study PRJNA431606) | Marine metagenome isolate SA_KN192-05_S13_5m, whole genome shotgun... | biome: marine; feature: oceanic pelagic zone; material: water; isolation source: surface water sample, 0.2-0.8 um fraction ... | reverse complement strand
TTAATTTTTTGAAATTTTCATCAATATTTAAAAGATATTCAATCTCATCATCATATTCAAATTTACTTTTGATTAAATTAGCAATTAATATATCTTGGAATGTATTGATGTGATTAATGTCACTTTTTTTAAAGTGTTGTGCGTCATCCGATTCATTGTTAGATTGGTAATTTAATTCATTTAAAATAACTTCTTTTGTTATTCCTATTTTCTTACTCAAATAACTTATCGCTAAATCTTTTTCTAATGGACTCAGAAACTTTGTAATGTTTTTAAATTCTTGAAAAGTTTTCTTTGTATCATTTGTGTCAATTATCAAGTTGATACAAAACTCAACCAGCTCTTCTTTTTGATCAAATATATTTTTAATATTTTTCTCTCCGTCTTCAAAAAATTCAGATATGTCTTTGTAATTATTGGGTAAATTCAATTTAAAAAAGTTGAGGTCTGAAGGTTGGTTATTTTTGATTTCAAGAATTCTTTTTGTAGCCATATCGCCAGCTGTATCATTATCAAAACATATATAAATATCTTTCGTATATCTTGAAAGTAGATTTATTTGTTGAACTGTTAGAGCTGTACCTGAAGGCGAAGCAACATTTGCAAATCCCAATTTATTAAATGCAATTACATCAAAATACCCTTCAACAAGAATCACAAATTTTTTCTTTTTTACAACTGATAGAAAATTGTCTGTAAAATATAAAGCCCTGTTCTTTTTGTAAACTCCCGATTCAGCAGAGTTAATATACTTCGGACCAAAGTCTTCAATTGATCTCCCACCAAAGCCTATAGTGTCATTTCTTAAATTTGTAATGGGAAATATAATTCTATTTTTAAAAAGAAGATTTCCTTTATCGCTTAGCAAACCAAGATTTCTTAATTCATTTTTTGATATGCCTAGCGTATTTATGAATTTCAAAGTATCACTTTCATTTTTTTCAGCAAAACCTATTTTGAATTCTTTAATATCCACCCCTTCAAGGTTTCTTGATTTAAGATAATTTATTGAATCTTGACTTTTACCCTCATTCATATTTTTTACAAAATAATCATTTAACTTATTCATATAACTAATCAAATTTTTTTGATCGCTTTCAAATTTTGAATCTGTATATGTAAGGTTGAAGCTATACTTGTCTGCAGCAATTTCAACTGATTCTTGAAATTCAACATTATTAATTAATTGGATATATTTAAATATATCCCCGCCTTCTCTACAGCCAAAGCAGTGAAAAAGATTTTCTTCATCTGTAAAGCTCATACTTGCTGTCTTTTCACCATGAAAAGGACAGAGTGCCATCCCTTTATTGCCTCTAAGTTTTCCAGTTGTGGAACTTAAAATAAAATCGCTTATCTTTGATTTATTTTTTAAATCTTCAATTGACTGTTTAGAAATTCCCATTAAAAATTATTGAAATAGTCTCTTAATTCTTCGATTTTGATTCTTTCTTGTTCCATTGTATCTCTGCTTCTTACTGTCACAGAATTATCCTCTAAAGTATCAAAATCTACCGTTATACAATAAGGAGTACCTATTTCATCCTGTCTTCTGTATCTTTTTCCAATAGATTGGGTAATATCAATTTCTGTTCTAAAGCTTGATCGAAGAGAAGAGTCTATCTGATTACAAACTGTGATTAATTCCTCTTTTTTGCTTAACGGAAGTATTCCTATTTGAATAGGTGCAAGATCAAAATTAAATTTAAAAAGCGTTCTTGTTTCGTTTTCTAATTCTTCTTCTTCATATAAAGATAATAAAACAGCAAAAAGTGTTCTAGTTAGACCACCAGCTGGCTCTATGACAGATGGAGTAAATTTACTTTCTGTAACCGGTTCAAAGTATCTTAAATCCTTACCGCTGCTTTCTTGATGTGCATTTAAATCAAAATTACCTCTATTAGCAATTCCTTCAAGTTCACCCCATCCCCATGGATACTCAAATTCAATATCTGATGTTTTTTTCGCGTAATGAGCAAGCTCAGATTTTTCATGATTTCTAATTCTTAAATTTTTCTCAGGAATACCAAGATTTTTATACCAATTTAGTCTATTTTCAACCCAGTAATCAAACCATTTATCCTCTTCACTTTCATCACAAAAGAATTCAATCTCCATTTGTTCAAATTCCCTGGTCCTAAAAATAAATTGTCCAGGTGTGATTTCGTTTCTAAAAGACTTTCCAATATTTCCAATTCCAAATGGAATTTTGGCTCTCATGGTACGTAAAACATTCTCAAAGTTAACAAATATACCTTGTGCAGTTTCAGGTCTTAAGTAAACAGCTGAGTTTTCATTTTCTACTGGACCAATACTAGTTTCAAACATAAGGTTAAATTGACGTGGCTCCGTTAAATCTTCTTTTTTTAAATCCTTAGGTACCTGATCTGCTCTGAATCTTTCACCAGTAGGTTTATGATCAACCATTGGATCCGTAAATTCAGCTAAATGGCCAGATGCCTTCCACACTTCACTTGACTGTATAATTGCAGTATCTATTGGATAGATTTCAACATCAAGGTTGTTGATACTACTCCACCACATGCTTGAAATATTATTTTTTAAAAGTACCCCAAGTGGCCCATAATCATAAGAACTTCTTAATCCGCCGTATATAGATGAGGCATTAAACACAAATCCTCTTGCTTGAGCAATTTTCACAACCTTATCAAATATTTCTTCAGGCATTTCCATACTTTCTAACTCGATTTTCAAACTCTTTAACAGCCAAATCTAATTGATTTTCATCAAAGTCTGGCCAAAGTGTATCGACAAACATAAGTTCAGTGTAGCTCAATTGATAGAGAAGAAAATTACTAACTCTCTTCTCACCAGCAGTACGAATGAGTAGATCAGGATCAGGCATTTCTGGAAGCAGTAAGTTAGACCTAAAAGATTCTTCATTGATTGAATCAATATCATTTTTACTTACTTTTGTTATAGCATCGTAGATTTCTTTTCTTGATCCATAATTAAATGCAAAAACAAGGTTTAAATTCGAATTATTTTTTGTTATTTCTTCAGTTTCACTCATTAACCTTTTATTTTCATCAGGAATTCTTTCATCTGATAAATCACCAATAAAATGGAATTTTACTCCTTTATCATTAAATTCCTCTCTCCTTCTGATTAATATATCTCTATTGAAAAACATTAAAAAATCAACCTCTTCTTTAGATCTTGACCAGTTTTCTGTTGAAAAAGCAAACACCGTAAGCCACTCTAGATTATTGTCCAGGGACCAATCTATTGAACGAGAAAGAGAAAATTCACCAGCTGCATGTCCAGCTGTTCTATCCAACCCTTGGTTTGTAGCCCATCTGCCATTTCCATCCATTATTATGGCTATGTGATTGAGATCTATATCCTTAAGATTCATTCCAAATTCTTTTCATAAGTTCCTCTTCATAGATCTTCAATTTGTCATTTTTTTTATGTGAATAACCTATTAAATGCAAAAGACCATGAATTACAATATATTGTAGTTCTTCAGAAAAATCTTTATTATAAATTTTGGCATTCTTTTTAATAACATTACGACAAATGAACATATCACCCATATCTTCTGTCATATTTTTATCTAAATTATTGATGGAGTCAATGTTGTTGTACAAGGGAAAAGATAAAACATCTGTTGGAAAGTTTTTATTGAATGTTTTTTTATTTATTTTTTTAGACTCATCTTCATTTATTGAATGAACTGTAAAATAAAAATTTTTTGAAATATTGAATTTTTTTGAAAATTCTTCAACAGCTATTGAGACCTTAAGTTTTTCGTGATTATAAAAATATCCGTTAAGAAGAATTATCAATATCTATTCTTCTTCGTCATCTGTAAATTCTGGATATAGAACTCTTTGATGATACAAGCCCTCAAGGCTTGCCTGAAATGACTGTTTTATTTTTTCAAGATCCTGAAAGGTAATCGGAGCATCCAATAATTGCCCGTCATTAATTTTTTCATTAAAAATTTCATTTACTAAGTTCGCAATTTTTTTGTCGTCAGCGTCCTCATACTGAAATCTAGCCCTGCATGCAGCTTCAAGTGAGTCTGCAAACATTAAAATAACAGTTTCTTTTGAACTTGGCTTTTGTCCAAGATGCCTGAAGTCATCTTTTAAAACATCTGGATTCATTTGTTTTTCTTTCTCATAAAAATATCTCATTACTGAATCTCCGTGGTGTTCAATTATTCCTCTATAAACAGCTTCAGGGATTTTAAATTTTTTAGCTAATCTAACTCCATCTGGAACATGTGCTCTAATAATTTGTACTGAATTGTCGGTAGTTAAATTATCGTGTGGATTGCTTGAGCCAAATTGATTTTCAACAAACATTGTAGGATTTTCAGTTTTTCCTAAATCATGAAAATATGCCATAGCTCTTACTAATTGTGAATTCGCTCCAATGAGATTTGCTGCCCTATCTGCAAGTGTTCCCACTACTAGTGAATGATTAAATGTTCCTAAAGCTTTTTCCTCTAAATACCTAAGACCTGGATGATTTCTGTCCGCTATTTCTGACAACCTAAAATTCGTAGTTAATCTAAATGCCAATTCAATATAGTTTATGAGTGAAAATGCAGCTAAATTACCTACTAATCCGCCCATCAACGAAGAAACTAGAATTTCAATAAAGCTAAAATTCTCTCTCAAAAAAAAGAATATTCCAAAAGCAACTATCGGTTGAGATAACGTAATGTATATAATTCTTTCACGTAAAGTAATCCTGTCTATATCTTCTGATAAAAATATTGATGGCACAACTGTTAATACAGCACCCATAGCAACTAAACCTATATTTCCACCACCTGCCAGTGCTAATAAAGAACTTGAAAGTGACAAAATCAGGGTTGCTCTTAAGTTAAGTAAAACTGCAGAGACTACACCAACAAACGAGATTGGAACAGCATATTTTAAGTAATTCAAGTCAAAACTCTGGGAAAAATAAGAAATACCTCTTAGAAAAATTGATGAAACAAGAATCAATGAAAGCAGTAGGAGAAACTCATTATCATTGTTCCACATTGAGTCTTTGAAACGCCAAAGAAGAAAATAAATTAAAACAAAAACTGAAAAAATGATTGGGATTGCAGCTGTTTGTATACTTCTTGATTCACCCGATAAATAACCAAAATTATCTAATGCATTGTATTGAACTATGTTTATTTTCTCACCTTCACTGACAACGATGTCTTCTTCGAAATATTTTATAATTACTGGCTCAACTGAACTTGCTACCTTGTCTTTTTGCTCATCCCATAGTTCTTGTTCTAATTTTTGATTAACAATCAGATTTTCTGCAATAAGTTCCGCAACAGAAGACCTCAATCTACTTTCTGGTATTAATGCAAATAAATCACTTGATAAATCAAGATATGGTGGATTTGAAACAAGATTCTGCCTTGTCTGGTTTAAATTGTCATTATTTATACCAATTAAAAGAATTTCGTTTGCAAGACTTTTAGCCTCGAGCTCTAACTGTGAAAGATAACTGGATTTATTTTGTAAGTCGTAATTTGAAATCTCAACTAAAACTTCAATATTTGCTGTTGATATGGTGGAGAATAAAAGAGAGCTAGCGATTCTTTCTATTTGTTGAATTTTATTTAAATTCACAATTTCCACAGTTGGTTCGGTATTTTCTCCTACAGCTTCTTGATCGCTTGCAATTAAAACTTCATCTGTTCTTGATTCAATTACAGTTAAAAACATATTCGTTATTCCGTTTAAAACTGTTTGATTTAAATCAGTATTAATGGAATATATTGGATTAACAGAATCAACAGCTTGTTGAATGTTTATATTTGTTTGGTCTTCATCAATAATTTCAATATATTTAGGTGCTAAAAATGTTGTAGGAGATTCTTCTCCAACACTAATTTTAATAACTTGATTCTCAGGAAAGATTGAGAATGAAATAAACCAAACTAGGCCCCCAAATAAAATTATATAAATGAGTTTTTTACCAAAAGAAATATAATCTCTCATTATTTTTTTGGAAAAACTTCTAATATTTTTGACACTATAGGGTTCCTAACAATATCAGAATTTTCAAATTCCATTACTGATATTTCATCAATATTTGATAGAGCTTTTCTTGTTCTTTTAAGTCCAGAGTTGTCTGTATTGTAAAGATCTATTTGAGATTCATCACCAGTGATAATAACTTTTGAGTTCTCTCCTAGCCTTGTTAAAAACATTTTAATTTGACCTGATGTTGCATTTTGGGCTTCATCAAGAATAATGCAAGCATTATTCAATGTTCTACCTCTCATATATGCAAGAGGAACTATTTCTATATTTCTTTTTTCAATGAGATACTCTAAGTTTTCATTTCCAAAAAAGTATTCAAGTGAATCAAATAAAGGTACTAAGTAAGGATCAATTTTTTGTGATAAATCACCTGGTAGAAATCCTAATTTTTCACCAGCTTCAACTGCAGGTCTTGTCAAAACAATCTTTTTGATTACATCTTCTGAATACAATTTTACTGCACTTGCTACTGCCAAGAAAGTCTTACCAGTACCTGCAGGACCAACTCCAAAGGTTACTGTAGAATTCATGATTGTCTCAATGTACTTATATTGACTTACATTTTTAACTTTTATAGATTTATTATTTGTGATATTAATTGTGCTTAATTTTTTGTTATCGCCATTTAATGAACCATTCATATTCATTAATAGTTCTATGTCTGGAATCTCAATTGATTGTTTATTTTGGTTTAAGGTGATCATTTCATCAATCAAACTTAAAAGTTTATCTATATTATTTTGATTTCCATCTAAGTAGAGAATATTTCCTCTCGCATTTATCTTTACATTTGGGAATATTTTTTTTAAGTATTTTAAATTACTATCGTTTATGCCGAATAAATTCAGTAACTCAACATCTGTAGGAATAACTTTTTCTACTACCACTTTAGTTTTTCTCCACCAATTAGATGAAGATGTATATGATAAACAGTCTGACCTCCATCATCATTTGTATTAAATATTAATCTATATCCACTTTCATTTATCTCATATTCTTTAGCTAATTTCTTTGCTACTTGTATCATCTTTCCAATTAATAATGTGTCTTCCTCGGATACATCATTTATAGTATTAATTCTCTTTTTTGGGATTATCAATAAATGAACAGGTGCAATTGGGTTAATATCTTTAATTGAAAATATATCTTCATCTTCATAAATTATTTCCGATTCTAATTCTTTATCAAGAATCATCTCAAATATTGATTTTTCTTCCATAATTTATTTTACATCAATAAGGATACACCAAGTATTGATGCGGTTTCCGTTCTAAGGGTAAAATCAGCAATTTTTGAAATATAATCAAAATTTTCAATTTCTTTATCCGACCACCCTCCTTCAGGACCAATAGCAATATCTTTTTGATCTATATTATTTTTTATATTCTCACCAGATATATCAAAAGCATGTTTAAATTTCTTGAAATCCAATTTATCAACTAAATATATTTCCGGTTTAAAAGCATTTCCAGATTGCTCTACGGCAGAAATAGACCATTTTTCTAATTTTTCGCTATTAATTTTTAATTTCTGAGAATGTTCGGTTGGACCTATAGAAATTGAATTAACAGAAAGTTCGGTAAGTTTTTCGATAATAAAACGTAATCTTTCTTTATCTTGAATAATTGCAATAAAAATATTTAAATCACTTTTTCTTAAAAATGTTTCATTAGATTCGACTGAAATATTTTTATTAGATAAATTACCTGTATAAATCTTTCCTTTTCCATTTGAAATTTTAACCTTAGTGTCATCCTTAATTCTTAAAACATTTTTTAAATGATGATGCTTTTCAGTGTCAAGAGCAAAGATAGTATCTTTATCAGAAATCTTTGGATTATAAATTGTAGGAATATGCATATTATTGTTTCAAGAATTCTTTAAATGCTTCTTTAGGAACTTCTACACTTCCAATATTTCGCATCTTCTTTTTTCCTTCTTTTTGCTTTTCAAGCAATTTCCTTTTTCTGGTAACATCTCCACCATAAAGTTTGGCGGTAACATCTTTTCTCAGGGCTTTAACAGTTTCTCTCGATAATATTCTTGATCCAATTGCTGCTTGAATTGGAATGTCAAATTGTTGACGAGGTATTAATTCTGCCAACTTTTTTACTCTATTTCTTCCAATAAAATCTGCACTTTCTTTTGATAGAATTGAGCTAAAAGAATCAACAACCATTCCATTGACTAAGATATCAAGTTTAACTAAGTTTCCATCTTCAAAATCAAGAATCTTGTAATCAATGGAAGCAAAACCTTGAGAAATTGATTTCAGAGTATCGTAAAATCCAGAGACAAGTTCAAGTAAAGGAATTTTATATTTAAGTTTCACCATTGTTGTGCTTAAATAACTTAAATCTTCTTGAACTCCCCTTTTATCATTTAGCAAAGTCATAATTGATCCAAGATATTCTTTAGGAAACAATAAATCTACTTCGCAAACTCTTTCTTGAAGTTTTTTGATATCAGTGTATTCATCAAGTATTGAAGGATTCCTTATTACTCTTTCTTCATCATTGTTTCTAATCATCTTAAACTCAACGGAAGGTGGGGTAACAATCAAAGATAAATCAAATTCTCTTTCTAATCTTTCAATAACTATCTCTAGATGCAGCAATCCCAAGAAACCACATCTAAATCCAAATCCAAATGCTGAGGAAGTCTCTGGTTCAAAAACAAAACTTGCATCGTTGAGGACATATTTATCTAATGATTCTCTTAATTTGGTAAAATCGTCAGAATCTGAAGGAAAAATACTTGAAAATACAGTTGGTTGAGACTCCTCATATTCTGATAATATAATTGGTTTTTCATCGTCTCCTGCAACTAAAGTATCTCCAACTCTGATTTGAGATAAATCTTTTGCTCCTGTCACAATGTAGCCAACTTCTCCAAATTTTAAGTTATCTGATTTTTCTGGATTAAGGTCAAAATACCCCAACTCATTTGTATCAAATTTAAAACCTGAATTTACAAGTTTTAAATTCATTTCCTTTTTTATTTCACCACCAAATACTCTTACTGAAGCTACAACTCCTTTATAAGAATCGAAATATGAGTCAAAAATTAATGCATTAACTTTCTCAGATTTTTCTTCAGGTGGGGTAATTAAGTTTGGAATTTCATTGATAAGGTCCTCCACTCCCTTTCCTGTTTTAGCTGAAATATTAAATATTTCTTCATCATTTGAACCTATAAGATTATGTATTTGTTGTGAGACATTATGAATATCTGCATCTACAGAGTCTATTTTGTTGATCACAGGAATAATATCAAGTCCAGCTTCAATTGCTGCGTAAGAATGTGCAAAAGTTTGCGCTTGAACTCCTTTTGTTCCATCTACCAATAAGATAGCTCCATCGCAAGCAATTAATGCTCTTGATACCTCATAAGAAAAGTCAACATGACCTGGAGTGTCGATTAGGTTTATAATCAAATCGTCAAAGATTAATCTTATTGGTTGAGATTTGATGGTAATTCCACGCTCTCTTTCAAGATCCATATTGTCCAAAATTTGATCGTTATGATCTCCTGGGGTGATCAATCCAGACAATTCAATCAATCTGTCAGCTAAAGTAGACTTACCATGATCTACATGAGCAATAATAGAAATATTTCTTATATTTTTATTTGTTAACATCTTTAATAAGTTATTATCTTATATACCAAGAGGTTTTAGATGGCAAATATTAGTTCTCAAAAGAAAAGAATAAGACAAGACGAAAAGAAAAACCTTAGAAATAAGGACAAAAAAACAGCTCTTCGTTCGTCTATAAAAGCAATTTTAAATTCTGAGGATACTGTTGATAAAGAACAAAAAGATAATGTAATCAGAAATCTTGACAGAGCCTACACAAATGGGATAGTCACTAAAAACTTTAGAGATAGAAATAAATCAAAAATTTCAAAATTGTAAAACATTTTTAATTGATACAATAAATCTTTTTGCGTTTTCCTCACTAAATTTAGAATCAGAATTTAATTTTTCTATTTTATAAATCATTGCTAAAGATTTAGTAATATCGTTTGAAGATAATTTACTTTTTCTTTTTTCAGCAAGTTCATATTTATAATCAATTTTTTCAATCAAGAGCCCTGATACTTCGTCTTGATCATATTTGTAAAGTAGTGAAATTCTTTGTAATTCTTTATTGAAATAAGATAGGAACTGTCTAAAAACCATTTCACTATTACAAAATTTATCCAAAATTTCATTTGTAATTTTTTTTTGTTTAGAAAAAATAATATTTACAAGATCCCATGGATAAATATCTAAATTTTTCTTTTTATCTGGAAAAAATGTTTGAATAAGGCTTGAAACTTCAGAAAATGATTTTAAATTTGATTTTTTAACTTGAAATATATATTTATCATCAAAGTTATAATTTAATTTTTTTAACTCGTTGTATGTTAGAAATTCATCATCGACAAATTGATAGCTTTCATTTTTAAAAAGAGCTGCATTATTACTCTCAATAAATTCATTCTTAGATATTGAAATAATATTTTCATCACCATCTATCTCTGACTTAATTTCATTTATATCTGAGATTAAGGCTTCGGCTATTATTAATTTTGTCACTTATTGCACTATATTAATTATTTTGTCTTTTATAAAAATTATTTTTTTTGCTTCTTTAAAGTTTATATTGAAATTACTTTCACAGAGTGTAATTGCTTCATCTTCTTCAATTCCTGTTTCAACCATAATTGCATGCTTTTTTTTACCATTTATTTGTACAACTAATTCATACATAGGGTTCTCTAATTTTGAATCATCAAAATTTACCCATTTCTCAGTACTTATATCACTTTTAAAATAACTTTCATAAATTTCAGATGCCATATGCGGAGACATAGGATATAAAAGTATAAGTATATTTTTTATGAGTACATCTTTTAATTCTTTTGGCAAAATAGAGTCATGTTTTAAATATTCACTAAGGTCATTATTAAATTTCATTAAATCAGATACAGCAGTATTAAATTCAAACTTTTCAAAATGTTGGGTAACAGATTTAATAGTCTGATTTATTTTTCTTTCTAAGGACTTATCATCCTCACTTAATTCTTTTTCTATATCTTCTTGATTTATGATTTTTAATAAGTTGTCCCATAGTTTATTTAAAAATCTTTTAGTACCCTCGATGCCTCCATCATTCCATTCAACGCCATCGCTTGGAGGTGCCATAAACAAAATATATAATCTTAGCGCATCAGCTCCATGTGTTGCAAAATATTCTTCGGGATCTACAATATTACCTTTAGATTTTGACATTTTTGCCCCTCCAAAATTTATCATGCCTTGAGAAAATAAATTATGAAAAGGTTCATCAATAGTCATTAGACCAAGATCGCGAAGGGCTTTGACAAAAAATCGAGAATACAATAAATGTAGAATTGCATGCTCTACTCCGCCAATATACTGATCAACCGGTAACCATTCATTAATAAAGTTAGAATTAAAAGGTTCTTTTTCATTCTTAGGATCTAAAAACCTCATGTAATACCAGGAAGAATCTACAAAAGTATCCATGGTGTCAGTTTCACGAAGAGCTTTCTTAGAACATTTTGGACAATCAGTTTCAACAAATTCTTTGCTTTTGGACAAAGGAGATCCATCTGTATTTATATAATCTTTAATTTCTGGAAGTAATACTGGTAAATTTTCATATTTTTCTGGTAATAATCCACAGTCTTCACAATTGATCAATGGAATTGGACAGCCCCAATACCTTTGTCTACTGATTAACCAATCTCTCAAACGATATGTTATTTTTTCATCACCAATCTTATTTTTTACTAAAAATTCGTTTATCTTTTTACTTGCTTCTTCGTGAGAGCTCAAGTCATTGAAATCTCCAGAATTCATAAGGACTCCATTACCAGTAAAGGCTTCATTGTCTACATTTATTGTTTTTTCTTTATCTATAATTACCTGTCTAATTTCAATATCGTATTTTTTTGCGAATTCATAATCTCTTTCATCGTGAGCTGGAACTGCCATAATCGCACCGGTTCCATAGTTCACAAGAACATAGTCTGCCATCCATAAAGGTACTTCTTCATTTGTGATTGGATTAGTAACTTTCAAAGTGGTATCCACTCCAGTTTTTTCTTTTGTAATAGACATTCTCTCGAATTCTGACTTATTTACAATTGAGTCTAAATAATTTTGTATCTCATCTTTTTTATCGGATTGTTCCATGATTTGATTGATTAATTCATGCTCTGGAGATATCACAGCAAAAGTCATCCCAAACAATGTATCAGGTCTTGTTGTGAAAACAT
>PYIJ01070404.1_pt1 | contig 12332 bp, 14 predicted proteins | sample 3578051 | NCBI WGS metagenome assembly PYIJ01 (sample SAMN08408021, study PRJNA431606) | Marine metagenome isolate SA_KN192-05_S13_5m, whole genome shotgun... | biome: marine; feature: oceanic pelagic zone; material: water; isolation source: surface water sample, 0.2-0.8 um fraction ... | reverse complement strand
TATTTCATAAAGAATTCAGCCCCTAGCTGCCAAGGAAGGCCTAGGGTAAAAATCCAGATACTTGCGAACCACATTCTCGAATGGTTGTGAAGGTAATTTTCTTCCTTTAATTCGTTGATCCAAAAATCAAAGCAATCAATCCCTGTATTGCCATTAATAGCTTTTTCATAAGCACTTTCATCGTATTCCTCCAGCATCTCAGAAATAAAATCTTCCCAGACGGAAGGTCTTAATTCCAACCAACCTTTCCAATAAGTTCTCCAATAAATCTCCTGGATAAATTTTTCTACTTTTGCAAAGGAGTAGGAATCTAATGCCCTTTTAATAAGCTCTTGTTCAAAAATAAGCCTATGAGTAACGAAAGGTGACAAACAAGAAACGTTGTCTCTTTTATGAGGTCCAAAATCGTAATTTCTTAACCCTTGATAGTTAGATAAATTATTAGAGACAAATTTTTCAGCAATTGAGTCGGCTAATATAAAGAGGTTATTTGTATTATCTTTTGCGTACATTTTGGCTTTCTATCCTTAAGAGTTCTGCCTTTTTTTTGATGCCGCCTTTAGCGCTATAGCCGCCTAAATTGCCATCAGATCTAACTACTCTATGACACGGAACCGTGGGCGCATATGGGTTCTTAGCACAAGCATTAGCAACTGCTCTAGCGGATTCAGGATGGCCAATTGCAAGAGCAACTTCCTTGTAAGATCTAGTTTCGCCATAAGGAATTTTTTTTAATTCTTTCCAGACTTTCTTTTGAAATATTGTTCCAATCATGAGGTTTAGATTAGCTTTTTTTTAGCTTACCGTTAATGTAATCTTAAATAAAATGAAAGTAGTTATCTCAGAAGATACCAATAAGTTCTATGGGGACCAGATTAAAGTGCTGGATCCTTCAATTGAGATTTTTTCACTGAATCCTGAAAATCCTAAAAATCCGTCTTGGGCAGAAGTCCCAGAATGTGATGCATTCTTTTTATCTTATCAATTTTTATTCGCTGTTAGAGATCATGAAGAACTATTTGAGCCAATGTTGGATTTGTGTAAAAAAATGAAATTTATTCAGAGCGGTTACGCGGGAATGGATGCGCCTTTTTTACAGGCTGTTTTAAAAGAATCTCAAGCAGTGATAGCAAATGCTAGCAGCATTTATGGAAAGCCTATGTCTCATTATGTCTTGGCTCAAATGCTTAGATGGAATAAAAGAATTGATGAGCATGCAATCATGCAAAAAGAAAAAGAATGGATACCAAATGGTGGAGACGGTGAGTTAACAGATAAAACTTTAGTTATTCTTGGCTACGGGGGAATTGGCAAAGAAGTGGCCAAGCTAGGCAAGACATTTAATATGAAAGTTACGGGCATTAGAAGAAATCCTGAAGAATGTGATTATGCAGATGAGGTTTTGAGCATAGATGATTTAGAGGGGCTGCTACCTCTTACAGATTTTCTAGTTATGGTTTTGCCAGATAGTGAAAGCACCAGAGATATTGTGGATGCAAGTTTTTTAAAAAAAATGAACCCTTCGTCAATGTTGATCAATGTAGGCCGAGGTAGTGCGATCGTTGAAGACGATCTAGCTGATGCCCTCAATAATGGAATCATTGCAGCAGCGGCACTTGATACCACCAAAAACGAGCCTTTAGAAAAAGAATCTAAATTATGGGATGCAAAAAATTGTTTCATTACTCCGCATGACTCAGCGCATTCTTTGATGTCCTTGCCAAGGTCATTTAATTTATTTTTGGAAAATCTTTCTAACTTAAAAGATAGTCAACCAATTAAAAATCTTTGGGAAAACTAGTTTTTAGAAATTTGTTAATCTTTTCTTGATGAAACAATTTTAGTCGCTCATTACCAAAATCTTTTTTTAACTAAATTTCTTTGAATTTTTCCTGTAGGAAGACGAGGCAATTCTTCCGTCCAAAATTCATAAGTTTTTGGTTTTTTAAATCCTGATAATTTTTCTTCTGCAAGTTTTGCAAGTTCCTTTCTAACGCTCTCTTCATCCGCATCCGGCTCAAGATTGATAACTGCCTTGACCTCCTCTCCCCACTCTTCATTAGGCACCCCAATGCAGCAAACCTCAGCTACACTCTGATGGGCCAAAAGTACATCATCTATTTCTTGAGGATAAATATTAGTGCCTCCAGAAATAATCGTATCCGCGCTTCTGCCGGTTAAAAAATAGTATCCATCTGAATCCCGGTAACCTATATCGCCCATCGTGAAGTAATCTCCTCTATAAGCTCCGGATGTTTTTTCTTTTGCTTTGTAATACTCAAACCTTCCCGTCTCAGGCGCTTTAAAATAGATAGTACCTTCCATCCCCTCTTTTACTTCCTGACCTTCTTCATCAAGAATCTTTACTTCAACGCCTTCGTTAGCCTTACCAACGCTTCCCGGTTTTAATAACCATTCTTCAGAATCTATGAAGCAGCCCCCTCCTTCGGTGGCAGCGTAGTACTCAAAGACTATAGGTCCAAACCGCTCGATGATTGCTCTCTTCACTTCTACCGGACAAGGCGCAGCGCCATGTAAAATCCATTTCATCGAAGATAAGTCATAAGAGCTTATAACCTCTTCTGGCAATCTAAGAATCCTATGAAACATTGTTGCAACCATATGGGTGTGAGTGCATTTATACTGATCAATAAGGTGCAGCATCTTTTCTGCATCCCATTTATCCATTAAGTAAACTCCAACGCCAGCCATTAACGAAATACTTATGTTCAAGCCCAAAGGAGCGGCATGATATGCGGGTCCCGGACATATACTAAAATCTGTTTCAGGATTGAAATTAGCTGATTCTGAAGTGAGCTTTTCAGTCATTGAAAGCGGAGGATTTTCTTTTCTAAAAACTCCTTTTGGCCTGCCAGTAGTTCCTGAGGTATACAGCATTGATTTACCGGCTATAGGATTTTCTATATTGGCATCATCCTCCGATGCTATTGCATCATCATAAAATAAAGCATCTTTTGTTTTACCCCCTGCAGATAAAATGATGACTTCAGGTAATTTTGCTTTTATCTCTGAAATGGTTTCTTCCAAGATAGAGTCACATACGACTGCCTTTGCTTCACAGTTCTCTACTATGTACGTCACTTCGTCGGGAGTCAGGTGCCAATTGATGGGTGTGATTCTGAGCCCTATTCTCAAAGGTCCGTATAAAGCTTCTAAAAATTCTGGTCTGTTTTTACAGACTATAGCGACAGCATCTCCAGACTGCAGTCCATGCTTGAGCAAAAAATTAGCATATTTATTAGAATTTGCATTTAGCTCGTGAAAAGTTCTTTCTCCGTGTTCGCTAATAACAGCTTTTTTGGTTGGGAACGTGTTTGCATGGAAAGCTATCCCCATTCCTGCGGAGATATATTCTTCCAAAGTCTGCATTTAGGCTATCAGCTCTTTTTGATAGTCGCTCAAGTTAGGCTTCTTAGGCCACTTATATTGATCTCTATTCTCAGCCTCTAAAATAATGGGAAATTCATCAGCGTTTCGAAAATCGTTTGTCCAATTTGTGGTGGAAACAAGGTTTTCTGCCGCATGAATTCTCTTTTCTAGAATTTCTTTACTGGATAATTTTTTGGGCATCATGCAAATTAATGATGCCGCTCTTATGAGGTCGTTTGTTCCGTCCGGAAGTGAACTACCAGAGCTACTGCAATGAATAGTTCTAGAATCCCATAACAGCATGTCTCCTGGCTCCATGTGTGCCATGACTGCAGGCTCAGAAGATAATTTTGGATCATCGTGTGGAAATCTAAAATGATCAATATCTAAAGGTAGGCGCTCTACCCTTTCTTTATACTCCTCAGGAAGATCTTTAAAAAAGTTATGCGACTTTGGAATTACTACGTTACCGCCTATTTCTTTTGAAGTAGGCAGAAGATTAATTAACCCTTGGATACATTGTTTTCCTGGCTTAGATATTGGGTGCTGGTCTATGTGAAACCATGCTTGACCGCTCTGAGTTTTCCAGGACGGATCAATATTCCAAGGCCTCCATAGAGAGACTCCATCAAAACTGGTTAGTAAATCATCTGTTCCCCAAACTTTAGCAAATGCTTTTTTTACATTGGGAACTCCTCTCACAAACCACTGGGCCTCTGAATGACCAATTCCGTAGCTGGGGATGATGCCACCATGAGCACAAGTAGGCCATTTATCATCTGACCAGGTCATAGGGTTTGTTCTATCTATTCCTGTACCAAGGTTTTCGAGATAATCCCACAGTAATTCTAGGGTTTCGCTGGCTTCATTTGCTGTTAAGGCATTCTTAATAATCACATAGCCTTCGCTCTCAAGATAATCGATGCTTTCATCAGATCCTGAGTCGAATCTTGGTACGTGCTTATATTCTATTTTTATGTTGAAATCATCCACAAATTAGCCCCCTTAAGGTGAATAGGTTAAGGAATTTAGGCAAAATTTACAATTACATTTTTCATTTGAAGGGTATCCGATGCATGTCGTTTTCCATAAAATGCCCTTAATTTAAAAGCTTTATTCAAAAATGAAGATAAATTTAATAGGATTGAACCAGCAGGACCTAGAAAAGTTTTTCCTTTCTTTGGGAGAAAAATCTTTTCGTTCTAAGCAAGTTTATCAATGGATTCATCAGAAAGGTGTTTCTGATTTCTATGCCATGACAAATATTTCGAAAGAACTGCAAGAGAAGCTCAGCGAAAAGGCTGAAATATCAGCGCCTAAAGTTATTTTAGAAAAGGACTCCAAAGATGGAACAAGAAAATGGGTGCTAAGTGTTGGCGAAGGCGATCTTGTGGAAATGGTGCTTATTCCTGAAGGTAAAAGAGCAACGCTTTGTATATCCTCCCAAGTCGGATGTGCGGTTGATTGCAGTTTTTGTGCTACCGGCAAGCAGGGTTTTTCTAGAAACTTAGAAATATCTGAGATTATTGGCCAACTTTGGGTTGCCGAGAATTCTTTTGGTGTTCCACGCGATCATGCCAATAAAAAAGTGACTAATGTTGTGATGATGGGTATGGGGGAGCCTCTTTTGAATTTTGATGCAGTAACCGGCGCGATGAGCATGATGATGGATGATAAAGCTTATGGCCTGTCAAAAAGAAAGGTTACCCTTAGCACTTCGGGCTTAGTTCCTCTGATTGATAAACTGTCTGATGTTACAGATGCTGCGCTCACAATTTCTTTGCATGCTCCAAATGATCAATTAAGAAACGAATTGGTCCCCATTAATAAAAAGTATCCCATCAAAAAACTTTTAGAATCCGTGAATAGGTATGTGGATAAATGTGGCGATAGCAGAAAAACAACAATTGAATACATACTAATAAATAAAGTGAATGATTCCATAGAGAATGCCTATGAGCTTTGTGATTTACTAAAAATTCTTCCTTGCAAGATTAATTTGATTCCATTTAATCCTTTCCCAGGTTCTTCCTATAAAAGACCTTCAAGCATGCGCATTCAAACATTTAAGAAAATACTTCAAAAAGAAGGTTACATAACGACAATCAGAACAACCAGAGGCGAAGATATCATGGCAGCTTGTGGACAGTTGGTTGGCCAAGTCAACGACAAAACTAAAAGGAAAGAAAGAGCACAAAAAAGAATTCAGGCACAAACCATAAGCTGATCTAGAAAACTTAGATTAAATTCAGGATTTTGGTTTTCTGAATAACAAAGTCATCCTGTCGCTCTCCCCAATAGCTAAATATTTTTCCTTATCCTTTTCCTTAAGTCTTAGAACAGGAGGCAAAGTCCAAACTCCTCTAGGATGATCTGCGGAATCTTTAGGGTTGGCATTAATTTCTGATTTAGCTAAGAGTTCAAACCCATGTTTTTTTGCTATTTTGATTGCATGTTGTTCGGTAACGTAGCCGCTTTTTTTCATAGCCTCCATAGACGTGCCGACTTTCGCCCTGTGCTCAACTATTCCGAACAATCCTCCTGGTTTCAAGGCAACATAAGTATTAGAAAAAATTTTATCCATATTTGGTCCAAGCCAATTATGTAGATTTCTAAAAGTAAGGACTGCATCAACTGAGCTTGGATCTGAAAGCTCAGAATTGAGATCGACTACCGTAACTTTTTCATAAAGATTATTTTCCTTAACTTTTTTCTCAAAATTAATCCTGCTGTTTCTAAAATAAGCTCTTTCGGAATCTTTGCTGAAATGCGCGGCAATTAAATTTCCTGATTTGCGCACAAAATTTGCAAGTATTTCTGTGTACCATCCCCCTCCTGGAGATAACTCAACAATGGTCATGTTTGGTTCTAGCTGAAAAAAAGACAAAGTCTCGTATGGCTTCCTAAATTCATCTCTCACAATATTTTTTTCTGATCTATCCTTACTGTTCACTGCATTTCTAAGTTCATCAGCCGAACCTAATGAGACGAATATAAACAAGATAATGGTAAATAAAATTTTAAACTTCACGCTTCCTCCAAAAATATTGAAACTACTGTTTTTATATTAGCAATGTCTAAGGTACATTACGAAGAAGTATGAGCAATAAAGTTGAATATTTTTTAGATTGCAGCAGCCCTTGGACCTACCTTTCATTCAAAGGTATACAAGAGCTTTCTAAACAAAAAAGCTTTGAAATTATTTGGAAGCCCATTTTAGTAGGCGGCATCTTTAATACCATCAATCCAAGTGTTTATGAAAGCAGGCAAAATCCAATCAAAGAAAAATTAGTTTACTCTCAGAAGGACCTCGAGGATTGGTCTAAATCAAGGGGGCTGGATATAACAATGCCTAAGGTCTTTCCTGTCAATAGTGTTAAAGCTATGAGAGGATCCTTCTTTTTTCAAGATGCAGGCAACATAGAAGAGTATTTGGATGCAGTTTTTTATGCCTATTGGACAGAAGGAAAAGATATATCTGACGACGATATTTTGAAGTCTATTGTTGATCAATTAAATGGTTCGTCGGAAGAATATTTTGATTTCATCAAAACCCCTGAAGCAAAAGAAAGATTGATCTCCAATACACAAGAGCTAATGGATAGGGGGGGTTTTGGTTCCCCGACATTTTTCTTAAATGAAGATGATATGTATTTTGGAAACGATAGAATACAACTTTTGGAAGAGAAACTATGAGAGCAAAAATAATAATAGCAGTGGTGGCCTTAGGATTAGGTTTGTTTGGTGGCGCTAAATTAATGGAGCATTTGGGAAGAGAGTACATAGTAAACAACTTTCCAATCCCATCAGGCACTCTTGATGATAAAGATGTTTATGTGAAAGAAGTAGTCATCAATGAAAAAGTACCATTTAAGAAATTAAAACAAGTTCAAAAGAAAGCTAAAAACATCATTTTATTTATTGGAGATGGAATGAGTGTTAGCCAAATCTCAGCATTTAGGCTATATCAAGGAGGGCCAAATTCAAGAGTAGCTGTAGATAGCTTTCCATACTCTGGGCAGGTCTTAACTCACTCAGCAAATGCAATTGTCACAGATTCTGCATCATCGGGTACCGCATTCAGCGCAGGGGAAAAAACCAATAACAGGGCTTTAGGCGTTGATATTAATGATCAACCGATTGAAAACATCACTGAAACATTGGATAGATCCGGTTACGTAAGCTCAGTAATATCGACCTCTGAGGTTACGCATGCAACTCCTGCAGCGTTTATAGTCCACACGAGCTCTAGGTACCTAACCGATGAAATCAGCATCCAAATGACTGATTCAAAAATAAAAAATATTTTAGGCGGGGGAAGAAAGTTTTTTATCCCTGAGGAAGATGGCGGAAATAGAGAAGACGGCATTAATTTAATTGAAAAAGTAAAATCTAAATCAAGATTGATCACCGATAAGTCAGAATTAAGCAATCCCGCTAGTTATGGCGATAGTCAGGTTTTTGGCTTATTTGCTGATGAACATTTACGAGATGATAGTACGCCTGAAAATCACTCGACTGAGCCGTCTATTGAAAAGATGCTCGAATTCTCAGTCAATAGATCAAAAAGGTTCCTAGAGAATGGATGCAGAGGTTTTTTCATTATGGCTGAAGCATCGCAAGTTGATTGGGCGGGTCATGGTAACGATTTTGAATACCTTATGAGAGAAATGTCTGACCTTGAAGATGGAATTAAATGGGCTCTGAAGTTTGCTAAAAAGAATCAAGATACCCTTGTGGTTGTAACAGCTGATCATGAGACGGGAGGCCTTCTAATAGAGCCCAATGATCCTAGAAAATATGAAAATCCTGATATTAAATTCTCTTTTAATACTGGAATCGGAAGGGGATCTCACACAGGAGTCCCAGTCCCAATATATGCCTACGGTCCTGGGGCAGAAAATTTTACAGGCACTCTGGATAATACCGATGTGCACAAAGCTCTTCTTGCAGCAGCCAATCAAGATAGATCTGGCTCCTGCGTTAATTAGTTCTTCTGATCGTTAAAGATGGCCCTTAACGGACTTAAAAAGTTTTGTAATAGGCGTTAAAAAAATTAACACTAAAATAGCTCCTTCTATCATCCCTTCGAGATAAGTAAACAGAAGAAATAAACTTTCAGATGGCTCTATGTATTCTGGGCCATACCATCTCGCGACAAGCCCCTCTAAAACATAAATAGTGAAAAGTATCTTCCCCCATGAGTTTAAGAAAAATAATAGCGCCAAAGAAAGAAGATAAAAAGAAAAGCCAATTATCGCAAAATAGTTTATTCCATTTATCTCCTCAGAAATGGCCTTGGCTGGATTTAGCGCTATCAAGCAAGCGGTGGCAAGTAGTGAGGCAATAATCAGCACTCTCAGGATTCTTTTATGCAAAGTGATTTTGTCTTCCATCTGTTCTTTAATTATAAATCTATATCACAAAGGGGCTAAACTTGATCTAGCTTGAACGCCCCAATTTGAATTTATTTTGGTCACAACATAAAGAGCTTCAAATTTACTGTGAGGATTATTTTCTTTATCGTATCTTTGAAAAACAACCGATACGTGGACTTTTTCTTCAGAGACTAAATCAAAATCTCTTGAAACCCATTTTGAATGGTGCCAGCCGGCTGCTTCTAAAGATTTAAACATATCCGGCTTGCTAAAATGACTTATGTAGTCATCTTTTGTTTCCCACAACGAAACTTGTCCTCCTGCAATTCTTACATGAGGGAAGTTATGAGTATTGGACCAACCCTCCATATCCTTATTATTGAAAGCCTCCATCCAGTTATCGAGAAGCTGTTCAACCTGATCTTTTATTTCCTTGCTCATTTCAAAAAAAGACAATAAGCATTATTGCTCATTGATTATAGTCTGTGAAAATTATACTGAATACAAAAGTTAGGACTGCAGAGAATTAGGAATCAGAAACTAGCCTATCGTTTTCGTGGCAATCACAATCTAACTGCTTACAAATTTGATGATTCCTGAAATGAGCAAAAGCCACAAAAATTGAGCCTAATAATGTGAAACCTTTTTCACCAAATTCTCCTAAAATGCTTTCACCAAGCATAACTGCAGTTATGAGAAGCGCAAGGCCAAAAATTCCTGCGGGGATGAAAGAGAAGGTTTTGTGATTTTTATACCCTAAGTACAAAGAAAATACACTTACTGGAACGGCAATTAAAACTATTAATTTATGGACTACTTCATTATCCAAGGCAAAAGGTAGGACACCCGAAGAGAGGATTATGAAAGAAGGAACAAAGAAGCAGTGCACAACACAGGCAAATGATATGGTCATTGCAAATTTGTCCGTTGTTAATTGAGTTTTAATCATTTTTTACTTCTCAAGAATTCATACTCTACATTAAGTAACTAGGTTTGTTAGCCTTTTTATCAATAAAAAAATTAAACGATACTACTATCAATAAGTACAGCTATTAAAAGGGCTGGTTCTGATCCATTGTTTACCCATGCATGATTTGTCCCTCTTTGCACAACAACATCGTGAGGCTTTAACTGAACCTCCTCTTCGTCTAAGATCAAAGTCACGTCACCTTTTAAAAGAATAATGTAATCGATGGTATGTGTTTCGTGCATCGCAGCATTTCTTGATGTGTCTACTCTATGATGAGCCGCACCTATCTTTTCAAAAGCCTCTGCAGTAGCTGCCTCAATAGCTTCTTGGGGAACACCTTCGGGGATTGGATTTATTTGAAAATACCTAAACTTTGTCCCTTTTTGCACAGGAGACAAGACGATATCAATATCAGCCCTATCCTCGTTTGAAGTTGTGTCAAAACCACTGCCATCAGTATTCCAAATTTCATAAAGACCTCCAGCTTCTTCGCCGATTGATCTTGCCGGCGGCCCGTCAATAGATATGACAGATTTTCCGTTATCGTTATGACCGGTAATGATTCTCCTCATGCTTCCCTCCTAATGAAACAATATGAAATTGTTTTTTGAACTTTTCAGTTCATAAATATTCTACACTTGCCTTTTGAAATAGATCTCGTTATTGCTATTTAATCCAACCATCTCCCAGCCTTCTTTGCCTAGCCTGTTTATTGCTACATTCATCATCTCAAGCTTCCAGTCTTTATCTTTATGTTTTTCCTTAAACTCTTCTGTTTCTGGGTTTGAATATCCCATAGAAGTTGAATTGCTATGATCAACTATTTTATATTCCCATTTGTTTGAACTCATTTATTCCCCCCTACTAAAAAGTTATTAAACGATTGTAATCAATTAATTGGAAATTCTTCAACTTTTTAAGTTAAAAAGTTAAAGGCTAAACAGGGGATGAGTGATGAACTTTTATCTTTAGAGAATCATTATCTTTGATCAGCAGAAATGTAAATGCAACAAGAGTAGTTGCATCTTGGTCAACTGGCTTAAAGTTAAAAGTACCCATAGCAATTGTTAATGATTCTTCCTCGATAGAATTCACCTCAACAAGGTCTATGCTCTCCCAGGGCTTAAGCGCAAAACCTTTATCTTCTTCAATGCCGCCCTTCACAAAATAGGACATTGCATCATCTTTTTTATGTCTGAATATTACTTCTTTTGTAAAAGTTGGCTTGAACAAAACTTCTTCGATATCAAAAGCATAATGAGTGCTTAAGAAGTTTTCTGCACATTTTTTATAATCCCCGCCATCAACAAAAACTTTACCGATTTCTATGACACCGTTTTTCCAAGAATTTAGGAACTGCTTTATATTGTCTGAAACCATAAAATTTTTTTAAATGTTTTTATGTTTTCTGCTGAGTGAAGCGTTCGCCTCTTTCTTTGGCGAGCTTATAGGCTGCCTGGGTTTCGGCCACAACTTCATCCCGCTGCTGTTGGCGAAGTTCTGAATATTCTTCCGCCCACCAACGACGCGTCACTTGAGGAAAAGTTCCCATTCTATTTACGCTTGCGTTAGCGCCTCGATCTCGTCCAGACTCATAACCTCCCACACCAACCGAGCCAGCTTTGGATTTCCCAAAAGGTATTAGGTCTCCTTCCATTTTTGGTATCAGGAAATAAGGCATTGAGACTCGTGTTTCGCCTTCAGGAATTAAGGTGGTGTTGACTCGATGCAATGTTGCTGAATATCGCCCCTCACTTAAATGCATTAGAGTGCCGCCGGTATTAACAATTACTGATCCAGGAATTACGGGAACATGATAATCACCTGACGCTGTTCGGCAGGTAACGGGGGCATCAATCCATTCGCCTTCAGCTGCTACAACTTGAAGCCCAGGCCTATCATTAATTAATAAAGCAATAAAAGGCGGTCCATCAATGTGCGCACCGACCTTGTCACTGGAAAATTTTTGATATTCTTGACGGACTGCATCTTGGTCTTCTTCAGCATAAGCATCCAGTCCGTAGTTATGATTCAGGCTAGCGGCCAAATCAGGATCGTTGAAATCAAAATACTCACGAAACGCTTCAACATCTTCTCCTAATGACTCTACAATTGCCTCGCCTAGCAGGTGGGTTAAGCGGTGATAACGCTGATTTAAGTCATCAATAAGCGGTCGAAATCCTGGAAGCGACTCTTCATCTGGCCAAGTGTTTGGACCGCGAAATAATCTGCGATGGATGGGCTGAGATTTATCATCGTATTCACACAAAGGCTCCTGCTCAAAGCCGTACTGAAATGCTTCAATAACTTGCCCAAAACCTTTATCCGCAGGCGTTGGTAAACTATATCCTCTAAAATATGGAGTTTTACCAATATAAGAAGTCTTTTTAAGCTCTACCGGTGAATCAAAAAAACCTCTTACTTCTTTAAATGCTTGTTGCTGGAATTCATCGGATAGACCTGGCGCATTTGTTAACACCATAAATCCAAATTCAGATAAGGCGTATTTAAGATCTTTAAAAAATTTCTTAGGGTCAGATTCTTTTTCAAGCCAATCAACTTCAGGAAGCTGCAAACTAGCTTCTTTTTTTATA
>PYIJ01016443.1_pt1 | contig 12353 bp, 11 predicted proteins | sample 3578051 | NCBI WGS metagenome assembly PYIJ01 (sample SAMN08408021, study PRJNA431606) | Marine metagenome isolate SA_KN192-05_S13_5m, whole genome shotgun... | biome: marine; feature: oceanic pelagic zone; material: water; isolation source: surface water sample, 0.2-0.8 um fraction ... | reverse complement strand
TAGGGGATCTCATCGCGGCGGAGCAAACGGTTGCGGTGTCGCCCAGAATACAGCTTCGTGGTTGGCAGCTTTGGCACCGAGATCGCGGCGAATGGGAAGAGGTGCGCGCCTCGATACACCTGCGCGGGTCGGGGCGCAGGGTTTATAATGTCGGTTACAACCAGCGCGATGAGTTGAACATCAAGCAGGCCGAGCTGTCGACATATGCACCGCTAAGTCAGCATCTGGCGGTTACCGGTCGATGGCACTACGATTTGGAAAGCCAGCGCACGTTAGAAGCCTTTGTGGGCGTGGAATACGACGACTGTTGCATCAAGCTAAGGCTCATCGCTCGCCAATATTTGGAAAACCCGAGCTATCGAGGCTATGGCTTACCGCAAGCGCTTTTGCCGGTAAACGAATTGCGCACCGATCGAGGACTGCTTTTAGAGGTTGAGTTAAAGGGGCTTGCGGGTATCGGCAGTAAGGTAGAGACCTTGTTGCGTCGCAGCATCTACGGTTACGGTGCAGCATTGGGCAGCCGGTAGCATTAATAGTCGATTGCAGGCATACGTGCAGCCGCCAACACACACCAGGAAAACTTAGATTATGCAAAAGCTGAAATTCTTCCCAACGCGTCGCGCTATCGCGCGTCTGCGTAACTGGGGTGCGATGGTACTGTATTCGTTGCTGTCATTTAACGTCGCCGCCGACTATCAGCGGCTCGAAGCCATTGTCGCGGTTGTGGACGATGACGTGGTGCTCGCCAGTGAATTGATGGCGCGACTCGACACCGTGCGTACCTCGATGATTGAAAATAACGTGCAGATGCCCCCCAGCGATGTCTTGATCAACCAGATCATGGAGCGATTGATCATCGAGAATATCCAGCTGCAAGAGGCGGAAAAACGCGGCGTAACCGTAGACGACGAAACTCTTGCCCGTGCCGTCAGCAGCTTTGCCAGCAACAACAATTTGAGCATGGAGGAGTTCCGTCAAACTCTCTTAGCGGACGGCACCAATTACCGCCAGTTTCGCGAGGAGATCCGGTCTGAGCTGATCATTACGCGCCTGCAGCGGGCCATGATCAACCGGCGTATTTCGATCAGCGAGCAAGATGTGCAGGCGCTGCTGAATTCACCCTTCTACCAACAAATGTTTTCAGATGAATATCGCGTGGGTCATATCATGCGCACGTTAGCCGACGACGGTACAGATGCCGATGCGCAGGCTGCCTTTGCGGAAGCGGAAGGCTTTGTGCAAGAGCTGCGCGATGGCGCAGAGTTCGCGCAAATGGCGATTGCCAAATCATCCGCCAGCACCGCACTAGAGGGCGGTGACCTCGGGTGGCGTCGCGCAGGTGAGTTACCGACGCTGTTTGCTGATGCGGTCATTGATATGCAGGTGGGCGACATCGTGGGTCCTATGGCGTCAGGTGCCACCATTCACATCATCAAGCTGCTCGATCAGCGTGGCGCCGGCACCGAACGTATGGCGCAAACCAACGTCAGCCACATATTGATTCGGCCCTCCGAAATCGTCACAAATGAGCAAGCAAAGACCCAAGCAGAAGCCGTCTATGAGCGTTTTCAGGCGGGCGAGGATTTTGCGGCGCTGGCGAAGGAATTCTCTGAAGATCCGGGGAGTGCGCTTAACGGCGGTGCTCTTGGCTGGTCAACTCCGGATCAGTTCGTGCCTCAGTTTGCTCAGGTGATGATGGCGGCGGATATCGGTGAAGTCAGCACACCCTTTGAGAGCGAGTTCGGCTGGCACTTGCTGCTGGTCGAAGACCGACGCGAACAGGATATGAGCGACGAGGCGCGACGCGACATGGCCATGGATTTGCTGTTTCGGCGCCGATTCGAGGAAGAGCGTCAGGAGTGGCTCAAAGAAATTCGCGACGAAGCCTTCGTAGAATTGCGTCTAAACGAGAGCTAAGCATGATCGCCATAACGCCGGGCGAACCAGCCGGGATCGGTCCTGACTTGGTCATTCAAGCGGCTCAGCGGGACAGACCTGTCCCCGAAGTGGTCGTCGCCGACGCCAACATGCTGCAGCAGCGTGCAAGCGCACTCGGACTACCCCTAGAGATCGACGAGTGTCTTGATTCACCGCGTCAGCAGAAAGGGCAGCTCACGGTCTTGCATATACCGCTGGCTGAGAATGTTGTTCCTGGGAGCCTGAGCGTCGCCAATGCTGCTGCAACTCTGCTGGCGCTGGATACGGCCATCCAAGGCTGTATGAAAGGAGAATTCTCGGCTCTCGTAACCGGCCCCATGCAGAAGTCCGTCATGATGGACGCGGGGTATGAATTTTCTGGTCACACTGAACACTTGGCCAAGCGTACTGGCGTTGAGGACGTAGTGATGATGCTGGCCAGTGACGTCATGCGCGTTGCTTTGGCGACCACTCATCTGCCGCTGCGGGCCGTTGCAGCGCACTTGACCGAAACCCTTTTGGAGCGACGGTTACGTATTTTGCACGGCGCCATGCAAGCTCAGTTTGGCTTGCCGAACCCGCGGATATTGGTCTGCGGCCTTAACCCTCACGCTGGCGAATCTGGCCATCTGGGCCGCGAAGAGATCGATGTCATCGCACCGGTATGCGAGCGCCTGCGCGCCGCAGGTTGGGCGATACGGGGGCCGCTACCAGCGGATACGCTGTTCACGCCGCAGTATCTCGATGACGCGGATGCAGTTTTTGCAATGTTTCACGATCAAGGCTTGCCGGTGCTGAAATACTCTGGTTTTGGCAGCGCGGTGAACATCACGCTGGGCCTACCCTTTATTCGCACTTCAGTCGATCATGGTACTGCGCTGGATTTGGCGGGCACGGGTAGCGCCGACGAGGGTTCGTTTAGCGCGGCCATGGCAAATGCGGCAGAATTGACCAAGCGAAGTCATGCAGCCGCGTAAAAGATTCGGTCAGCACTTCTTAAACGATGCGTCCATCCTGCAGCGCATTGCCGACGCTGTCGCACTACAGCCAAAACACCATGTCTTTGAGATTGGCCCGGGCCAAGGAGCGCTCACAGAATACCTGCATCAAGCGCTGTTGGCTCGCTACCTCGCCGTGGAGATCGACCGTGATTTAGCGCCGTTACTGCCCGCACGATTTCCCGGCATAGAAGTGCTGCAGCAAGATGTTCTGCGAATGGATCTGCACGCAGCGTTGGCAGATGGGGTCGCGGACCCGGCGTGGCGAGTAGTAGGCAATCTTCCCTACAATATTTCCTCGCCATTAATCATGCGTCTGCTCGATCATGTGCTCGCACACCCAGGTAACATTCAAGACATGCACTTCATGCTGCAGAAAGAAATGGCCGAACGTTTAAGCGCTCAGCCGGGCAGTAAGGCATGGGGTCGTTTGAGTGTGATGACTCAGATAACCGTCCACGCCGAATATTTGTTCGATGTGCCGCCAGGGAGCTTTCACCCGCCGCCCAAAGTGGACTCATCAATTATACGGCTAACACCGAGGGCGCCTGCGGCTTTGGCTGTGCCGCGTAAAAGTCTGGATAGAGTGTTGCGGCTCGCCTTTGCGGGTCGGCGCAAACGCCTGTCTAATGCGCTAAAACCACTACAGCTGGATTGGGCTGCATTGGCCGTTGACCCAGGTAAACGAGCAGACGATGTAACCATTGACGAGTTTCTAGCCATTGCCCAGCAGTCTCAAGCAATGCTATCCAGCACGGACATTAACGGCGACGCAGGAGTAGCACATTGATCGACAAGGATCTGCAGCAAGCCATCGAGGTTTCGGTGCAAGTGCATTATTTGGCGAACGAATCATCTACTGAGGAAGAGCGGTATGCCTTTGCCTACACGATCACCGTAAGCAATCATGGCGTAGTGCCTAGCCAGCTGCTGAATCGACACTGGGTGATCACCGACGGCCGCGGTGAAGTGCAGGAGGTAGCCGGTCCCGGCGTTGTCGGACAGCAACCGCGACTCGGTCAGGATGAGCAATTCACTTACACCAGCGGCGCTGTGCTGAAAACACCGGTGGGAACCATGCAAGGCAGCTATGAGTTCTGTACCGACAGCGGTGAGCTTTTCGACGTGCCCATACCCGTATTTTCGTTGCGGGTTGCCAACATGGTGCATTAAGCCGATGGCGGTCTATGCAATAGGTGATATCCAAGGCTGCTGGCGCGAGCTCAAGGCCCTGCTAAAAAAACTCAGGCTCAAAGACAGTGACGAGCTGTGGTTGGCGGGTGATCTCATTAACCGAGGGCCTGATTCACTCAAGGTGCTGCGCAAGTTGCGTGCCATGGATCAGCAGGTACATATCGTACTCGGCAACCATGATCTGCACTTTTTGGCCATCGTGTTTGGTGGTCATAACGCCGGAGCCAAGGATACCTTTGCAGAGCTGCTAGGCGCTGATGATGTTGAGGATCTCGCCCATTGGCTACGCAAACAAAAGCTCCTCCATCGCAATTATGGTCATGTCATGACCCATGCGGGTTTGCCCGGTTGCTGGACCGTTGTGCAGGCCGATGGTTTAGCCCGTGAGGTTGAATCGGTAATCGGGCAGTCGGACAAAAAGGCGAAGACGGCAGAAATCTCTTACCGCAAGTTTTTTGCTGACCTATACGGTAACAAACCTGCCGTTTGGTCTGATGATCTGCGGGGTATGAGTCGACTGCGCTGTATCGTCAACTATCTGACGCGCATGCGCCTACTGGACAGCTCAGGGGCAATGGACTTTGCACATAAAGGTGCGCTGCAAGCAGCACCCGCCGGCTTGAACCCCTGGTTTGACGATGCGCGCCTTCAGGCAGTCGACGAAACCATCTTGTTTGGACATTGGGCATCACTGGATGGCGAAACGGGCACAAACAAATGCATAGCGCTGGATACCGGCTGTGTGTGGGGCCGCAAGCTGACCGCCTATGAACTGGGGCAGCGGCACAAAATCACTCAATCCGCGCTTACCGATTCGTAGTGCGATGAACGAGGAATTAAAGGTCTATCTGGTCGGTGGTGTGGTGCGCGATGCGTTGATCGCTGAACAGGTCGCGGACCTCAAGGTCAGGGCCACTGCAAGCGACCGTGACTGGGTGGTGGTTGGATCAACCCCTCAACAGTTGCTGGACCTCGGTTACCTTCCTGTCGGTAAGGACTTCCCGGTATTTTTACACCCCGATAGCAAGGAGGAATACGCGCTGGCCCGAACCGAGCGGAAGCAAGGTGCCGGTCATAAAGGATTCAGCATTGACGCCAACCCATCGGTCACACTGCACGAAGACCTGAGCCGCCGCGACCTGACCATTAATGCTATTGCCCAAGACTCCAACGGCCATTTAATAGATCCGCATCAAGGTCAGGCGGATATCGCTGCTGGGTTGCTTAGGCATGTTTCGGACGCGTTCACGGAGGACCCATTGCGCGTATTTCGTGTGGCCCGATTTGCGGCGCAGCTATCCGGGTTTAAAGTGGCTGACGAAACTCAAGTCCTGCTGATGCGCATGTGTAGCGATCGCGACCTCGAGACACTGTCTGCCGAGCGGGTCTGGCAGGAGTTTGCGAAGGCTCTTGCAGCGCCAAACCCCGGTCGTTTTTTTGAGGTGCTAGAGGCATGTGGTGGCCTTACGTATTGGCTGCCCGAATGTGCGGGCCTGTCATTGGGCTCCATACCCATGCACCACTCAGATCCAGCGGCTAGGTTTGCCTTACTGCCAATATCGGCAAAGGGCTTAGCAGCTATACTCGCCCGCTTGCGCGGCCCGAATCGCTATGCTCAGTTGGCAGCGGATCGACATGCCCATCTGTCGATGCTCGAGCAGTGGCCCATGGTTGAGCCTAAAGAATTCCATCGGATGCTCGATCAGTTACGAGTCATCCATGCAGAAGAGCGGTTGCAGCAGCTTGTGGACCTCATTCCAGCGACCGCAATTCGCCAGCGGCTCATGGCAGATCTGCCTGCACTGGTTGCGCAGCTTCGGCAGATCAGTCTGTCTGCCGAAGAAGCAAAGGCACTACATGGAGCGGCTTATGGCGCGAGATTGACCGAGCGCAGGCAAGCACACTTGGCACACTACCTACTAGACAAGCAAAAATAGGCTGCATTGGCAGTGTCAGGCCTCGGTGGCGCGATATATCTCCACGCCAACCGTATTGGCAGCGGGCACCGCTTGCGGTTTTTCGACCCGGACCGAAACCCCTTTGACATGGGGCCGCGACAAAGACAGCGCGGCTAGATCCTCGACCAGGGTTTCAATCAACAGATACTTACCGTCGATTGTTAGCTTGGCGGCTGCGCCTGCTAGAGCGGCATAGTCGACGGCATCTACAATATCTTTACTGCGTGCAGCGCGCCTGGTATCTGTGAACACGGTGATGTTGATCAGCACTGGCTGCGGATTCACACGCTCCTCAGGCAATATGCCTAGGATCGCCTCAACTTTGAGCTCGCGGATCAGCACTCTGTCTTGCGGCGAAGAAGCTTTGCTCATATCGGCGTTAGCTCAGTCATTGGCCAACGGGGCCGAGTGTGAATGCTCAGGTTTTCGCGAGCTCCTGTCTGCAGTCGCAAAGCACCCGCGTAGGCGATCATGGCGCCATTATCAGTGCATAAATCCAGCGGCGCGTAGACGACCTCAGCCGCTAATTTTTCCTCCAGCTCGGCCCGCAAGCGTTGGTTTGCACTCACGCCGCCTGCAATGATCAGCTGCTTCGCGCCGGTCTGTTCGATGGCGCGACGGCACTTTATTACCAGGGTGTCTACAGCGGCAATCTCAAAGGCCGAAGAGACATCGGCAATGTCCTGTTGCGTCAATGGCGCCAGGCTTTGTACGGTGTTTAACGCATAGGTCTTAAGGCCGCTAAAACTGAAGTTCAATCCCGGACGGTCTGTCATGGGACGAGGAAAGCGGAATCTTTTGGCGTTGCCTCGTTCTGCCTCGGCGGCAATTTTTGGGCCGCCGGGATATCCCAGTCCAAGTAGCTTGGCAGTTTTGTCAAAAGCCTCGCCGGCGGCATCGTCCACGGATTCGCCGAGAATATCGTAATCACCTAATCCCCGGACATGAACCAGTTGCGTATGTCCTCCGGAAACCAGCAGCGCAACAAAGGGCAAGCCCAAGTCGTTGCTGCCTCGGTTGATCAGCGGAGCAAGCAAATGGGCTTCCATATGGTGAATGCCAAGGGCGGGGATGTTCAGCGACCAGGCCAAGCTTTTGGCGAAAGATGCTCCGACTAACAGCGCCCCCATCAGGCCTGGTCCGGCGGTGTAAGCGATAGCGTCTAGGTCTTCGAGTGTTTTGCCGGCATCGCTCAGCACTCGGTGCGTCAATGGCGTGATCTTTCGGACATGATCCCGTGAGGCCAGTTCTGGCACAACGCCGCCATAGTCCGCATGCAGCGCGACCTGACTGTGCAGCGCTTGTGTGAGCAGGCCCAGGTCGCTGTCGTACAGCGCTAACCCCGTCTCATCGCAGGAACTTTCGATGCCAAGAACTAACATTACCGCATGATACAAAATTGCCGATCTCGCTGCCGCATCAAGGTCATGTCACGCGCGAGCGCGCTATTTGAGTCAGGTCGCTAACGGGGTTGCCGCACTATTGACCACTGTGTAGAATCCGCGCCCTCATTGGATACAAGTTGAACCATGCCTCACGTTAGAGTCAAAGAGAACGAGCCCTTCGACATCGCATTGCGACGTTTCAAACGCTCCTGTGAAAAAGCCGGTGTGTTAAGCGAAGTCCGACGTCGCGAGTTTTATGAAAAGCCGACGGCGATGCGCAAGCGCAAGGCCGCAGCTGCAGTTAAGCGACACATAAAAAAGCTGCAGCGCGAATCCCGTAAGTTCGAACGTTCCTACTAGTCGGTAGGAGTTCTGCTACGGCGTCAGTCTTAGTTCGTTCGAGGTATAAGGCCCCTTACGCAGGGGCTTTTTTGTGGGCGGAATATTTTCAGCTATCGAATCGGGTGCTTTGACCTAGAATAGATGGCGACTCATCACACGACTGGAGGCGGTATGTCCGCGCTGAAAGAAACACTAAGCCAAGCCACTAAGGCAGCCATGAAGGCCCGGGATAAAGAACGGGTGGCTACTTTGCGTATGGTTAACGCCGAGCTTAAGCGTATAGAGATTGATGAGCGACGCGACCTGAGTGACGACGACGTCTTTGCGGTCCTCAACAAAATGTTGAAACAACGAAAGGATGCGATGGCACAGTTCCGCGATGCTAACCGAGAAGATCTTGCGGCCGTAGAGGCCTATGAAATCGGCGTGATCGAAGCCTTCTTGCCCGCGCAAATGGACGGCGACGAGCTGGCAGATTTCGTTGCTGCCCTCGTCACAAAGTCCGGCGCGCAAGGTATGCAGGACATGGGCAAGGTTATGGGATTGCTCAAGAGCGAAGGCCAGGGCCGGGTGGATATGGGAAGGGCCAGCGCGCTGGTGAAGACTCAATTGGCGAATCTTTGATAGGTATTGAAATCTGTTGATCGCTCGACGTTCACGGCAGCTAGCAGCGCGGCCCAATCCCTGTGCTATGCTTTTTCTCTTAATGCACTTCGGGTGGTGTCGTGGCGGGCCTAATTCCACAGTCTTTTATCAACGATTTAATTGATCGTGCCGATATCGTCGACGTTGTCGGCAGTCGCGTAATGCTGAAAAAAAGTGGCAAGAACTATTCGGGTCTATGTCCCTTCCATGACGAAAAATCGCCTTCTTTTTCGGTCAGCCCTGACAAACAGTTTTTTCACTGCTTTGGCTGCCAAGAGAGCGGTAGTGCCCTGACCTTCCTGATGAAGTACGAGCGTATGGAATTCGTCGAGGCAGTAGAGGCGCTGGCTAAGGATCTGGGATTAACCGTGCCCAGAGAAAAATCTAATCGCAATTATGTGGAAGTAGACCAGCGCATTTTTCAGTCCCTCGAACAGGCTGAGCGGGTCTATAAGCAGGAACTACGTGCTACGCCTGCAGCCGTCGACTACCTGAAAGGACGCGGCCTTACCGGCGTCACTGCCAGAGACTTTGGCATTGGTTATGCTCCAGAAGGCTGGCACTGTTTAAGCGAGAGGCTGCAGCAGGAAGGCATTAGCGCCGATGTCATGCTTAAGGCGGGGCTGACAATCAAAAACGACAGCGGCAGAGTTTACGACCGCTTTCGGCACCGCATCATGTTCCCCATTCGCGACGTCAGGGGCCGTGTGATTGGCTTTGGAGGACGCAAGCTCGGCGACGAGGAAGGCCCCAAGTACCTCAACTCGCCAGAGACGCCTGTGTTTGCCAAAAATCAGGAGCTGTATGGTCTCTATGAGGCCCGTAAGGCGCTGCGCAGCATTGATCGTTTGCTCGTGGTTGAAGGGTATATGGATGTGGTGGCGCTGGCTCAGCGGGGATTCCCCAACGCCGTTGCGACCCTCGGCACCGCGACTGGTGAAGCGCACTATCAAAAGCTTTATCGCTACACGGATGAGGTCATTTGTTGTTTCGATGGCGACAAAGCGGGTCGAGCTGCGGCTTGGCGCGCACTTGAAAGCGCATTGCCCGTGTTAAACGAACATCGGCAGCTGAAGTTTGTATTTCTCCCTGATGGTCAGGACCCCGATTCGCTCGTGCGAGATCAAGGCGCTGAGGCATTTGCCACATTCCTACAAAATGCTACCCCGGGGATCGAGTACTTGTTTAGCAAGCTGGGTGAGGGCCTTGATCTGCAGAGCTTAGATGGCCGCGCCCGGTTTATAGGCTTGGCTAACCCCTACGTGGAGAAGATCCCTGCTGGTATCTTGCAGGACTTAGTGAAAAAGCGTGTGCGTGAAATTGGCGGCATGGATGTCGGATCGGTAAGGCCCGCGCGAGTTGAGTCAAGACCCCGTGTCAGCAGCGGTAACGATGACCAATTTGGTTCGGTATTGGCCCAACGTTTGATCAGTATGCTTCTTAAGGCACCCAATCTTTGGCAAACATTGAACGGCGAGGTCCAAGCCGACTTGTTGGCCCATCAGCGAGAGTTTGGCGTTCTTGGGCGCTTGGTTAGTTTGCTCAACGCGCAGCCTGAGGCCGATACCAACGAGATATTGATTGCTTGGCCTGAAGACGTCGAACAGCAAAAGCTTATCGAGCTGGCGAAAAAGCCCATGGCATCTAATGCCCAAGCCTGGCAGCAGGAATTGCTTGACGGTTCTACGCACCTGCTCCGTCAGCGTGAACGGTCTATGCGCCAGCAGCGCATTGCCGAACTGAAAGCCGCTGGCGAAGAGGATAAATTGCGCGATCTGTTGCCCAGCAAGACGCGCTTTAGAGATAGTGATGGTTGAGACTTTTAGTGTTTAAACTGTCTGGTGTTTCAAGATGCGGATAGTGGCCGGTATTGATGCTTGGTTCTGGCGTAGCCTTAATGCCGTTGTTATAATCCTCGGTCGGCTTTCGCAGATCGGGCAATTCGACAGGCTTCGGACCAACCGCCAAGACGTTAAGTAAGGACTTTGGCGAGCTTCCCCGTCCACCTCACTCAGCCTCCGTTTGCGCTAAAACTCCTGCAATGTAACGGAGGATAAACATATTGCGCACAAAGGCATGTGGTAATAGCCGCGAAGCCTGATCACATTGCAATGCTTGGGGCACGGCAGGCACGAAAAACGTTCGTGACCAAGCCAGGGCATCCCTCAAGCTAAGCAGACGTCGTTGCAAAAAGTTGGGAATATATGAATAAACAAGTCACTACTGCGCAGCAGCAATCGCGCCTGAAAGAGCTAATCGCCAAGGGCAAAGAGCAGGGTTACCTCACCTATGGTGAAGTCAACGATCACCTGCCCGACGACATTTCTGATCCCGAACAGATTGAAGACATTATTCGTATGATCAATGACATGGGCATCACGGTGTATGAAACCGCACCTGACGCCGATGATTTGTTGTCGACCGAAGAGAACACTGCCGATGAGCTAGCTGCAGAAGAGGCCGCTGCGGCACTGGCCGCGGTTGAAACAGAAGCGGGCCGCACCACGGACCCGGTACGCATGTACATGCGCGAGATGGGTACGGTAGAACTGCTAACTCGCGAAGGTGAAATCGCCATTGCCAAGCGCATTGAAGAAGGTCTGCGCGACATGCTAACTGCACTCGCGAGCTATCCCGGCACGGTCGAGTACCTACTGGAGACCTATGCCGAAGTAGTCAAAGAAGAGAAGCTGGCCGATTTGCTAGTGGGATATTTAGACCCCACAGATCATGTGCCGGCGGCAACGCAAATTGGCGCAGATGGCCCGATTAAGAACGATGACGACGACGATGATGAGCCGAAAGGACCGGACCCTGTAGAAGCGAAAAAGCGTTTTTCACTGCTCAAACGTCAGTTTAATAAGTTCAATAAGCTGGTTGAGGAAAAGGGCAAGAATAGCAAGGAAGCGCAAGCGCAGCAGATCAAGCTGGAGGAGGCTTATTGCTGTTTTAAGCTGGTACCCAAGCACTTCGACTATATGGTGTCGCTGGCGAGAGACTCACAGGAAGTTGTGCGGCATCAAGAGCGTTTGATTCAAAACGCTGTGGTGCGTCGCGCCCGGGTGCCTAGAGATATTTTCCGCAAAGAGTATGTGGGCAGTGAGGTAAGCGTTACTTGGATCAACAAGATCGGCAAGGTCAAAAAAGAATACGCGTCTGGTTTGGAAGCGCAGCGCGAAGATATTGCTCGTTGCCAAAAGAAGCTGAAAGCACTGAGTAAGATCACGGAGCTGTCAGTTTCAGAGATCAAGGACATCAATCGACGTGTTTCCTTAGGCGAAGCCAAGGCTCGTCGTGCGAAGAAAGATATGGTGGAAGCCAATTTGCGTTTGGTTATCTCCATCGCTAAGAAGTACACCAACCGCGGTCTGCAGTTCCTCGATCTGATTCAGGAAGGGAACATTGGTTTGATGAAGGCGGTCGATAAATTCGAATACCGACGCGGCTACAAGTTTTCGACTTACGCGACGTGGTGGATTCGTCAAGCAATTACCCGTTCCATCGCAGACCAAGCGCGAACCATTCGTATACCGGTGCACATGATTGAGACCATCAACAAACTGAATCGTGTATCCCGTCAAATGCTGCAGGAGATGGGCCGTGAACCCACCCCAGAAGAGCTGGGCGAGCGCATGGAAATGCCAGAAGAGAAAGTACGTCGGGTGCTGAAAATCGCCAAGGAACCGATCTCCATGGAAACGCCGATTGGTGACGACGAAGATTCCCACCTTGGCGACTTTATCGAGGACAACACGATTGGGTCCCCCATCGATTTAGCAACGGGTGAAGGTCTGCGAGAAGCGACTAAGGACGTACTAGGCGGTTTGACGGCCCGCGAATCGAAGGTACTGCGCATGCGTTTCGGTATTGATATGAATACCGACCACACCTTGGAGGAAGTCGGGAAGCAGTTC
>PYIJ01486290.1_pt1 | contig 12368 bp, 13 predicted proteins | sample 3578051 | NCBI WGS metagenome assembly PYIJ01 (sample SAMN08408021, study PRJNA431606) | Marine metagenome isolate SA_KN192-05_S13_5m, whole genome shotgun... | biome: marine; feature: oceanic pelagic zone; material: water; isolation source: surface water sample, 0.2-0.8 um fraction ... | reverse complement strand
TAGAATATACTCGCAATATATTCTTCGTGAGTAAACAGGATAAAAGAAAAAGATTTGTTAAATTAAGTAAGTGGCGGACCGGACGAGACTCGAACTCGCGACCTCCGCCGTGACAGGGCGGCGTTCTAACCAAACTGAACTACCGGTCCAAAGAACTCAGGCATTCTAACAGGACTTATTGATTTTGGAGAGATAAGTTTATTTTTTTTAAGATCTTAAAGATAGACTCTCGAAGGCTACCTCTTTCACATTTTTTTCTACTAAAGATACCAGATACGAGTTCTTTTCTTTACCAAAATTAATAGACAAGTATTCTGATTCATTTTTAATGTGAAGAGCGGCATTACCTTCAGATGCGTAACAAGTTTCGAAAACATCTTCTTCAAGAAAAGATTTAACAGAAGGTCGTCTTAAAGGCTCTTCGTCATAATGTGGGCAATAATTTCCTTTAACAAATCCCATACATTCTATGACTTTCAAATCCTTTTCCCATGAGTCGACGACAGCCCTTTCAAACCAACAATTAGCTCCAGCACTTACGCCACTCATCACAACACCATCCTTGTAGGCTTGATGAAGTAAACTATCTAGGCCCCAATCCTTCCAAACAGCCAACATACTTTTAGTATTACCTCCTCCAACAAATATGGCATCTTGCTGAGATATTAACTTTTCTAAATCTGGAGTTCTTTTAAAAAAATCTAAATGTACCGGGTTACAGTTTAATTTTGAAAAAGTAGAGTAATAATTAACTTTATAAGCCTCATTATCTCCAGTTGCGGTTGGAATGAAGCATATGTTGGGGTTATCTTTATTGGTCTGATCTAGAATATATTGCTCTATGTAACCTTCTCCTGGATTTCGGCCAAATCCGCCTCCGCCTATAGCAATTATGTGTCTCATGTTATGTTATAAAATTTGATCCCTCTTTTGATCCTAGGTCTATTATTTTCTTTGCGCCATCTATTTGTATCTCTGAGGCTATATACACAACCACAATATTCTTGCTGATAAAATTCTTCTCTTTTAGATATTTCAATCATCCTTGAAGATCCGCCTTTTTTTCTCCAATTAAAATCCCAGTAGCTTACATTATCGTATCTCTCAGCTGCCCTCTTTCCTGAATCATTTATTTGATTCATATCTTTCCATCTAGAAATCCCTAAGGTAGTAGCGTAAACACCAAAGTCATTCTCACTAGCATAAAGAGCTGATCTTTCAAATCGCATATCAAAGCACTTGGTACACCTTTCACCTCTTTCTGGTTCATCTTCTAAACCTTTAATGCGTTCAAACCAATTTTCTTTGTCGTAATCAACATCTATAAAATTAAACCCTAGAGTTTCACAAAATCTTTTATTCTCATCTTTTCTGATTTCATATTCTTCAATTGGGTGAATATTGGGATTATAAAAATATACAGTTGTATCTATTTTAGAAGCTGCAACTGCTTCCATAATTTCTCCTGCACAAGGAGCACAACAACTATGTAACAAGAGTTTAGAATCTTTAACTGGAAGTTCCAATGTGGGTCTTGAAAAATTTTCTAGAGAGTATTTCTTATCCATATGAAATAAATACTAAAGTAATACTATCCATGAGAAAACATTAGAGCAGATACGAATAGAACCCCCATAGTCAAGACTCCGATCGTTGAAACTAATAAATATCCTAGAAAAGTTTTAATCAGCTGGAATTTATTAGTTATTTGCACAGCATTATTTTTAAAATAAAGGTGCATGAAGAATACCCAATTAAATAAAAAGGTAAGTCCACCAAGACAGAAGATGAGTGTTATCGTATTTGAACTCATCTAGGATTCATTTTTAGTTTCATATTTAAAAAAAGCCAACCGCCACAAAGATAACGATATTACTATTACTTCAGCTACCATTGCCAAAATGATTGTATTCACTAACTCTCCTGTAAGGAGATAGTTGATAACTCTTCCAATAAGAATGGAACTAAATATAAAAGTGAAAAGAATATATGTTTGCTTGGCCAGTTTGTGAATAAAAATAGATAAGAACGCGATAAACCCTAAAGCAAAAATCAGCGTGTAATAAGCTCTGATTTCAGAATAAGCAAATTCATTATTTAGTCCGTATCCAGTTAATTCTGCAATTCCCTCTGGAGAGAATAAGCCATAAAGGCCAAAACCTAAATGTTCCAATGCCAAGATACTTAATATTATTTTGTCGACTCTGTTCACTTACTCTCCCTTTTACACCTTTTACTGCAAAACTTTATTTCATCCCAATTTCTTTCCCATTTTTTTCTCCAAGAAAAAGGTTTATGGCAGTAGGAACAAATTTTTTCGTCAAGCTTAAGTTTATTATGCGCCATTTTTTAATGCTTCGTTAACTTTTTCAAAACTAAATCCTCTCATAATTATTTCTTCTGGACTTAATCCACTTTGAGAAAGTTCTTTGATTCTCTCCTTTGCAGGAAAATCTACCCTCTCATTCAGATCTTTAATAGACTTCTTTTCATTAAAGCTTTCTTTCTCTTCATAGTCTCTATCTTTTATTAATTTGAGAATATGATCCCAGGAAATAATAACTTCTTCTTTCGTTTTAGATTGCCTCCATACATTTATCCAAAAAAGAATCGAGTATGCGATTCTGATTTCCTCATCTCTTGTTTTATCGTGCATGTAATCCGAGATAGCCTTAAAATCAGTTGGAAAATGGTTGGTACTAAGGATTTCAATTGCTTGAGACTCCCATGTATCAATAAGTTTCCTAGGATTCTTTAGATTTACGGCAGTCATATCAATTTTCAAATCTAGAAAATTTTTCAGATATATTCCTTTATGGTTAAAGGTCTTCTAAAGGAAGAGATTGAAGACCTAAAGCCTCTCTATAAGTATTATGATAATGATGAAGAGCTGGTTCGTTCCTGCCGAATGTTAAATAATCAAGATTCCCAGACTTTAAACCTTTATGGGAAGAGGCTGCGACTACATAATCTTCGTCCCTTATCACTGAAGCAAAACCATTGTATTGTTCTTCTAGGAGTTGTTTACCATCTATGCCTTTTTTCTCTAGTTCTTTTAATTCTTCAAGAACATGAGGATAAAAGTAAAAAGAAATTTTGGAGACACTCTTATGAGGTGAATTATCTAAAGGATATTCTTGAACTAAAAAAGCGCCCTCAAGAGTTGGCATAAATATTATATTTGGAAAAAGATAGTAAACAGGCAAGGTCCCTGAACAAATATTCCATTCGGATTCGGGTAATCTTCTCATGTCATCAATTGCCCTTCGACAAAGTATTAAACGACCATTTCTTTTGAAACTATCAAAGAGCTGACAATTACCATGAAATGCTTCAAACAAGGAATCTTTGTGAAGTACAGAAAAATGATATGTTTCTCCAAAAGTATCTATGGCTAATTTCCAATTCATATCAGTAACGTATTCTTCTTGATGAGCAAAGATTAAACTCTCAAAATTCCAAGAATCAAACTCATTTAATAAATCCTTACCAAGGAGATGATCAAAATCTATTTCTCCATCAACAGCAGGATGAACCCACAAGAAACCATGCTTTTCTGTCGAAGGCAGTTCTTTAAGTCCATAACAATCTTTGTCTATTTCGCCAAATTGATCTTTTTTTGGATATCCAACTAGATTGCCTTCATTATTGAACGTCCATCCATGAAACGGGCAAGAAAACCTATTTTTTTCTCCTTTTTTTGCTGTCTCAACAATAACTCCTCTATGTGAACAAACATTTGCGTATGCTTTAAATTGACCGTTATTGTCTCTAACTGCAAGCACTGGCACTCCAAAGTCTTCTGTTGTTATAAAAGTATCCGGTCCTGGGAGATCTCCGGACATTCCGATTATCTGAGGATGATTTCTGAAAAAAGATGACCATTCTCTTTCAAAACGTTCTTCTGAGGTATAGGTATCTGCCGGTGTCCTGATTATGCCGCCAGCATCTACATTAGTTTTATGATCAAGATGCTCCATTAAACTCTTAAGCAATCTTAACTGCTCTTCTTTTTTCATGTATTAATTTTAACACTGAAAATTTAAAAAAATGATTTTTATCCAACTATCAAAAAGGGCTTTAAATTTAAAAATAAATCATTAGAATGCACCCCTTCTTAACAACAAGGCTGTTGTTGCGAATCGACAAGTACGTCAAACATTCTGTTTTGCCAAAAATTACATTGCTAAGGGGCACCTTAGTAATCGGCTATGTTTTTGGATGCCCAGGTTAAATAAATAAAATAGGAGATATCTATGAAGTATCTATTCATATTGATCGTTGCTTTAACCTCACAACTAACTTTAGCAAGCTATCATGAAGGCGGTGAAACTACCCCCGGATATGATGATGGCGGTGGTAGTTATAGCAGTGGCGGATCTGCTGCAGCTATAATTGGGATAGGTGTAATCGGCTATTACCTCTTAAGAGAGGATGATGAAGAATCCGATGAATTTTCTAGCAAAGATAGTAGAAATAATTTTGAAATCAATTTTCTTAAAGGAGAGTCGAATTATGATTCTTTAAGTGAAAACCTTGGTTATCAAAATGAATTTCAAATAAATATTAAATACTATCTAAATTAATAAAAAGGCCCCTCAGGGGGCCTTTACCACAATCCTCCACAAGTTATGAAGTTGTTTGTAATTCTTGGTAATCAACTTTTTGATCCACAATTTCTAAAGGCCTTGGGCTGCACGGATGTCTACATGGCAGAAGACTTTGGGCTATGCACGATCCATAAACATCATAAGCTCAAGCTTTATCTATTTTTGACAGCTATGAGGGAGTATAAAGATGAACTTGAAAAAAAAGGGTTCAAAGTTCATTACCAGAAGTTAAATGAAAACCAGAAGCCTTACATTGATAATCTCGATCAATACATAAATGATAAATTTGAAGAAATTAACTATTTTGAAATTGAAGATAAATCCTTTGAAAAAGAATTCTTATTACTTGAAGAAAAAAATTACAAAATTACCGAACATAAAAGTCCCATGTTCCTATTTTCAAGAGAAGAATTCAAAGAATTTAATGCTGGAAAAAATGTTTTTAGAATGTCTTCATTCTATAAATACGGCAGAAAGAAATTTAAAGTCCTATTAGATAAAAATGAGAACCCGATTGGTGGAAAATGGTCCTTGGATGAAGAGAATAGGAAAAAAATTCCTAAAGACTACACATTGCCCGTTCAACCCAGTTTTAAAAAATCCACTCACCATGAAGAAGTTACCAGCTTAATCAATTCTTTATTTTCTGAACATCCTGGTCAGATTGAAAATGTATGGTTCCCTGTCAATAGAAAGCAAGCCAAAAAGAGCCTAAAGTTATTTCTTAACGAAAGAATAGAGAATTTTGGTGTGTACGAGGATGCGATGGTTCCTGACAAAAACTTTTTATTTCACAGTACACTCAGTCCGTCACTTAACTTAGGACTTATTACTCCAAAGGAGGTCCTTCAAACAAGTATTAAGTATTTCGAAGAAAAAAATATTCCTCTTAATTCCATAGAAGGTTTTATAAGACAAATTATTGGTTGGAGGGAATTTATAAGAGGGATATATCAAGAAAAAGGAGATTTTCAAAAAAAATCTAATTTTTGGAAACATAAAAATAAACTTACTGATAGTTGGTATGAAGGCACTACTGGAATAGTTCCCTTAGATGATTGCATAAAGGGTACGCTTAGAGATGGATATCATCATCACATACCCAGATTGATGGTTATAAGTAATCTTATGAATATGTGTGAAGTTGACCCGAATGAGATATATAAGTGGTTTATGGAAATGTACATAGATTCTTCAGAATGGGTCATGATCCCAAATGTCTATGGAATGGCTACTTATTCTGATGGTGGACTCATGTCAACAAAACCTTACACATGTGGTTCTAACTATTTCCTCAAAATGTCCAACTATAAAAAGGGAGATTGGTGTGATGTTGTGGATGGTCTTTATTGGCGTTTTACTGACAAGCATCGAGACTTCTATGAAAAAAATGCCCGCATGAGTTTTCTTACTCGTAACTTGGACAGAATGAATGACACAAGAAAACAATTTATATTTAAAGAAGCAAATAAATTTATAAAAAACAATACTCATTAGAACAAAGGAAATGAAATGAAAAAATTTTTAATCTTAATTTTTCTGACTGCTAGCTACTTCAATTATGCTGATGAAAAAGTAACTGTAGCTAACTTAACTGTTGAAGAACTGACCAATATTGTAAGAGCGATACTGCAAGAAAGCTTACAAAAATGTCTTGTTACAGGATCGATGAAAGGAAGAGCTAAAGTATCTTTGGCTGTTGTAGGTTCAGTGGAAGCAAAAATGGAATGTAATTTTGAAGATATTGAAGAATTTGAAGAGTAACTTTACCTAACTCTTGAAACCAGGACCCAAAGATATCTCAAAGACAAAAAACTAGTTAAAGCTCCAATCACGTATGTAAAGGCAGCAGCTCTGAGAACATTTCTGCATTGAGCGTGGTAAGAACTGGGAATTTTTTTTTCGAGGATTGGCATGGCTTTCTTAAAACTTGCATCTAATTCAACATCCAATGTAATCAAATGTATAAAAACATTTAAGAGAACTGTTATTAGAGCTAAACCGGCAAATACTTTTATTAAGCCCACAGATCCAGTTGCTAGAACAATTGGAAGTCCACTATATAAGATTAATCCTCCAGCTTTAGAGATCCATTGCGTCTTATCGACTAATTCTGTTCTTCTTACCAAAGGTCCGTATTCTTCCTTGTGTTGGATAGCATGGCCTATTTCATGACATACTACCGCTAGTGAAGTTAAACTCTTCTTTTCTAATCTTCCTTCTAGAATTCTTACGGTTTTGTCACGTAAGTCGTAATGATCACCTAAGTGAGTTTCTTCAATTTTTACTTCTGAAAGTTTATTTTCTGTCAAAAGGATATTTCCAAACTCTTGGGCATTGAAAGGCATCTGGGATAGTTCTTTGTCGTTCCTACTCATAGAGAACGATAGCCATGCTTTAGGAAGCAAAAAGAAAATAAAGAAAAATAATAATGCGAGAACCATAAATATATTTTAATTAAAATTAAGTTATTATTTAATGGGTAAGAGTAAAAACTTATGCTTTTATAGTAAAATTCAAACGCTTTCCATATACAATCTAAACGATATGAGTGCAGAACAAGAACAAGAATTAGATATCAAAAATATTTCGAACGCCGAACTCAAAGCTAAGTGGGGCTTACCTGATGATATTGATCCTTATGAAGTAGAGATAGAAAAGATTAATCCTGCAAATAATGATTGGTTTGGAAAAAATCTTGATTTAGAGGTATTCAAGAGACTGAGAGACGAAAGTCCCATCCATTTTACAGAAGAGAGTCAAGCGGGTCCTTACTGGTCAATTTCCAAGTATGAAGATGTGAAGGCCATTGATATGGATCATAAAAGGTTTTCCTCAGATATCATGAATGGTGGCATCAGGCTTGGCGGACAACCGATGTCTGAACCTCCAGACGCTATTTTTCATCTACCCATGTTTATCATGCAAGATCAACCAAAACATACTGGTCAAAGAAAGGTTGTAGCGCCGATGTTTACACCTGCTCATTTAGGAAATTTTGAGGAATTAATCAGAGAAAGAACTCAGAAAGTTTTAGATGCTTTACCTGATGGTGAGAGCTTCAACTGGGTTGACCATGTTTCAATAGAACTTACGAGTAGAATGCTGGCAACCCTTTTTGATGTCCCACAAGAGGATAGACTGAAGCTCATTCACTGGTCGGACACAGTTGAAAGAATAACCGATCCAGATTTTTTTGAAACTCCTGAAGAAGGATTTCAAGAACTATGGAAGTGTTTCGAATATTTCAATGCCGTTTGGGAAGAAAGAAAAGCAAATGGCGGTGACGGCAATGATCTAATTTCAATGCTAGCTAGAGGAGAAACTACAAAGAATATGACACCCAATGAATTTCTTGGGAATGTTATTCTTCTTATAGTTGCGGGTAACGACACTACTCGGAATTCTATGAGTGCTGGAATCAAGGCCTTCAATCAATATCCCGAACAACTCGAGAAAGTAAAATCCAATAGGGATCTTGTAGGTAATATGGTCTCAGAAATTATTAGATGGCAAAGTCCTGTTGGTCACATGTGCAGAACAGCTATGGAAGATGTGGAGATTCGTGGGAAAAAGATAAAAAAATGGGACAAAGTTGCCATATGGTATACCTCAGGAAATAGAGATCCGGACAAATTCATCAATCCAAATCAGTTAGATATTGAAAGGGAAGATGCAAGACAGCATATCTCATTTGGCTTCGGAATTCATAGGTGCCTTGGAAATAGACTGGCTGATATGCAACTACGAATACTTTGGGAAGAAATACTTGAAAGATACTCCCATATCGAGATGGCTGGAGAAGTCGAATATCTAAACTCTAGCTTCATTAGAGGTATAACTGATCTTCCTGTCATAGCACACAGAAAATAATTTTTATTGAGAATCATTCTCAATAAGTTAAACTTCTCATTATGAAGAAAATACAATATCTATTGTTACTTGCTCTTTTTGGACAAGTGGTTATGACTAATGAAGTGAATGTTTATACCTCAAGACACTATGATTCAGACAATGCTCTTTACGAAGAGTTTACAAAAGAGACTGGTATAAAGGTTAATATTATATCCGGTAAAGGAAGTGCCCTTTTAGAAAGATTGAAATCCGAGGGCAAAAACTCACCTGCAGATATATTTTTTACAGTAGATGCCGGTAACCTTTGGAAAGTTCAAAAAGAAGGTTTATTTCAAAGCATAGAATCAAAAAAAGTTCTGCAAGCTGTTCCAGAAAACTTAAGAGGTCCTAATAATGAATGGACTGCAATAGCCAAAAGAGCAAGAGTGGTCTTTTACAATCCAGATAGAGTATCTGAGGACATGATAAAAGACTTCAATTACGAAGATCTAGCAGATCCAAAATGGAAAAATAGAATTGTTATTCGTAGTTCAAGTAATATGTATAACCAATCTCTAGTAGCCTCTCTAATTTCAAATCTAGGAGAAGATGCCACAGAAGAATGGGCCAAGGGTCTTGTGGGTAATTTTGCCAGGAAACCTCAAGGAAATGACCGTTCACAAATCATTGCTGTAGCAAATGGAGAAGCTGATCTTGCTGTTGCAAATACCTATTACATAGGAATAATGCTGTCTGGTTCTGCCGGTAAAGAGCAACTTGAAGCAGCCAAGAAAGTTAAAATGATTTTTCCAAATCAGAACAACAGAGGATCTCACGTTAATATAAGTGGTGCGGGTATTCTAAGAAACTCTCCAAATTCTGGAAATGCTAATGCTTTCTTAGATTTTTTGATTTCAAAAGAAGTTCAGAAATATATGGTCAATAAATCCTATGAATATCCTATATTGTCTGATGTAAAGCCAAGTCCTGAAATTGCTAGTTTTGGTACAAGTTTCATAGAGGATCAAACATCCGTAAAGAATTTTGGACAACTAAATCCTGATGCGGTGAGGTTGATGGATAGATCGGGTTGGAAATAGTAGTCTTCTAGTTTAAGCTAAATTTATAAAAGTTTTTAAAATTAACAATTGAATAGACTGTCCTTCTGGAGACTGCTTCCTTTTGCGGTTCTTATTATCTTCTCCGCACCTATTATCGTAGTGACGTCTAGCTTACTCGGCAATTATTCCGAGAACTGGATTCATCTCTATGAGTATGTTCTTCTGGACTATGTACAGTCGTCTCTTTTATTAGTGACTGGAGTTTCCTTTTTAGTGTTACTTATAGGAACATCAACAGCATGGACCGTAACAAATTATGATTTTATTGGTAAAAGATTTTTTGAATGGGCATTGATTCTTCCTCTTTCTATACCTCCATATATTCTAGCTTATACTTTCACAGGATTATTTGATACATATGGGGATCTGAATAATTTATTTAGATATATATTTGATTTAGAAGACTCAGTTACAGTTTTTCCCAATGTAAGAAACATATACGGAGGAATAATTGTCTTCTCTTTTACTTTATATCCGTATGTGTATTTAGTTTCCAGAAGTGCATTCATCAATCAGTCTAGGTCAATGAAGGAAGCAGCACGAATGTTAGGACTGAATCAATTACAAGTTTTTTACCAACTTGCCCTTCCCCTAATAAGACCTGCTGCAATAGGAGGAGTTTTGTTAGTCGTTATGGAGACATTGTCTGATTTTGGTGCAGTCGATCATTTTGCAATACAAACCTTCACCACTGGTATCTTTAGAACTTGGTATGGTTTATATGATCTTCAGACAGCAATGCAACTTGCCTCTCTGCTACTTTTGACTATAGGAGTAATTTATATAATTGAAAGAAACTCTAGGGGTAAGCAAATTTACACATCCAATAATTCTACATTTTCCCCAATTCCCGAAGAAAGACTCACCGGAACAAAGGCCTTTATTGCGTTCTCAATATGCTTTACACCTATATTTGTAGGATTTATTTTGCCAGTAACAGAACTATTTTTATGGGCTTACGAAGTAAACCTCAATTTCTTTAATAAGAAATTCTTAAGTACTTCATTCAATACATTTACCCTAGCCATTGCCTCGGGTCTTATATGTGCAACATTAGCTTTAATCATCAACTTCTCAATAAGATATAAACCAAGTGATTTAGTGAAAAAACTAAGCAGTTTTTTATCTTTGGGTTATTCTGTGCCAGGTTTGATCTTAGCAATAGGTATAGTTCAATTACTGATATACCTTGATGAAATGATACTATCAAATTTAGATATAGTTCTGACAGGGTCAATATTTGGATTAATACTTTCCTATCTTATCAAGACTTATGCTCTTGCAAATTCTTCTATTGAAGCAGGCTATGAGAGAATCAGTAGATCAATAGATGATTCATCAAGATTGCTTGGTTCTGGTAGTTGGAGTATGTTGATAAATGTTCACTTCCCTTTGATGAAAACAGCCTTTCTGACTTCAGTCTTATTGGTTATGTCAGATGTAGTGAAGGAATTACCTGCTACACTGATCCTAAGACCTTTTAATTTTGAAACTTTAGCGGTCTCAACTTACATTTATGCCTCAGAAGAAAGGATGTTACAGGCTGCTGCACCAGCAATAGCAATCGTACTAGTGGGATTGATACCAATATTCTTCCTTTCGAAAATGATAAGATCGTCTCAACCATTGAAAGATCATGAATAGTAACATCTTAGAAATTACTAATTTGAATCATAGTTATGATGCAGATACGCTTATTCTTCAAGATATCAATTTAGATATTTCTAAAGGTGAAAGAGTAGCAATATTAGGACCATCGGGATGCGGAAAAAGTACTCTGTTAAGGTTAATTGCTGGTCTTGAAAAACAAAAAACTGGTTTGATCAAAATTAATGATTCTGAAGTATCTTCAGAAAATACTTTTCTTCCTCCAGAAAAGAGAAGAGTAGGTTTAGTTGTTCAAGAGAAGGCTCTATTTCCACATTTATCAGTCCAACAAAATATTTGCTTTGGTATACGGGACAAGAGAGATAGGGATTCAATTGCTCAAAGTTTAATGGGATTATTAAAAATAGACTCTCTAAAGAATAAATATCCCCATGAAATATCTGGAGGCGAGCAACAGAGAGTGGCCCTTGCGAGATCTATGGCACCAAATCCTAGCCTATTGATGCTAGACGAACCTTTCAGTGCCTTGGATGTAGATCTAAAGAATAATCTTTACGAAGAAATATCAAATTTATTCTCAGAGAGGAATATAACAGTCCTTCTCGTTACTCATGACTTAAAAGAAGCTGAGATCATGACTACTAGGCAGTTAAAAATGGAAAAGGGCAAACTTATCTAGTTTTACTCATTTAAATCTTTTTGATATGTTTCCGTCAGAAAGTAAACAGAAACCAAAGATAATATTGAAGCGAAAGCTATATAAACTGAAACCCAAAATATATCATAATTTTTCCACAGCAGAGTAGCTATAGTAGGGGCAAAGGATCCTCCGATAATAGCTCCTATCTGATAACCCAGGGATGCACCAGAGTAACGAACTTCGGTAGAAAAAAGTTCTGCAAAGAATGCAGCCTGAGGACCATACATCATCCCTAAAAAGGCCAAGCCTCCTCCAACACCTAAAATTACTAAGTAAAAATTTCCTGTATCTATTAATGGGAATAAAGCAAATGCCCAAATGGCAGTTAAAGCCGCTCCTGTCATAAAAATGCCTTTTCGACCATTCCTATCTGAATAGTCAGAAAACATAAATTGTGTTGGTACCATTATCGCTGATCCAATTAACACAGCCATTAAGATATCATTTCTGGATAACTCAGTTGCTTGAACACCATAAGCGAGTACAAAGGCGACT
>PYIJ01329136.1_pt1 | contig 12416 bp, 10 predicted proteins | sample 3578051 | NCBI WGS metagenome assembly PYIJ01 (sample SAMN08408021, study PRJNA431606) | Marine metagenome isolate SA_KN192-05_S13_5m, whole genome shotgun... | biome: marine; feature: oceanic pelagic zone; material: water; isolation source: surface water sample, 0.2-0.8 um fraction ... | reverse complement strand
CACAGTTGGGAACATGTGATGTTCAATATGATATTCCATTTGCCAATATAAAAAGCCAAAGTGAATTTATGGAGTTAATTGAAGATGAAGATGCAAGGCCTGATGATAAGGTTTTCGAAAAGGATCAAGTAAATTTCAAAAAGGATTTAATTAAACGTTCCCTTGAGATACTAGATGACAGGGAAACTAGAATTATTAAAGATCGTCACTTAATTGAAGATACTAAAACTCTAGATATACTAGGAAAAGAACTTAAGATTTCAAAAGAAAGAGTTAGACAGATAGAAAAAGGTGCGATGATGAAGTTAAAATCATATATTGCGAATTCTCAAAGCAAAGATCTTCTTTTCAGCTAACTAATTCAACAATATGTTCTCCCAAAACTAAAGAAGAAGTTAAACCAGGAGACTCAATTCCAAAAAGATTTATTAAATTCTTAATATTGTGAATCTCTTCGCCTTGTATTATGAAATCACTCTTTCCTTCTCCACGATTTTTCAACTTTGGCCTCACCCCCGAATAGCCTTTTTTTAATAAGCCCTTATCAAAAGTAGGTATATATTTTCGAATATCATTATAAAAAGATTCAAGTCTATTCTCATCTACATCATAATTTATTTCATCAATCCATTCTACATCTGGACCAAATCGTACTTGCATACCAATATCTAAACCTAAATGTAAGCCAAGACTTGCTTCATTTGGTATAGGATAAATTAAATGCCTAATATTTAAATCTTTACTGGTCTCGAAATAATTTCCCTTAGCGAAGTATGTCTTTGGAATTAGTGTTTTATCCATGGAGGATATTGATTTGGCAACATCTTCAGCATAAAGACCCGCTGCATTGATTAAAATTGAAGACTCAATTTTAATTTCATTATCTTCGTTAAGAACTGTTGAGACATGGACATTATTCTTAAGCTCAGATTTAATAAATTTACTATTGTAGGCAATGCTTCCTGACAACTCTAACTCTCCTAGATATGATCTCATTAATGATGCTTGGTCAACAATGCCTGAAGATGGAACAAACAATGCTTCCTCACATTCTACAAGCGGTTCCACCTGAGAAACATAATCTCCAGTCACTCTCTTTATTCCTTCAACACCATTATCCCCTGCTTTTTCATATATCTCATCAAGCTTTGGGATTTCGTCTTTTGAACAAGCCACAATAAATTTGCCTGTATTGAAGTGTGGGATTCTAAATTTATTACAGTATTCATAAATACGTTTATTTCCAGGAGCGCAAAATTTTGCTTTTAATGAATTCTGATCGTAATAGACACCAGCATGAATTACCCCACTGTTTCTTGAACTTGTTACTGAACCAAAAGTATTCTCTCTTTCAACGACTAGTACATCCCTTCTTTCAGCAGCAAAAGTCTTAGCAATTGCCAACCCAACAACTCCTCCTCCTATAACTAATACGTCTACAAAATTATTACTCATAAAATTTTCTTTATCATTAATGATACTTTCTTTGTTTCATTTTCTGTAAGCTGATATCCAACGTTTTCATAGTTGAGGCTTTCATGAAATTTTTTTGATATAAGGTTTGGTGGCTCAATATTAAATTCACATGCGATTAATTCATACTCAGTAATGTTTTTTTCTAAGTCTAAATATAGACTTTTTCCAATACCGTTTTTCTTGAACTCATCCATAATCACAATTCTATCGATATAAGCAAACTTCTCATACCTTCCACTAAACCATTTATAGTTTAAGCTTTTATAATCAAGTCCTGATGGCAAAACTAATAAAAAACCAGAAATGGCGCCGTGAGAATTCTCAGCTATTTTGAAATATAGTTTTCTATTAAGAAACCACTCAAATTCATTGTAGGATACATAATTGACTGCTGGAATTGCAGACTCATTAATTCGTACAATCTTATCTATATCAGAATGTTCAGCATCTCTTAACGTAAACATTTTAACAAGTTACATTATAATTTTCGACAAAGAGCTTTGGCATCCTTACTGGCTTAAAATTATTGAGACTTATGCAAGCGTAATCAACAAAAGAAGTGAAAATTGTTTGATCTTTAGCTATGTTAATAACTTGAAAAAATCTACTTAATCTAATTTTTTTATCAGTTGAAATAATCCAAGTTGAAATAGCTACTTGGTCTCCTTCAAACAAAGATCCTGTAAAACTATTTTCACTTTTTATTACAACACAAGCACATTTCAAATCTTCATATACCTTTGGAGTAATACCTAATCTTGATGAGTGTTTCCAGCTTACAATTTCACACCAATTTAAATAAACTTTATTGTTAACGTGGCCAAGGATATCAATATCTTCTTTTGTAACAGTAAATTCTTCGATAAACGGATTTTTATATTTCCAATTTAAATTTTCTAACATTATTAATTTCTGACTTCCTTAGGAAGTTTAAATTGAACATCTTCCTCACCAAGTGAAACATTCTCAATCTCTAATGAATAGTTTTTATTAAATTTTGAAATTATATTTTCTACTAAAATTTCTGGTACTGATGCTCCTGATGATATTCCAATAATATTACTTGAAGAATAATTACTTAAATTAAGACTTTCTGCATTTTCTAACAAATGAGAGTTAATACAGCCTGCTTTTTTTGCTACCTCGACGAGTCTGTTCGAATTAGATGAATTCTTAGACCCAACTACAATAAATGCATCACACTTATCAGCATATTCTTTAATGGCCTTTTGCCTATTTGAAGTAGCATAACATATGTCTTCTTTTGGCGATGACTCAATATTTGGAAATTTTTTACGTAATTCGTTGATAATGTTTTGGGTATCATCAATAGACAATGTAGTTTGAGTTAAGTAAGCAATTTTATCATTTCCAGAAAAATTAAGTTCATTTATATCATTTATAGTTTCTACTAAGTAAATAGCATCTTGAGGCAATTGACCCATAGTTCCTTCTACTTCGGGATGGTTCTTATGTCCTATTAAAATAATTTTGAAGCCTAATTTATAAAACTTGTCTGCCTGCACGTGCACCTTTGTGACCAGTGGACAAGTAGCATCTATAATAGTTTTATTATTATCTTTTGCATAATTAGTAATCTTTTTTGAGACTCCATGTGCTGAAAATATAATTGGTCTATCTTTTGGAGCATCTTCAATATTCTTTAAAAATACTGCTCCTTTTTTAGTTAAATCGTCGATCACATGCTTATTGTGAACAATTTCGTGATTTACATATACTGGTGATCCATATTTTTTAAGTGTTTCTAATACAACATCAATAGCCCTTGTAACTCCTGCACAAAAGCCTCTTGGCGAAACTAAAATTATTTTCTTACTATTATTCATACTAGTCAAATTTACAAATTTCTTTATATAGTATTTCTATATGAATATAGAAAATATAGTTGAAAAATTTACTAGTGTCATAATATCCCATAAAATTAAAACTATTACGTTAGCTATAGTGCTTGTTTTACTTGCTACTTCTGGTGTGCGTTTTTTAGAAACTCCTGCTGGTTACAGATCTTTTGTTGAAAATGATCAGCAGAATTACCAAGATATACTTAATATAGAAGAAAAGTACGGCACGATTGATACTCTTACTTTTGTGATAAAGCCCAAAAGTGGTGAAATTTTTCAGAAAAATGTTCTTAAAGTCATAGATGAATTGACGGAATTATCATGGAAAGCTCCATACTCATCAAGAGTTAGTTCATTGACAAATTATCAATATACAACCGTTGATGGTGACGACATTAATATTAGTGACTTCATAAGTGACATAGACTCGCTTACTGATAATGAATTGTTAGATCTAAAAAACCTAGCGTTAAAAGAAAAAAATATAGTAAACTTTATATTATCGAAAAGTTCAAAAGTAAGCTTTGTAAATATTACACTTGATGTACCTATTGGGATTGACTTTATCGAACCAATAGCATTTGCAGAAGAACAAAAAAAATTATTTAATGAAAAAAATCCGGACATCTTTGTAACTGTAGCAGGCTCAGCTAGATTTTCTCAGAACTTTCAAGAAACAGCTCAAAGTGATGCTACTAATATGTACCCTGCATTCTTAGTTCTTATAATCATACTCTCATATGTACTTTTAAGGTCAGTCTCTGCATCGCTACTATCACTTATTGTTATTTTTCTATCAATTCTACCTTCAATGGGCTCTGCTGGATGGCTAGAGTATCAGGTTTTACCTCCTTTAATTATTGCGCCTATAATTATACTAACTATTGCTTTAGCTCATGCTATTCACATTCTTTCAATAGCACTTTCTAATATGAATGAAGGAATGCAAAAAGATAAGGCGATTATAGAAAGTATGAAAATTAACTTTATGCCAGTATTCTTAACAAGTTTTACAACTGCTGTAGGTGTTGCTGGAGTAAATTTTGGAAATATTCCGGCATTTAGTCAAATGGCAAATGCTGTTGTATTTGGTGCTGCCTACAGCTTTGTATTATCTGTTACAGTATTGCCAGCATTATTTATGATGATGCCTATAAAGTCTGATGGTAAGAATAATATTATTTTGCCTGCCTTGCATGCATTGGGCAATTTTATTTTTAAATTTAAATATTATGTAATCACTTTTATATCTCTGATAACAATTTTTTTAATTTCACTGATACCAACACTATATTTTGATGATGACTTTGATGCTTACTTTGATCGCGTTGATGACTGGGTTGAAGTTAAGAATATTGTTAACGACGAGTTTGGTAGTTCGTTTTTTATTTTTGCTAATATGGATTCAGGAGAAGTGGATGGCATTACTGATCCAAATTATTTAAAAAAACTTGATGATTTTGCAAGTTGGCTTGAGAGTCAAGATGAGGTTGTTACAGTTGCTACAGTTGCAGATGTTATAAAGACCCTGAATAAAAATATGAACGAAGGATCAGAAGAGTTTTATTCAATACCAGATAATAAATCATTAAATGCGCAATATTTCTTAATGTACGAATTTTCAGTACCTTATGGAATGGATCTAAAAGATCAAATGACTGCCAACAAGTCAGAATCACGTTTACTTATAAGACTTAATAACTTTACCTCAATTCAATCTAGAGATTTTCACCAAAGGACCAAAGAGTGGATAAAAAATAATCTTGGTTCCTATCAATCTGATGGGATTGTTGGCATACCTGTGATGTTCCCATATGTATACCAAGAAAATACGAACGGACTTCTAAGGGGACTTATTTTTTCTTTTGGAATAATAATTGTTGTAATTGGCATTACACTCAGAAGCATTAGGTTCGGACTAATTAGTGTGGTTCCCAATGTTGTTCCCTTTGTTCTTGCTTATGGTGTACTGTCACTTTTTACCAAAATAGTAACTTTCAGTCATACTGTTGCCATTTTAATTGCCATTGGTCTTGTGGTAGATGCAACAATTCATTTCTTAACAAAATTTAAAAAAGCAAACGTGATGAATTTGTCATCATACGACGCAATCCAATATTGCTATAAATATGTTGGCTACCCAATCATTGTTGCATCAGTTTGCCTCTTTTGTGGATTTCTATTCTTACTTCAGTCAAGCTTTCAGACGAATTACGTGTTAGGTGGAATGTGTGCATTAATAATTTTACTTGCACTGATAATCGACCTATTATTGCTGCCATCACTGTTATTAATCTTCGGAAATAAATCAAAATGAAAATTTATTCTTTCTTATTTATACTAATTCTAACATTTAATTTTTCTTCGTTTGCGGAAACAGATGAAGAAATAGGTTTGAAAATAGCAAAAGAAGCTTATGAAAGTACACGAGGATATATAGATAGTACATCAGAGCAATTAATGATTCTAATTGATCCAAAAGGTAATGAGGTCATTCGAGAAATTTCAGGTAAAAATTTAGAAAACATGGACCCAGATGATGGTGATAAATCATTAATTTTCTTTAATAAACCTAAAGATGTCGAAGGCACAGTAATGCTTTCACATACACATGTGAATGATGATGATGATCAATGGCTTTATCTTCCTGCCTTAGGTAGAGTAAAAAGAATTTCGTCTAGCAATAAATCAGGGGCGTTTATGGGAAGCGAAATTTCATTTGAAGACTTTTCAGGTTTAGATTACAGAAAATACGACTGGAAATATTTAGGTGAAGAAAACTATGAAGGTGAAGTGTGCTATAAACTTGAGTCTTATCCTAAGTATGAGAATTCTGGGTACACAAAGAGAATTGGTCTTACGGACGAGTTGTTAAGAGCTCGAAAAATTGAATATTATGATAGAAAAGGCGATCTCCTAAAGACTATATATTTTGAGGATCATAAATTATACAACGATGCTATCTGGTTTGCAGATACTTTTCGTGTTGTAAATCATCAAAATGACAACTCAACTATTTATAAATGGGAAAATCGTCAATTAAATATAGGACTAAATAAAAAGGACTTTGAGAAATCCAGTTTGATGCGTTTAGCTGATTAATTGTGATTAAATATCTTTTCAAACGAAAAATACTTATTTTCTTTTTAGTTTTATTATTTCATACATCTCATATTAATGCATTAGACTTTAAAGCTTACGGTTTCATTCAACCAGAATCATCTATTTACATAAATGGGGACGGAAAACACAATCAGGATAATTACAATACTTCTTTGTTTGGAAAGGGAACCTTTATATCATACTTGCAGGAAGGTGATGCGAAATTTACCATTAGTGCAATTGGTCGTTTCGACCAGAATGATGATGAACTTCGCTACTTAGATTTTCAAAAGTTCAAATATGAATATTATTTTGACGATATAGCGCTAAAAGTTGGGAATGAAATAGTTTTTTGGGGCGTCAATGAAACGTTTAATATTGTAGACATTATCAATCAATCAAATTTAGCAGAAGATATAGCTGGAACAAAGAAACTTGGTCAGCCTATGGCTTCAATTTCATACAGTCAGGATTACGGGATATTTGATATCTACTTAATGCCATATTTTAGAGAGAGGCCATTTTCTGGCAAAGAAGGTCGTCCGAGACTTTTGTTTGAGGTTGATAAGAATTCTATTACCTATGAGTCTTCAGCAAAGAAACGTAAAATGGATTTTGCATTAAGATACTCTGCAGTTATCGAGGATTTAGATATTGGTTTATCTCACTTTTACGGAAACAACAGAACACCTGTCTTAAGCCCTAATCCATCAACTTTAAAGTTTGACTCTCATTACCCTATATTATCTCAAACAGGAGTTGATATTCAAGCTACTAAAGGACCTTGGCTGTACAAGCTTGAGTCTGTAAGCGCTAAAGATGGAAGTGAAAGACATTTGAGCGCTGCAGGTGGAATCGAATATACATATTATGGTATTCGTAATACGCAAAGTGATCTTGGTCTAATTGTAGAATATGCCTTTGATGATAGGAATGATAATCCTTTTAATAACGAAGGTGTTATCGGTTTAAGATGGAGCTTAAATGATATTAAATCTTCAAGTCTACTAGCAGGCTATTTATTCGACATAAGAGGCAACTCAAATCGCTTTCAAGCTGAGTTTGAACAAAGAGTAAAAGACGACTTAAAACTTTTTTTTGATGTATCATTAAATGGAAGTATTGATAACGCTGATTTTACTTATCAATTTAAAGAAGATTCAAGTTTAACTCTAAAACTTGCTAAATATTTCTAGATTCTAACTTCTGAACTATAAATTTTATCAAACATATTTTGATCTAAATCTATATATGTTGAGTCGGGTCCTGATGCAAAATAGAGTGGATCTTGAATTTTATTAGGGTTAAATCCTTCTTCGACCAGATCTGTTTTTTTATACTTAAATGTTCCTGTCTTTTCTATTTCAGGACTTATACGAATAAAAACAGGCACACTATAAGCTGGCAATTGTTCGGATAAATATTGATAGAGCTCGTCTAATTTAAATTCACTATTTACAACAAGAGATGCCATACCTGCTCTACCATCTTGATTGGGAACTTCCACACCATAAACATTAACTTCATCGATTCCTCTAAATGATGAAATTGCCTCGCTCACTTCATTAGTTGACACATTTTCAGATTTCCACCTAAAGGTATCCCCAATACGATCTACAAAATAAAAATAACCTTGCTTGTCTTTCTTTAATAAATCACCTGTAGAAAACCAACGATCACCTTTTTCAAAAACATCCTCAAGAATTTTTTTCTTTGTAGCTTCTTTATCTGTATACCCCTCAAATTTTCCAGTGAATTTATCATCATTTGGAATGAAGCCAATTGCTTCACCAGCCTCATCATTTTCACACTCGATACAGAACCCATCTTCATTTCTAATTACAACTTCATTTTCAACATCAAATTTAACAATTTTAGTCGGTAAAATTCCCTTTAAATATGGAGGAATTCTTCCAATTGAACCGAATTCACTGTCCACATTTGTTAAAGATACATTTCCCTCCGAGGAACCGTAAAACTCTATAATTTTATTAATACCAAACCTTTCTTGCACTACTTTCCAGACCTCTGGCCTCAATCCATTTCCATATATTCCTCTGATCTTATGTTTTTTTTCATAATCGTTTTCTTTTCCAGCCACCAAATATCTGAATAGTTCACCAATGTAGGTGATTACTGTGACTTCATACTTTACACAATCCTCCCAGAACTTCTCGACAGAGAATTTCTTTCTAAGCACAACAGTACCACCTGTACAAAAAGTTGAACCTATTCCAACTACACCTCCAGTTGCATGATACAATGGAAGAACCATGTACGTTTTATCTGTAGGTTTCATTTGAAGTGAAAACATTTGTAGTCCGCATCCAACTAAAAACTTTTGATGGCTAAAATTTGATGCTTTAGGCATGCCTGTTGTACCACTTGTATAAATATAGAAAAGAGATTGGCTATTTGATAAATTTTCTCTTACTGAATTATCTGGTCTAATTTTTCCTTCCTCATTAAAGCTATTAGACAGTGACTCATAGCCTTGAACTTCTTTACCAGCTACGTAAACATCTAAATCATCCTCGATATAGCTTTGCGCTGATGAAAGATTTTCCATCAAGTCAGAACTTATAATAAGACTTTTACTTTCCGATTTTTTAATACAATGAGCTAAAGACTTACTTTTAATATTGTTGTTTAAACAAGCAACAGTAACCCCAATTTTTGCTAAGCCAAACCAAGTAAAAATATACTCTGGCTTATTTTCCATTAATAAAGAAATTGCATCACCAGTTTTGTATCCTTTGCTAATTGCCCAGTTAGCAATTTGATTAGCCTCATCATCCATCTGGCGGTACGTATATTTTTTTTCCTCAAATTCTATTGCAATGCTATCTGGAGATTTATCAACCTGCTCCTCCATGATATCTGCCACAGTTGTTGATTTTTTTTTATCAAACTTTCTAGAACGTCCAACAAGTTGTAAGAAAAATTTAAAATAACTATACTCTCTAGATACTGTATTTAAAATGCCCATTTAAATTCCTAAACTTTCTGAATATTTCATTATTGTTTTTGTTTTTGGCCCAAAATCAAATGAAATTTTATCAATTTTGGTTACCGGTCTTACCCCAAGAATACTATTTGTTAAGAATACTTCACTTACTTTTTTTAGATTATTCAATGATATGCTCTTTACTGCAACCTTTTTCTTTTTCAAAAGCAGCTTTCTGACAGTGCCATCTAGAGCTCCATCTTTTAGGGGAGGTGTAAAAATTTTGTTATTTTCAACAAAATAGATGTTTGAACTAGAACAGCAGCATATTTTATTTTTTTCATTTAAAAATAATGCATCATCAAATTTTTCTTTTTTTGAAATATGTTTTGCAACAATATTTTCAAAATAATTGCTCGTCTTATTTTGTGACAATATTGAATTACTTAAGCGTTTTATATCTGAAGTTTTAATTCTTATCTTTGGTATAGTCTTGTTGGTGGCTAGGTTTGAAAGAGTAATTAGAAAAGTGCACGCATGATCATTATTAAAATCAAGCCCTCGAGCCTTCGATACTCCCCTTGAAAGCGTTAATCTAATGGCCACACGCCTTGTGTCTATTTTATTTTTTTTTACTAATTTATAAATTATATCTTCAAGCTTTTTTTTTGAGATAGAGAAATTGAAGTAATTTTTTTTGATTGATTTAATGAATCTTTCATAATGGTAGTTAAATAAAATGATTTTTTGATTATTAAAAAGAATTGTTTCAAATATAGCATCTCCTAAAAGGAAGCCTCTATCCCTAACATCTATTAGAATATTTTTATTATTTGAAAATTTATTATTAAAGTAAATTATCATTCTACACGTTGTGCTTTATGTGACGCGTTGTTTCTTGCTGTTCTATTTATGTTAACTAGGTTTTCTACTTTTTCATTTAGCTCTATAAATTCGTTTAGTGGATCTGAATCAGAGACAATTCCTCCTCCAGAATTAAGGTAAGCTCTTTTTTTATTTACAGTTACTGTTCTTATAGGAATATTAAAATCAGAATAACCAGAGAATGATGCATATCCAATAGCACCACAATAGACGGCTCTATTACTATCTTCTAGTTCAGAAATTATCTGCATTGCTCTAATTTTTGGAGCTCCAGTAACTGATCCTCCAGGCATACAAAAATTCAAAATATCAAATATATCACTTCCCTTTTTTATATTTCCTTCAATATCTGAGACTAAATGATGAACATTATTATAGGTTTCTACTTCTGCAAGTCTCGTAACTTTTACTGAACCTGGTTTACAAGCTTGAGAAATATCATTTCTTAATACATCAACAATCATAAGATTTTCTGCATTATCTTTTTCACTTGCTTTTAAAGTGGCAACCAATTTTCTGTCTTCTAATTCACTTTGTCCCCTTTTAATTGTGCCCTTGATTGGCGACACCTTGATTTTGTTACCCTCAAGTCTTAGAAATCTTTCTGGCGAATAAGATAATATTGTAAAATTTGAATTTTTAATAAAACAGGAAAAAGGTGTTTCTGTATTTTCTCTGTACTTTAAATAATATTGAACGGATTTAAAATCATTAGGTATTTTTGACAAAAATCTTTGTGTTATATTAGCTTGGAAGATATCTCCATCTTTAATGTATTTAAGAACTTTTTTTATTTTTGAAATATATTTTTTCTTTGTAAAATCTTTCTTCCAATTAAATCCTTTTAATTTTACTTTAGCGTTATTTAATCTTGGAATTGAATATAAATTTTTAGCTTTTTGTAAGCGTACTTCATGATTTACTTTATTTTTAATCTCATTATTAAGATTGCACGAAAATAAAAATGCTTTCTTAAATTTATTATCAAAGGCAAAAACAATATCAAATAATCCTAAATAGATATTAGGAACAATCTTTTCATTTTTTTTATTATTTCTTATTTTTTCATTAATTAAACCAGATTCATACGACAAATATCCGGCATAACCACATTGAAAATGCGGTAAGCTTCTTATTTTTTTAAAACTGACTTTTGATAATATATTTCTTGCTTTTATAAATTCTTTCGATGAGAAATTTATATTTTTCTTATTTATTTTAATGGAGTCTATCGGATCAAACGCAATATATGAATATCTATTATTTTTTGAAATAGTATTATTCGCACTGTCTAAAAAAATAAGATTATTCTGATCTTGAAATCTTAATAGTGCATCCTGAGGATTTATGTAATCAAGTTTTTCTGTTTTAATTTTAATTCTTTTCATAGTTTTTGTTTGGTAGGGATATCCGGAGTCGAACCGGAACGCCCGAAGGCACCAGATTTTGAGTCTGGCGCGTCTACCAATTCCGCCATATCCCCATTTTACAAATTATTCTTTAAACCATTATTATAATCAATAAGAGCCTAAAATTATTATGTATGCTAATATATGTATATTACCATAAATTATGTTAAACTCTATTTATCAAAAATTTAAGCTATATTTCGTCTCTAAAACTTTACAGTTCTCTAACAGTCCGTTCGCGTATCCTTTTCTATTTGTAATTTGCTTAGCAGAAGCAATTATATTTCCATTACCTCAAGAAATTATTATGATTCCAATGATGGCAGTCAATAAAGCCAGGGTTTATATGATTGCATTCATTTGCCTTACTGGCTCTTTAGCGGGTGCTGTTATTGCTTATTTCATAGGACTGTTTCTATTTGAAAGCATTGGGATACTTATACTTGAAACCCTACACATGAATGACGCTTTCTATAATTTTGTGAACGATATTGAACAATATGGGTTTTTATATGTGTTTATTGGGGGCTTTACTCCTTTACCTTTTAAAGTTGTAACTTTATCAAGCGGCTTTCTAAATATTAATTTTTTAATATTTATTCTTGCTTGTGTTTTATCAAGATCAATAAGGTTTTTTTTAATTGGTTTCTTAATTAAGACGTACGGTGAGCAAGTTATGCGTGAATTTGAGAAAAGATTAACTCTTTATTCAATTTTTTTTATAATAATAATATT
>PYIJ01292341.1_pt1 | contig 12504 bp, 11 predicted proteins | sample 3578051 | NCBI WGS metagenome assembly PYIJ01 (sample SAMN08408021, study PRJNA431606) | Marine metagenome isolate SA_KN192-05_S13_5m, whole genome shotgun... | biome: marine; feature: oceanic pelagic zone; material: water; isolation source: surface water sample, 0.2-0.8 um fraction ... | reverse complement strand
TTCCATGCCACAGAGTTGTTCGATCAGATGGAAAAATCGGAGGTTACAGTGGAGTTGGTGGTAAAAAAAGGAAAGCGATGTTGCTTAAATTAGAAAATGTTAAGTTTTAACATTTAAATTTGATTTCCTTAATCTTATTGTATCGGGTGTAACCTCAACAAACTCATCATCACTTATAAATTCTAAACATTGATCCAAAGACATTAATTGAGGAGGTCTCAGTGGGATTGTGTCGTCAGAACCTGATGCACGATGATTAGTAAGTTTTTTCTCTTTTGTAATATTTACAACTAGATCCCCGTCGTTATTTCTTTCACCAACAATCATTCCCTTATATACCATTGTTCCTGGAGGTACAAATAATACTCCCCTGTCTGCCATTGCTAAACTTGCGTACGAGGTTACTTTTCCGTCTCGATCTGCAACCAACACTCCGGAAGTTCTTTGTGGGATATCTCCAAACCATTCTTGATATGAATTAAATAAAGTATTCATAATTCCAGCGCCTCTAGTTTCTGTTAAAAATTGATTTCTAAATCCAATTAACCCTCTTGATGGAATTTCAAATTCTAAAGTTGCTCTTCCAAACCCATTATTCATCAAACTGGTCATCTTCCCTTTTCTGGTTGATAGATTCTTGGTTACAGCGCCTACATAGTCATCAGGAATATCAATGTATACATTTTCAACAGGCTCATGTATTTTATTACCTTTTTCAATCGTGATTACTTCTGGTCTTGAAACCATGAATTCATAGCCTTCTCTTCTCATAGTTTCGATAAGCACAGCCATTTGAAGCTCTCCTCTGCCTTTTACTTCAAACACATCCGTTTTATCTGTTAATGCAACTTGTAAAGACACATTACTTAAAACTTCTTTTTCTAATCTTTCGATAATATTTCTAGATGTAACATATTTGCCTTCCCTTCCTGCGAATGGAGAATTATTAACATGGAAAAAAATAGAAACGGTAGGCTGATCTATACTGATTCTGGGTAAAGGCACTGGATCTTCATTGTCTGAGATTGTGTCTCCAATATTAATATCTTCAATTCCAGCAATAGCGATAATGTCTCCTGACTCAAGTGTGTCAACACTTTTACGATCGAGACCTTTAAATGTATATAAGGCAGATAACTTAATATTATTTTTAATATCATTTTCAGAACATAAACTATATTTTGTATTGATATTAAGTGTTCCACTATCAAGACGGCCAACTGCAACTTGCCCTACATAAGAATCGTATGCTAAATTCGTTACTAAAAATTGAGTTTTAGCTGAGTCTGTTGTACTAGGACCTTGAAAATGATTAATTATTAATTCAAATAATGGATTAAGGTCTTTTGCTTCATCTTGGATGTCATTTACTGCAATTCCATCTTTTGCATTCGTATAAATTATGGGAAACTCTATTTGTTCATCATTAGCATCTAAATCAATAAAGAGATCATATGTTTCTTGGACTACTTCGTCAACTCTTGCATCTGGTTTATCAATTTTGTTAATAACTAAAATTACAGGAAGCTTTCTTTCTAGTGCTTTCTTTAAAACAAATCTTGTCTGAGGTAATGGGCCTTCACTCGAATCCACTAATAAAAGTACACCGTCTACTAAATTTAAACTTCGCTCTACTTCACCACCAAAGTCAGCATGCCCAGGTGTATCAACAATATTAATTTTTACATCTTGATACTGTATTGCAGTATTTTTAGAAGTTATAGTAATGCCACGTTCTTTTTCTAAATCTCCAGAGTCCATAACTCTTTCCTCAACAACTGTGTGATCGCTAAAGGTACCGCTTTGTTGAAGCAAACCATCAACTAATGTAGTTTTTCCATGGTCTACATGAGCAATTATTGCGATATTACGAATATTGTCTTTAGGCATAAGAATGAATTATATATTTAATATATTAATTGATTACTAATTTGGTAATTTATTTTCTTTTTCCGGTTCTATTAGTGCGAAAATCTAGACGACCTCTTCTTTTAAGCATGTGCTTTTTTTTACGTGCCTGACGGCGTGCCTCTGTAATTTCTTTATCTGCCATAATTTATATCTGAATAATAATCTAAATAATGCAAAATGTTACATTGATATATGCCATTAATTGCTCGTAGGTACATTCAAGCATTCACAGGAATAACCATGATTGGCATAGGTGTAGCTTTTAACTATATGGCAAATTTAGGGCTAGGTCCCTGGGGTGTTTTGCACGATGGTATAGCTAAGACTATTAATATTACTTATGGGCAGGCAGGTATTTTAACTTCACTTCTTGCATTATTACTATGGATTCCCCTTAAGCAACGACCAGGAATAGCAACTATATTTGATGCATTCTGGATAGGTCTTACAGCTGATTTTGTTATAAATATTATTCCTGAAGCAGCATCTATTTATATACAAATTTTGTACTTAATAACAGGAATTACTTTAATAGGTGCTGGTACTGCTATTTATGTTGGAGGAGATTTAGGTGCAGGACCGCGTGATGGGATTATGGTAGGTCTTGAACAGTTAGGTTTTAAAATTGGAAATGCTAGAACACTTTTAGAGTTGGTTGCATTTTCTATTGGCTTTTTACTAGGTGGTAAAATAGGTATTGCTTCTGTTGTTATTGTGTTATCAATTGGAAGAGTACTTCAATTCTTTATGCCTTATTTTGATTTACGAAAATAAAGTTATATAGTTTCAATTTCTATTGCGAATATACCATGTAAAGGAATCATTTCTTTATATTCGTGAAAACTATACAGCAAATCTATACCTTCTTCTAGTGAACCTACTAACGTTGATAGAACCTCGAGCCCTTCATGAATAAGTAATTCTTTCGGATCTTTATAATTTTTTACACTTATGACTTTTACTTTTAAAGCATCTGGAATAATTACATCCAAATTTATGAAAGGTGGACCATTGATTATTTGAAATGAAATTATATCGCCATAATTTAGTTCCTTATAATCAATGTCTTCATATGAATTATTTGTCCTAATTTCAATACGTTTATATCCATTCTTTATTGCTTCTAAGGGTTTCTTGTATATCTCTAATTTATATTCATTGACCATAGATTTAATTCTATTATTGATTAAAGTATTTAGTAGGTAATAAGCCTGTTACCTCAAAAAAAGAGTTCGGGAAACTGGACTCTTTTTTGCATTTACGGTATTTTAAAAATAATAATGATTAATAAAGTACTCCTTGTTTTTGGTCTGTATTACAAATATGACAGATTGTGGGTAACCAAAAGATTAGAAAAAGTATTTTGGTTAATTATTATTTATTTAGCAATAAGAAATTTTGTTCTCAACCAGATATAAAATATAAATATGAATCCAAAAATAATTTTACTATTGAGTTTTGCTCTTCTAATTCCTTTGTTTTTTGGTTTACTATATTTGCTATATTAAAACATGGAAGAAAACATTAATAACATAATCCCACGTGTAGGTCTTGGGACATACAATATGAACTCTGAAGAAGCTGAAGAAATGTCATATGCTGCAATAAATTATGGTTATAGGCATATTGATACAGCAGCAGTTTATAGAAATGAAGATGGCGTAGGTAAAGCATTAAAAAGAATTTTTGATAATACGGATTTAAAACGAAGTGATATAACAATTACTACCAAGCTTTGGCCAGGAGGTTTAGTAAAAGTAGATAGGGTAAAAAATAAAGTAGGAACAATTAAATCATTAGATAAGAGTCTTAGAAATCTTGATCTAGATTTCGTAGATCTTTACCTAATTCACTCCCCTCATGCTAAAAATAAAAGATTAGACCAGTGGGAAACATTACTATCGCAACAGGAACAACATAAAGTCAAAAATATTGGAGTATCTAACTGGGGCATAAACCATATCGAGGAATTAAACGATAAAGGCTACCCTTTGCCTGCAGCTAACCAAATTGAAATCCACCCATGGTCTCAAAAACCAGAATTAGTTTCTTACCTTCAAGAGAAACAGATCGATATTATTGCATACAGTAGTCTTGTACCACTTTCGACATGGAGACATAAAGATGGAGAAAATAGTTTAAAAACTGATGAAATGTATAGAGATAGTGAAGATTCAAAGTCACCTTTTAAAAAATTAGCTGCTCAATATGAAGTTACAGAAGCACAAGTACTTTTAAAATGGGCTCTACAACTTGGCTATGCAATCCTGCCAAAAAGTATACAGATAGAGCGCATGAAAAATAACTTTGACCTTGATTTCACAATCAGTGAAAGTGATATGCAATTAATTAAACTATTAGATCGTGGCGGTAGTGTTACTTGGGAATACGGAGATCCTTTAGCTATTAAATAACTGTGTAAATCATAAAATTTTTACATAATCTTGAAATATTTTAAAACTCTTACTGCAAAAACTACGATAAGTATAAAGGCAATAAAAGCAGAAATAACTTGAATAACAGTAATCTCTGGAGGCAACATTACAAATCCATAAGGTATTGCAAATACGCTTATAACAAGTAATTGAATCATAATTGATGATTGTTTCTTCTCTTTTAAATCTTCAGAACCAGAAAACAAACCCTGTATATATTTTGCTATAACACTTATTAAATGTCCCATTTCAATATCCTTTAAAATATTAAATTATTTATTTATTTTAATTCATAAATCTTTACATTTACTGATTTTTAGTAAATAAGACTGAGCAATAAGATTATGTAATGAAGGATATAAGAACTTTAAACGACCTAGATATTTTTATTACAAAACTTATGTCTCGTTGGGGAGTCACGCTTTTGCGATACTCAATTGGGATTATTTACATTTGGTTTGGAATTTTAAAACCTTTTGGATTAAGTCCTGCACAAGAATTAGTAGAAAATACTGTATATTGGTTTAGTAATCCTGCAGATTTTGTACCGATTTTAGGTTGGTGGGAAGTAATTATTGGTATAACAATGTGTATAAAACCACTAATAAGATTTTCCATATTTTTATTATTTATTCAAATGCCAGGAACCTTCTTGCCCTTAGTGCTTCTGCCTGAAGTATGTTTTACAAATTTTCCATTTGGTTTAACAACCGAAGGTCAATACATTATTAAAAATTTAATAATAATTTCTGCAGCAATTGTCGTGGGATCAACCGTTAGAGATAAATCATAAATTTGAATAATGATTTACATTCTTATTATCGCAACACTAGTAATAATTAATTTTACAAATGGGATTACAAGGATTCAGAATAAAGAAAATAAAAATAATTTAGAGATTTTTATAATTGATAATTACAAAACTATATTTGGCCTTATATTTCTAATATTTTCTATTTTCTTTTGGCAAAACAGTTGCTTTTTTTTAAATTTTGAATGTTAATTTTTTATTTATCAGTATTTCTATAAATTAATCTTGTTCCTCGCTTATTGAAAAAGAACGCAAATATCCATTCAATTGCTACTAAAAATTTTGATTTATATCCAATAAGATAAATTAAATGAATAAGGCTCCAAAATAGCCATGCAATAAAACCTGATATTTCATATTTTCCTACAACACCAATAGCTTTAAATCCACCTATAGTTGCCATCATTCCTTTATCTTTGTAAATAAAAGGTTTTCTGCTCTCTTTAGAAATATTCTTTTTTATGTTTAGTCCAACATATCTACCCTGCTGTATAGCTACAGGTGCAATTCCTGGTAATGAATTGCCATCGACATCCTTAAAATTTGCTGCATCTCCAATGACAAATATATTTTCATCTTTTTTGATTGAACAATCTTCATTAATTATTGCTCTACCTTCTGCATCTATATCAGTATCCAAATGTTCTATCAAAGAACTTGCCTTGTTTCCAGCTGCCCAAATAATATTATCGGAAAATATTTTTCCTTTATTAGTTGTGACAATCATTTCTTCAATATTTTCAACTTTTTCATTTGTTTTAATTGTTACCCCAAGTTTTTCGAGGTATTTTGTAGCTTTAATTGATAGTTTTGTACTGTAAGCAGGAAGAATATTGTCCCCTGCTTCTATTAAATAAACATTAGAATCATAGCTATCGAAATTTCTATATTCTTTACTTAAGTTTTTAAATGCAATTTCAGCAATAGATCCTGCTAGTTCTACCCCAGTTGGACCGCCACCTATAACCACAAAATTTAAATATTTTTTTTGCATATCTTTATTAGTTTCATTTTCAGCTTTTTCAAAAGCTTTCAGTATTCCATCTCTTATGTCTAGGGCATCATTAATATTTTTGAGGCCATTTGCATATGTCCCCCACTCATCATTTCCGAAGTATGAGTAACTTGCTCCAGTACTAATTATTAATTGATCATAATCGACTACATCTTCATTTTTTAAAACTACTTGTTTTTTATCTTTATTTATTTGTACAACTTCACTGAGCGTAATATTTACATTCTTGTCATTTCTAAATAAGTTTCTAATGGGAACAGTTATGTCAGCTGGAGATAAAACAGCTGTTGCTACTTGATATAGCAATGGTTGGAAAAGGTGATGATTAGTTTTATCAATGAGAGTGAATTCATTATCGCTTTTTCTTGCTTTTTGTAAAAAGCTAAGACCACCAAATCCACCACCAATAACTACAATTTTTGACATTACTTAAATTATAGATTGAATTTTCTATTGTAATTAATTCAAAATTTTTATTGTTTTGGAATTATTGATAAAGATTAAATAAGCTATCAATTATTAATAATTTTTAATAAATAATAAAATTTATTAGTAATGATAAATAATAATCATACAACTCAAATATCGAACGTATTAATTATCGGAAGTGGCGGTGCTGGATTAAGAGCTGCTATTGAAGCTAAACAATTAGGTATGGAAGTTACTGTTTTAGGAAAAAGACAAAGTACAGATGTACATACAGTATTAGCTGCTGGAGGTATAAATGCTGCATTTGGAAATGTTGATCCAGAAGATTCTTGGGAACAACATTTTGCTGATACCTACATTGAAGGCTATGGTTTGTCTGAACCAGAAGTTGTTGAGTTAATGGCAAAAGAATCACCATCACTCGTTCGAGAAATTGATGAATGGGGCGCAAATTTTGCAAAGCTTCCAAATGGTGATATCGACCAAAGATTTTTTGGTGCTCACACCTATAGAAGAACTTGTTACTCAGGAGATTATACTGGTCGATCTATTTTGTTTGCTTTAATCAATAAGGTTAAGTCTCTAGACATTCCGATAATGGATTCTCAATACGTATCTGACCTACTTGTTGAAGACAATATTTGCTTTGGAGCTATGGCATTTGATATTCAAACCGGCCAAAGAACAGTATTTCTAGCTGACTCAGTAATAATTGCAGCTGGTGGCCATACAAGATTATGGAGAAAAAGTTCATCAAGAAGAAATGAAAATACTGGCGATGGATTTCACTTAGGTCTTAAAGCTGGATGCAAACTTAGTGATATGGAAATGGTCCAATTCCATCCTACTGGAATGGTAATACCTGAAGAAATGGCTGGAACACTAGTTACAGAAGCCGTTAGAGGTGAAGGTGGAAAGCTTCTTAATAGTGATGGTGAAAGATTTATGAAAAATTATGACAATGACCGAATGGAATTGTCTACAAGAGACCGTGTAGCCATGGCTAACTATACAGAGATTGTTGAAGGAAGAGGATCTCCTAATGGTGGTGTCTATTTAGACATTAGTCATAAAGGTAAAGATTTTATTATTGAGAAGCTACCAAGAATGTATAGACAATTTCTTGATACTTTGATGATAGATATATCAAAAAGTCCTATGGAAGTATCTCCTACTGCTCATTATTCAATGGGAGGCATAGTAGTGACTCCAGAAGAGCATTCAACAGGTGTTGAAGGGCTTTATGCTGCAGGCGAAGTGACTGCAGGTTTGCACGGAGCTAATAGGCTTGGCGGAAATTCATTAGCAGAAATATTAATATTTGGTAAGAGAGCAGGAGCTGCAGCATCGAAAAGATCAAAAGATATTGATATCCACAAAAGATCAAAAAAAGTAATAGAGAATGCTCACGAAAATTTAAATTCATATATTAAAAATGGATCAGAAGTAGCTAGGCCACTCCAAAGAGCTTTGAGAAATATTATGTGGGAGTATGGTGGTGTTGTCAAAAGTGAAAAAAAATTAAATAAAGGACTATTAGAAATCTCAAATCTTAAAGAAGCATCTAAAGATCTTGATGTACGACCAGATTCAGAAGGTTATCAAGATTTAATGTTAGCTTTCGATCTTCAAGCATCACTTATCTCATCGGAAGCAACTCTATTAAGTGCATTAAATAGAGAAGAAAGCAGAGGAGCTCACCAAAGAGAAGACTTCGAAGATATGGATAAAAAATTCAATGTTAATATGAAAGTTGAATTTGATAACAATGAAAATCTTTTATTAAGTAAAGAAGATACGCCATCTTTAAAAAAAGAACTCAAAAACTTAATCGCAAAGACAAAAGAAATAGATAATTTCGAAGGTATGCTTTTAGAATAAAATTAAATATTTTTACTATTAATTAAAAATAAATCTTCTACATCAGCGTCCAACGATGACAAATTAATTGCCGATAACGGAAGTAATTGTTCAATATAAAATTTTGATAAAGTAATTTTATCTTTATAAAACTCGTTGCCAGTTTCTTTATACATCTTGTCTGCAAGGATTGCTGCTTTAGTCATATAGTATCCTCCTAAAACTTGGCCAAACATTTTGGTATATGCCGTTGAGAAGCCACTAATTCTTCTCTGATTACCATTAATTAATAATTTTCTAATTTTTTCTGTAGATTTAATTAAGTTTTTAATATGAAATCCTAATGTTTCATTTAATTTTGATAATCTTTCATTATCTTTAAGTTCATTCGTTACAGATAACATTTCATCAAAAAGAGTATCTACAGCTTTTCCATCATCTATGTGTATTTTTTTCAATGTTAAATCCAGTGCTTGAATACCATTTGTTCCAGCATATATAGGAGCTATCCTCGCATCTCTAAAGTATTGAGCAACACCTGTTTCTTCAACATACCCCATACCACCATAAACTTGTATCGCCATAGATGTTAGTTCTACACTTAAATCAGAGATCCAGCTTTTACTAATTGGAGTTAAAAGCCCACATCTCATTTCTCCATAATTTTTTTGCTCTTTATTGCCAAAATAATAAAAATCTAACATCATTTGGTTGTCGTACATCATATAACGCATTGCTTCAGAGTATGCTTTGATAGTCATAAGCATTCTTCTTACATCAGCGTGATCAATTATTGTAGAGTTTTTTGCATCCTCTTTGGACATTCCTACTGGTCTTCCCTGTACTCTATCTCTTGCATATTGTGCTGCACCTTGTAAAGCTCCTGTAGTACATGCGAGTCCATGTCCTCCAACTCTTATTCTTGCTTCATTAATTGTTGTAAACATGTAATTTAATCCTCGATTCTCATCTCCAACCAAATAACCGGTAGCGCCGTCATACTCCATTACACAAGTTGGGCTTCCATGAATTCCTAACTTTTCTTCAATAGATATGCAATTTACATTATTTCGTTCGCCAAGTGAGCTATCATCATTAACTATATATTTTGGCACTATAAACATAGATATTCCTTTTGTACCTTCTGGTGATCCTGGAACTCTAGCCAAAACAAGATGAACAATATTGTCAGATAAATCATGTTCTCCAGATCCTATCCATATTTTTGTGCCTGTAATCTTATATGTTCCATCATCCTGTGGTTCAGCTTTAGTAGTTAAATTATTTAAATCAGATCCAGATTGGGGTTCACTTAAATTCATTGTTCCAGTCCATTCACCAGAAACAAGTTTTGGTAAAAATTTATCTTTTTGTTCCTGGCTTGCATGTTCATTAATTCCTGATATTGCACCAATGCTTAAACCTGGTCCCAATACAAATGCCATATTTGCAGTACACAAGATTTCAAGTGTTCCACCAGATAGTAAATAAGGCATCCCACCCCCACCTATTTCAGAAGGCAATGATATAGAAGCCCAGCCAGCATTTTTAAATTTTTCATATGCCTCAATAAAACCTGGAGGCATGTTAACTACTCCGTTGTTATATTTTGCTCCGTGCTTGTCTCCATCTGCATTAATAGGAGCTAATACCTCTTCAGCAAATTTTGAACACTCTTCAATAGCGGGTACTGCTATATCTAAATTAAAGTCTTTAAATCTATCAATATTGTTCAATTTTTCGTATGAATTAAGAACATCAAACGCGAATAAAATATCTTTTACTGGAGCTTTGTAATTGACTGCCATACAAAAATTTTAAAGATATGTTGTTATATCAACAATCAGGAAATAAATAGATTCAAAGCAGTTCTAAAATTTAATTAATATCAATCGATACAGGCAATTTGTATATCATCATTGTTTTTGGTGCTGAAATGCATTTATACTAATACAAATGAAACGTATCTACACATTCGGTCATGAACAAGTTGAGAGAAATATAACTGTTGGTGACATATTGGAAAATAAAAAAAATAATAAAAAAATGACTCAAGTTACAGCTGCTAACAAAGAAGAGGCTGAAATAATTGCTGACCAAGACATAGATATGATTATTACTGGAAGTGATTGGTATCAAGATGTAAGAAATGGAGCACCTAATACGTTCATCACTGCTGCACTTTTTGCTGGAAGATTTATTACAAATGAAGAAATACTTCGTGGTGCATTTGATGTAATGATGGCTGGTGCTGATTCAGTGCTAACACCAAGAAGCTTTGATGTTGTAGAAATGTTAGCAAAGGAAGGCATGCAGGTTCAAGGCCACGTAGGTATGGTTCCTTCAATGGCAACAAAATATGGAGGAATTAGAACAGTAGGTAAAACTGCAGACGAAGCGATGGATATATTAAAAGATATGAAAAGACTCGAAGATGCAGGTGCTTTTGGTGCAGAGGTAGAGTGCGTAGCTGAAGATGCATTAAATGAAATTAAAAAACACACATCCCTAGTTATAAACTCACTTGGTTCTGGTTCTAGTGGAGACGTTATGTTTTTATTCTTTGAAGATATATGTGGTGAAACATCAGGAATAAAAATGCCTAGGCATGCTAAGTCTTGGGGCAATGGTAAAGAGATTAAAGAAAAACTTAATGCAGAAAGATCTAAAGCAATTAAAGGATTTAAAGATGATGTTGATTCCGGTAGCTACCCGAACAGTGACCACACTGTAGAAATGCTTCCTGGCGAGAAAGAAAACTTACTTGAAAAGCTAGACAGTTTATAAATGAAGAACTGGCAAAAACTAGCTGTCAGTTTAGGCATTATCGGCATAGGTTACAACTTTGTAATAAGGTATGATTCACTTCCCTATTATCAATTAATTGCTATTGGAGTTGGTTTATTTTTTATTCTTAGAAAGTTTAGGAACTAACACTGGAGTATTTCTTTTATATCGTTGATACTCTTCTAGGTCACCATATCTTTCATCTGCAATACGTTCTAATAAATTTACACCACTCATTCTGGTTAATAAAATATACACAAATATAGGTGAGATAAGAGTTACATACTCAACTCCTGTAAGAGTGTTTAAAGCAATTACCGCAATCCCAGTCCAGAGTGTAATTTCACCAAAATAGTTTGGGTGCCTAGATCTTGCCCAAAGACCAGAATGAATAAATGCTTCATTTGGATTATTGTTTTCTCTAAATACCCTTTTTTGATAGTCAGATATAGATTCAATGCTAAATCCAGTGATCCATAACGCCATACCCACCATTGCTAAAACTGGTAGAGTGTCCTCTTCTGGTGATAGGATTGCAATTATCGCAGCACAAGCAGTTAAAGAGACCCAAAGTGCCTGACCCATCCAATATTGTAGAAACCAAAAAAAATGCATTTTTGCTTTTTCAAATCGTACATCTTTACCATCTTTCCTAACTCTCCTAAATAAATAAATACCCAATCTTGATGCCCATATCATTACATAGAAATAAATGATCGAATCAATCATTGTTTTATTTTCCACAGAAAAGTAAGCGAGTGAGGCTGTTGCTATATACGTAAGGCTTCCAACTAGGTCGTAATATTTTTCTGTTTTTAATAAAAAAGAAGGTATGAAGAATATAACTTGAAGCAAAACAGCAACAATTAAAATAAATGTAAAAGCATTTATTCCTCTTATCTCTAATTCAATATTTTGTCCAGCAATGTTGATTAATGCTATGCATATAAGAAAAGTAGTAATTGCTAAAATATTTTTAAACTGTCTACTCATATATAAATTATATACTTATATTTACTTTTACTTCTCAACCAAGTTCTGTCCTTAAGATATTAATGTATACGCTATGGAAACAAATTACTACGCAACAGAGGACAATCAGAAAGTATATATAAATTATTTTGATGCCCTTTATTTGTTAAATATCGTATTTAAAGATAATAAACAGTATGAATTTATTGATCATTCTCATGTCGAATCAATATGGAATTCAACTGATTACAAATACCATAAATTCTGCGTAATTAAAGCTTACA